>Ga0256405_10007137_pt1 | contig 17130 bp, 23 predicted proteins | sample RumenRJG_02DNA_FD_189096 | JGI IMG/M metagenome (GOLD analysis project Ga0256405, IMG submission 189096) | Bovine rumen microbial communities from Lethbridge, Alberta, Canada - RJG_02 | ecosystem: Host-associated > Mammals > Digestive system > Stomach > Rumen | place: Canada: Alberta...
ATCACGCGCCAGTCAAACACGCGAGCCGCTTCTTCGCCACGCAGCGTATTGATCTTGGAGTTGATGATAGGGTAGTGCTGAATCTTGTCCGGCAAGAAGGCTGTAGAGATATTGCCGGGATTGATGATCGCCGCAACATCCTCCATATGGATGACGCCATTCATCAGGTCATAGTTGACCTTCATATGAACCACATCCTTGCGGACCGGCGAGTAATTGAAGTATGTTCGTAACGCGGCCCAGTCCATTACATCCTTTCTCCATTGCTTCCCTTTTGACTTAAAGGGCAACTTCTGGGCTGGGAACGAAACAGTAAAATCCATAACAATACATTTAACGGTGGCTAATTTATTCAGAATTAGACCACCGTAAACATGATTAAGTGATTCGCTTGGTTGCAGGAAAAAGGATTACTGTTGAGCCCCGAAACGTTTCTGGTAATTCTGCCAGTCCCTGTCGAAGAACTCATCATCCGTTGCCTCCGAGCCACCGCTATACGTAGCGACTCCTTCTGCACCACCGTACAGAATGATGAACTGCTCGCGGTAGAACATTACCTGGAACAATGCGCTCACACGGTCCGTGTTCCTTCCAGGGCCATAGGAGATCATTTCTTGCAGCAGAGCCCGGTTACGAATGCTATAAAGCTGAGGTATCTCCTCAATGTGAGTTTCTCCCTTTTCATCCTTGACTTCATATGGTTTCTTCTTCTTGAGCCAATCATTTATCAAATCTATCCCGGCGCTGATAAGCGGAGCGTTGACAGACACTCCCTTGATGGACGAACCGTACATATCATACTTCACAAGCCCCTTTGCCCGAATCCACTCGGGGCAGTCAGCCAGCATCCAGAGCGCATGGTTACGGGAGAAGTAAGCGTACATCAGCTTGCGGTTTGACTCATACATGATAGTGGCATTGTAAAATATGGCAAGCAATCTTACTATCTCATAGCCATCTTCCGCCTTCTGCTGACGGCCCGTGTATTCAGCCACTATCTCATCATTATACAGATCAAAGACAATGATGGACATTAAGGAATTCGACTCCGCCTTGTCATTGTCAACCGGATCGACGCCGACAACATAGCGCTTGCCATTATTGTTCTCTGCCGGCATAACGAAAATCTCCAAACCGCCGGGCTCTGTATTGTCCACAGGATACTCCCGAATCGGATGTACGTTTGTCTTCCTGAAGGTCACTTTCCCGCCGACGTCAACCAGCTCGCCGACATACACGTCGTCATAATAATGCGGGTTGATGTCTATCTGGCGCACGCGCTCATTAAGCATCGTCACAGGGAACATGTTGGACTGAACGCGCAGGATCGCCTCTGCCGGCGTGATTGGCATCTGAGCTACACGCTTCAAGTAAGAGGCAGCATCGCCACCCTGCTTGACCATCCAGCGCTCCATCAGGATCTCCAGAAGAGCCGCGACCACATCGGAGTTTCCGTCCTTATCCATGCATCCGGCACGAGAGATGTACGACGGGAAGAAGAAAGAGAACATGGAAGAGCCTTTGCCTCGCTGATCAAAAACATTCTCCAGGGCATACACCTCATAGGCCGACGGATTATAGAGAATCGTTCTGATACCTGAAAAGTCCGAAGCGTCATCACCAGCCGTTCCAACTGCTATCATTAGCGAAAATACGTGGCTTCCTTCCTTCACGGAATCGCGCACGTTGTCCCACACCTCCTTGAAGTTCGGATAATTACCCATTTCCTCAAACAGGATGAAACCACGTTTACCACGAATCTTGCCTTCATCATCCTTGACAGACAACCCCATGACGGCATTTAGAGAACTCTTGTCGCTGATATTACCGTCAGGCGTCTTATATCCCATCCTCCATACCATCTCACTTGGAGAACGTTTAAGCATCAGGCGCGGGAACTCCGTATTCGCAGCAGCGAAGGAAAGAATCGGAGTGAACTTGGTAAATGTTCCATCCTTCTCAGACAAATACTCTTTCGTGTATGCAGTCAGAACTGTGGTGATGCGATGGCTCGCTTTTGTGCTTTCTCCGAAAAGAAGGTTATGCGACATCGTAGACGCAAGGCAAAAACTTTTTGAAGCTCCACGACGCGCTAATTCTACGCAATGCTTCCCAGCCCTTCGAGCCTGATCATAGTAATGAAAGCGATAGTAAATGCCTTCCCAGAAATCTGGAAAATCCTCAACCCGGATGTATATCTTTTCTTCTTCATCAAAGCGGTTCAGCATGATGCGGACGTAGTTCAGATACCAGTACATCTGGCCCGTGACCCATTCGCCGTCTGATTCTCTCACATATCCTTCCCTGCATCTCCGCACTTCTTCATTGAACCACTTCATGTATTCGCTCTTCGGGTTCGGATTCTTCTTCAAGAGCGTATAACAGCCGAATTCCTCATAATGTTTTGCCGCCGGACGAAAATAGTCCATGTTCTCCAAGATATGCGGATGGGCAATATCAACAATGATCCGTCCCTTCTCATCCCTTGGCAAATCTTTCGCCCTGGGCCTCTCTCCAATCATCCACTTGAGCAATGGCACGGTATCAATGAAGTCCATGAACTGATCACGTACTTCATCTGGATAGCGGTCCAACAACTCTTCAGTAATCGGAGTCTGGTAACTATTTGTCCTTATTATCTCTGCCATCTATCGTAATAAGCTCCTCTGCGAAGGGAAGCGTCTCGATCCATTCACAGAAGATGCGCCATTGAGGAAGGCGATGATTCCTGCGCTGGAAATAAATCCTGCGAAGCGTCTGATACGAAAACATCCACACGCGTTTCTGCATCGTCCCTTCAATCAACCGCTCCTTCATCATGACCAACTCGTCCTCATTGAGACCCTTTCCTTGCTGGTGCATCGTCGAATTGCTTGAGAGGCAGCATGCGCCAACAGAATATCGGTCACATTCCTGCCACCAATACCTTGGAGCGTTTATCTCCGCCCAGACGACCACGCCACGAAGAACCTTTGCGTGTTCGTCCCCGCGCTTAACTAGCGTTGAAAGCAATTTCTTATCATCAGGGTTGAACTTCCCAACCAATCCAGTACAGAAGAACTCAGCATCCGGTTGATCGGGACACGCAAAACCAACGATCGGCTTACTCACTTCCGAGCGAGCCTCTTTTCCAAACGGCAACCTCAACGCTTGCAAAGCAGCACCAAGGCCACCAAGCTCAAGAAGATTTACCGAAAATTCTTCTACTGACTTATGCATCTAAATGTCCTCCCCGAGCGCTTTTTCGGCTGCGCCTCTTGCCTTATCATCAGCCGCAAAGTCCTTCGCAAGCGCTTTCTCTGCTTCGGCAAGAGCTTTCGCCAATTCCGGCACTTGCTTCAAGGCCATCGTAATCGTAGATACTTGATACAGCGGCTTCTGGGTTTTCTCATCAACGGCGAACAGATCCACATCTGCAAGAAAGCGGCGCACATTGTCTATACCCTTGCGCATGCCTTCCAGAAGAAGGGACTGCGTAGTTATCGTCTGTTTGCGATAAACAGCCATCAACTCCTCAAGCAGTGGACTCGGCTTCCATTCTTCCGAGAAGCCTTCCAGCTTCTTGATCTCGGCGATGCGCTCATCCTCATCAGTGATATACTGATATGGACTTCTCGGATCACACATGAACCAGAGGAAGGAAAGCTGATTCCAGAAATCCTCCTTCTTCTTGCTCTTATCTTTCTGGAAAAGCTCGCGCATCTGGGGGATGAAGAACACCTCGTCCGCAATCTTGAACTCCTGCCCATCAAACTCAATCAGCTTCATCTTCTTCCTGCTCTTTGTGTTTTATCTCTTCCTGCAAACGGATCCACTCGATCTCGTCAACCGGAGGTAGGGGGATGCCCATCATTCCAACAGCCCTCCATCATTATCCAGCTCGTAATCCGTCACGATATATTCAATATCGCTGTCCTGGATCAGGAGATAGGTCGTGCCTTCAAGTTCGATACACGGGATTTCATAAGAAGCATTCATGTTATCCTTCTGGACATTATTCTCGATCTTGCCCGGGAGATGCTGGGGAACGAGATAGCGCGTGAAATTGATCTTTACGATCTTCCCGGGTTCCAGATCCCTTGCCATCGGACCGACTGCGACAACAGTCTGATAAGGATTCATAGATCCAGCCATCTTGGTCGTACCAAGGTAAAGACCGGATTCCGAACGGACATCTTCTGAATATACGTGCGCCGTGGTGACGACGCCATTAAAACGCGGCTGAATTGCTTTTACTTTGAACATCTTTATCTTTCTTTCGGTATGACCTGTCGGGCTGATTTCTTTCCTTCCTGCCCGACAAGCCAGACCCGTTTATAGTTATTGTTTCTTTTTCTTTCCGGCGGAGCGTACCCTTCACCCTTTAACACCATCTCCGCGATGGTCTCGACCTCATCCTTGGTGAATTTCTTTCTGGCAAGGTGCTTCGGAACCATCTTGATCTCCTTCGCTTCATTCGCCCTCCACTTCAAATAACGCGAATAGGATGGGCCAAGCCTGCCAATAAAAGGGATCTGACGGACAACAGCGAATCGGTCAAACGCTTCCTTGAAAAAGATCTTCTGCGGATTGTCAAACGGAAGTTTGCGGGACTCGGAGACAAGAACATCAAAGAAAGAATTCACTATGTTCTTTACGTCGGAAACAGAAACACCCAACTGTTCCGCGACGATCTCAAAGTCCCGCAATTCCGTCTTACTTGCCTTCATTCCTGATAGGATTCTCCGGAGACGACCAATCGAATACGATGCTGAGGCAGAACCTCGGATCGTCTCCCTTGTGCGGGATGTAGCGAGGGTTGAGGTCTCCGTCGACGATGACTTCGTTCTCACGCAGCTTGGCCAGTACCATCTGGAAATGCGCAGGAGACATCTTCAGGGACTCGCGCATATCCTTGCGGGAGTTCTGTGACCACAGCACTTCTTTCAGCACCTCCGGATCGGGAATATTCTTCTTCAGCCGGAAATGCTGCGCAATAATCCTCGCAGCAACATCACGCTCCCTCGCCGTCAGTTTGTGGAACGGAGCAAGGAATTCCATCCAGAGACGATAGAAACTCTCCTCAGAGCATTTCTGGATTATGATGTTATTCGGCCTCATTACGAAAGGTTCTTATTCTCTCCCTCGGGCTTCTCCGCCGGCGCAGTTGTTGCGGCCTTGAAAGAACGCAGGGTATCCTCAATCTCCTTGGCAGCAAAGTTCACAAAGTCCTCCTGATACATCTCCGGGTGCTCCATTACCTTGAAGAGCATGGACACGTAGAAGGACATGTAGTTAAATTCCTGGTTCTCCAACGCCTGCTGCAACTGCTCGTTCTGTGCGGCCAGCTGCTGATAGCGCTGCGACAGCTCTCCATAATATTTCTTGAGCTGATCAAAGGTAATCTCCTGCGGCTTCTGCGCCGGCTTCTTGTTCTTTTCTTCCATACGTTTTATTGTTAAATAGTTTATCTGTATCTCTTCTTAATCATCTTGCTGGTTCGTCCTGCTTTTTCTTTTCTTCCAGCGAGCCTTAGCTGGCCGCTTCCAGCGGAGAATGCCCAGTCGAACCAGACCTCGAAATCGTCTACTCCAAGTCGAGGATCTGTGTCCCATCTTCCAAGCATTCTACAGTAGCTCCCTTCAACAAGTCCCATGAGTAATGTTCTCGTTCTTCCAGGATTACTATCGTAGGGGTTAACCCATTTGACTGGTTCGGCAAACACGAAACCGAACTCGTGAATACGCTCTTTCCTTTGTCCGATGCGGTTGAGCCGGCGGTACACACGTTTTCCGAGCGATTCGTGGTAGTCGTTACGAAATCGTGCATACGCATCTTCTGCATTAAGGCAAGGGCTTTCGCCGTAGTAAAAAACATTGTCACGCTTGCTTATTTGCTCCATTCAATCTTCCTTCTTGACTCTGCACGCTTCGCCTCTTCCTCCAGCCACTCGTCAATCGTACAAGTACCTATCTCGCAGGAATTGCATTTGGCGCAGTAAGAACCGTCCCATAAGTCATCAGCCAAGACGTCATCGACCTTGATGTTCAGAGAATGACAACTCTTGCAATAATATACAAGCTCGTCATCATATTCGTTATGGTTCGGCTTCTTGTCCATTACTCTTCACCAAAATAAACCAACAGGAAAAGACCGTCCCTGGTTTCTCCTAACGAGACAATATTCTCTTTCTCAATTTTCTGCTGATTCACGAAATCTATCAGCTCGCGCATGGTGTTCCCACCTTTAGACAACAGTTTCATGCTTCTATCATTTTATGTCAACGCTTACAAAGTTAGGAGAATATTTGAGAAATGAAACACTTTTGTTTCAAGTGTTGAAAATTAGTTCGTTATATAATGAAAAAGATCGCCTGTTCCGCAAGCGACCTAATATTGTAAGACAAATTTAATATATTTCAACGAATTATCAAAATCATATCTCTATAACATCTATACCTAACAATGAGCGCATCATCTTCTTCTTTAGAATGTAATCGGACAGCCGCATCCCTTTTGCATCTATTACATATTGAACACCATCCTTTTCATATACAAAATCAGCAACATAATTCACTGCGCGCTGAACAAGTTTTTTTACAATTTTATCTTTCGTTTTCAGATGTACTATTTCATCCTTATAAATAGCCGGCAGAAGCTCAAACGGGACTTGAAGCCGAAGGTTTTCTATCTCACCTCGGTTCTGCATATCCTTTAATTTCAGATAATGCATACCCTCCTTCTTGGAATCAAAAATAATCCCATCAAACTCAACCTTCTTTGCGTGATATTTGTTCTTATTATAATTCATCGCTGTGTCGGTTTGCATGGGTTGTCCCAATCTGCCAGCTTGCTGCTGAGCCCAAACTCATAGAACACGCGATAGGGCGGTTCCGGGAGCTTTCCGGCTGGCAAAGAGACAAGCATCAGTTTCTCATAGACTTCATAGTCCTTTGACTTGAAGCGCTTGCCATGCCATGCCCTGTTGACGGAAAGAGGTTTTATGTTCAGACTTATATCCATCGTTTAATTCCAACTTCCATTTGTTTTACCCATGACCTTGATTGCTTGTCGCCAAGTCCCATTCTGCTTGACAAGCACCTTGCTCGCCTTCTTCCACACGCCATTGACCTTGGCGTAGAGCGTATAGGACAATCCGCCGCTTGACACGACAAGGATGGTGTGGTCGGTAGTGATGTTTGAAATGGTATATTCATAATATGTCCCTGGCGTAAATGGTTCATCAAGCGTGATGGCCACCTTGAACTGTAGCGTATCATTATTCGCGTCAGAGGCATCATCCTTTGAGTATTTGACGTAGATGAAGTGGTCCCCAGCCGTAAGAGAGTAGCTCAATGTCTGCGCTGTGGACTTGTTGTGTGTGCTTGTATTACATGCGAGCCGATAATTGTTGTCAGTAATTGTTGCACCACTGCCTCCCGCCGCATAGTAATTATTGCTCAACGTCTCGTCAATATTGCCAAATACTCCAAAGTCGTAACCCTCCTCTGCGTAATTGATGAATGTAAATGTAAGTGTTGCAGCTACAGGGACATGTATATTTACCTTACAGAGCGCAGCTGTCTTGCTGATACCTCTGTTTTCACTCTGATAGTAGTTATTTGAGTTCAGCTCAAATCCGTAAGAAGCACCGCTGACCGACTCGACGGAATATGTCGCGCCAGATTCCTGGACCGGCACGAACTGACTCGTGACGTCAGTCCCATTATCCTTAACTGAAATCCCGGAGATGGTATCTGACCTGATAATAACCTCACTGCCTTCCAGAGGGTTCGTATCACTTGCTGACACATTCGCAGACGTGCTGTTATTGACAGTGACATTGTGATAAACCGGAATTGTGTAGTCAACCTCAATTTCTGCACCATAACAGTAAAAGTATCCAGTGGTGTTCCTGGAACTTCTGCGGACGTAGACCATAATAGTGAAGTTACTACCATAGTTGACGATTTGCTGCCATGTCAGTGATCCAGTGGGGATAGTGATGGTCTTGACGCTTGTGCCAAAGTTGGTAGTAGCCGTGGTATTTGAAATGGCAGATGTGCCATTTGCTAAACGCGGGGCGTAAGATGTGCTGGTCGAAAGACCACCTTCATAACCTTTTATCTTAACTGTGAATGAATCAATTATGGCATCACTCGGAATGCTTGAAAAGTTGAATCCACGCAGGTACAGGTAACGTGAGGTTGTAGATGAATAGGTGTTTGTGATGGTGGCATACGTCGTATTGTCCGTGTTGTGGTACATTCTGTCTGCATTTGACACGGAGAGATACGATGTGCTTGATACTGCATAAGCACTCGGTATGAGCCTTATCGTCGCCATTAAACCACTATCCAGATGTCACCATTACTACCCTGCGAAGAAGTCGGTTCAGACGAAGAGATGGTTATCGTCGGGCCCTTTGCCCATGCGCCACCCTGGACAGACAAGAACTTACCATTGTCACTCGTTGTCACGTCCGGGAGCCGCGCATCCTGAACATCAATGGCAGAATTGCTGCCTATCTTGATCTTCTTGATAGCCATATTACGAAACGGTTACTCCGAGATCATCATACTTGGCCACCTTGACCTTATCGTTCGTCCCGACAGTGATTGTCTGCGCTGCTGCCGTAGCCGTGCCGATGGAAGTCACGGCACTTGCGGTGGTTGCAGTACCAAGCCCGGTCATCACCGTTCCGCCGCCTCCATTCGAAGCAAGAGCCCCAGTTGCAACGGTCTTGGCGTTTCCCAGCGTGACCTTGGACGCCGTGAGATTAGTCCCGAGAGTAACCTTGCTGGCAGAGAGGGCAGTTCCAAGCGTTACTTTGGATGCAGAGAGGGCCGAGCCAAGCGTCGGAGCGGAACCGTTGCCACCAGTGATGATCAGGGTCTCGGCATCTGCCCCCGTCCCCATCGCAAACGACCAGGTTGATGCAGAGCCAGCATTGGTAACATTGGGGATACTCACGTTCTCATTGCCAGTCACGTTCGGGATGGACACATTTTCGCTACCGGTTACATTCGGAATGCTCACGTCTTCGTTCCCAGTCACATTTGGAACCGTCGTCGTCACCAGCTTGCTCGTCGCTCCAGGATAGGACCTGACGAACGTGTTCGTGCTTCCGTTGGCGAATGACACGGAAGAAGCCGCAGCGGTGAATGTCGTGGACTCTCCCAGCACATTATCTCCACTCCCTTTGGCAAGTGTCACGGAATCGCTGTATGCCAAATCGCCAAGGCCGGACAAATCCACTTCTTTCGTGCCCATCTTCTCCCACGTGCGCGACCCGGTGATGCCCACGGAGATGTATTCATCGTACTTGTTCGTGGTCGTCCCAGAGGAGGCTACGAGATAGAAAGCACCGGCATCAATGCCTTCCGGAGAGAGCGTGCCGGTATAGGTCGATCCGTTGTATGTCACCACCACACCAGCCGGAATCTGCGAAACCGTAGGTGCGACATTCCCTGCCCACGCTATGTTGTACGTAACGCCACCGGAGATCATAGCACGCGCCGTCGCGTCCTTGATGTCATACACGTTGCCGGAAGGCAGTTTGATTTTACTGATATCAGCCATATGTTAATTCCTGTTAAATACTAAAGTCTCGCCGACGGTCTCCTGCGTATCGGTCACATTCAGCTTGTTGTTCCAAAAAGCCTTGTCTTCGGCGGTCACATGAATATCTCCGTTGTTGATATGCGCCATGATGGTCTGCGACAATTTCTCATCCGCGAAAGCCAGGTCCTGCACATATGCATTCCCGGACCCGATCTTTACCCCGGGAACATAGACCGTACGCCCTCCAATCGTAACCGTCTCCCTGTCTACATAGACGACGATCTCTCCAGCTTCCGGAACGTACCCGGTAGCTGCCGCCCAACCAGCAACAGTGTTCGTGCTGATCTTCGCCGGCACATACCCAAGAGCCTCTTCGATCCCTTCCGCCGTCACGGAACCCATATCACCCTTATCACCTTTCTCTCCCTTGTCTCCTTTATCGCCCTTATCACCCTTGTCGCCCTTGATCTTGCCCAATACGCTCACAAGAGCCGCATAGGCAACCTCTGCGTTGGTATAGGTCTCCATCACAATGCCGAGATCACACGCGCAAGTCTCTCCAAGGCATTTGATTTCTATGACATTGTACTTGATGATAGATCGACCATAACGCCCGGATGTCGTCAGGATAGTCTTGGCATCGCGCTCACTGGACGCAGCTACGATGGCCAGCCCGGAGTCTTTTCTGACCGTGAAAGAGATGACGTATAAATATCTTCTATCTACAGACATAGCTTCTTTACTACGTCTGCAAGTATAAAACAAAAACTCCCTCAACAGACGAGCGCAAATGATTCGCTTTGTCTCTGTGAGGGAGTTGGTTATATGAAGGTTGGGTGAGAGCTATCTCTTCACTTTCTGCATGGCCGCACGCACTTTATCTATACCATAACGCTCGATGAGGCCACCATCGCCATGCCACTTGGCTGCGTTCCGTGCAAAATTTGCCTTCTTGACCATAGCAGGGGAGTAGTTCTCTTTGTTCGCCAAAACCTGAGAGGCAAAAGCCTGTACTGACTTGCCGTGCTTCTTAGCGGCTGCGGTGAACGTGCCTTTCTTTGAGGGCGCGATATGGATACTCCCGCCAGACGCATAATCTTTCAGAAGAAGACCTCCGGCATCTTTGCTGTTCAGTATCTTTTGTACGCTCGTCGGGATAAGAGAACGGAGCAGGGGAGCTTGAGTAGGAGCCTGCTGCTGAGCGTCCTGTGTCGCCGGCATCTTCTGCTGGACGCTCGTGGGAATCATGGTCCGGAACATACCAAGAGGCATCGCAGGCTGCTCCGGGACAATTGGCATCTGACGGACAACACGTTCTTCCTGACGCGGAGACAGGGACATCAGCGGCTCGTCAGCTTCTACCATCTTGAGGTATGCAGCGGTCCTGTCCTCCGTCTTACGCAGATGCTGCCGGTAGGTCTTATTGTCATTCGCCCATTCCGGAGCGTAGAGGTACACGAAGTCATTGCCCTGTCTACCCTTGTTGTACTTCTTCCAATCGGCCTCCGTGTGCAATCCAAGATCCTCGCGGTTGAGGATACGTGCCCAGTCATCCAGATCCCTTGCACTTCTCCAACTGTACTTCGCGTCTCTCCCCGTGTGCCACTTGCTATCCAGCATCTTGATGTAGGCATCTTGGAAGTCGTCTTCGGAATCGTAGGAGATGGTCTGCGTGCCGTTGATCTTCATACCACCGAAGTTGTTGTCCTTGCGGTTCAGTACCCAGCCTCCTTCCATTGTCTGCTGTGTGACGATCATTGGAGTAAGTCGAGCAGCATCATCAGCACTCATGCCGGAACGCATCAGAGCGTTGAACACGGAGTTCCTTCTCTGACGCACTATATCATAATACTGACTACCGTCCTTATCTGACACATCATTACGCTTGAATCCTCCACGGGCATACTGCATAGCCTGAATGATCTTTGACCGGTCTCCGTTGTAATGTTTGTTGAGGCGATCGAGAAGACCACCATTTTTATATGGCCACTCTTGCTGGAGATAGTTTTCCGGGACATCGACTTCGTACCAGGTGTTACCCTTCGGATCGGTCACAGTACGAACATCGGCATTCTTGTAAAGCTTTTTGAATTGCTTCGGAAATTCGTTATACTTACGAAGGATATCATCTTCATGCATATATTTCTCTTCTTCTTTGATTGAAGGATCGACATATGGCTTTATGCTTTTCAGTTCTTTCATTCTTTGGTTCAAATATTTCACCCTCATCCTGAAATTCTTTATTTCTTCAGCCCTCCGTTTCATGTCGTCAACAATTCGTTGACCCTTTTCAGATGTTGCATTCGGATGACTGGCTCTCCACCCATCATAAGCTGCTTGTTTTCTCGGAATCGCGTCAATCAATTGTTGATAAGGATTATCGGAATACTTTCCAGCAGGAACATAATCCCCATTTGGCAGTTGCGCGACATTAAACTTAGCATAATATCCATCCAATTCACGCTGAATCAAATCTAATTCTTTCTCGTTTTCTTTACCAATGGTATATATTTTCCTTATGTCAGTAACAGGATTGCCATCTGCGTCGTAATATTTCGTTTCCTTCGAATACCCTTCAATCTTCGCGGCGGTTTCTTTCGTAGGATACCGCATTTTCTTTTGGCCTTTCTCTGCGGCATAGCGAAGATTTTCCTGAATTTGACGCGAAGTAAAATTATCAGAAAGATATCTTCCCTGAGCCGCCTCACTCGATGACCAGTCTTTCTCTATTTTTTCCCTGAGATATTTTGCTGTCGCTTCATGCATTTTTCGCCGGGGCTCGTTCAGTTCCCCATACCTGTCGGCATTATTAGCAAGAATTTCTTCTGTTTGCTTCAATTGATATTTGTCTATGTCGCTTAATGGTATTTCATATCCTCCTCCTTGAGCCCAATCACTCTGGCTTTCCATTACATGAAGAACATCCGGTTCATCAGCGGTAGTGTATGTGCGGGAATGGCCAAGGGTATTCGGGCCATAATGCTTTGCGGAACCACTTGGAATGCGAGGAGAGGAGAAAGTGTACGTTTCGCTTCCGGGCACAAAAGATCGATATTTTTTCTGCAAGTCGTTCCAAGATATTATTTCTCCAGTATTCTTATCCCTATAAGAAGGCAAAATGTCATCAGAAAGATATCCGATATTTTCATAATTTCTATTTGCCCATTCATTAAACATTTCGCCACCTCTTATATTTGTACTAAACTGAGAAGGCGGATACCCAATTCTATTAAGTCCATAATCCTTAAATCGCGTATTAGGAGTTCTTTCATAAGTAATCAGCTCATCCTGAACGGCCTTCCTGAATTTGTTGTAATCAATGGCCTTTTTCCCGGCGAAAGCATCAGAAGAGAGAACCTTGTCGACAACGGCTTGTTCAACCTTACTTCCCTTGCCGACAAGAGCACGGACATTGTTTACACTGACAGTGCCGTTCTTGCCCACCTGCTTCTCTAGCGGATTGCCGCGCATCAGAGACTTGAGCATATAACCGCCACCGAGGTCTTCTATCGTATATGGAGCGACAGTCTGAACTGCTTTCTGTTCAACAATCGGGGCCGCATTAATTTCCGGTAACTCAAAACTCTGGATATTCTCTGCGCTCAACACATCCGCCATCGGGGCAAGATAACCCATTCGGTTATTGGCGACTCTTCTCCCAATGCCATTCAGGACGCCATTGACGCCAGCAGCCGTACCGCGCACCACCATATCGCCAGCCATCCCCGGGACCATACCGGCAATAAAAGGGCCGGAGATATCAACAGCCCAAGGCGCAAACTGACCGATAGGCGTGGTTTGCTTGATAAGATTCGTTCCCTGCGTCGTAAAACGTTCGTCTCCCCACGCCTGAGGCAAGCGGTCTACCGCCTCAAAAGCAGGAAGGTCAATAGCCATCCTCCTTGCAGCTGCTTTCCACAATGGCATCGTCGGAGAATTAGCAGCTGCCAGCCCGCCAGCTACAGCGCCCTCAATCAGAAAAGGCGCAGCCATCGTAACACCCAGACCAGCCGCTACATACGGAGCCGTCCGCTCTCTCGGATCACGCACGTTCTCGCGCGCCCACTTCTGCGCTTCCCAATATCTCCTGTTTGCAGAAACAACCGCAGGCTGAATAACCGTGGGGTCTACATAGCGCATCCCCTCATCCTCAACAGAAAAGAATCCTATCGGATTGCCGTTTATATCGTACTTCTCAGGCATAAAAACTCATTTTGCCCAAAAGTACAACTATCCACCAAACAAATCACACACACAACCCGTTCGCTTATAAACAACAAATCCGGATACTTCACAGCATCCGGATCCATCCACTAAAACCAATTATCTATATGCCCAAAAATCTCAACGCAAAACTACACATTCCATCAATATCCACGACAACCATAAGCATTCTACTTAATGCGCAAAACTCGCTGCGCTCTCTATCGCTTACGCAAACATCCCGGGTACTTCTCAGCAACCGGGATGCACTCATGAAACCTTATGAACTAACAAAAAACCTCGCACCACAAAGATACATCCATTTCCATATCATCCGCAAGGCACAAAGAGGTCATTTGCTTTTCTCACAAATCATACTTTGAGCCCCGGAGATCTCACGACTTCCAGGGCTCACTCTCAAAAACATTTATCCTATGGCTAACAAACACCATCACAAAGATACGCCTTCTCCATATAAACACCCCCGCCTATAAGTCATTTTGTTGTCATACCCCGGGGGTTGTCATAAAAAGTTAGTCAGTCAGTCCATATATACTGACTGGCGACTGACTAACTATTTTTGCTCCGTCGAATCCGTATTGAACCCCTCCCAGCCTTTCGGCGCAGAATCTTCGTATATCGCGCGGAATTCTACAATCAACCCCTTCCGCTTAGACAACTCGCCCTTCCAGAACATCTGCGGATTGATCATGTATTCACCTCTCGACTTCTTTATCTCTCCGGTCTTCTTATCCGTATAGCTCGCTTGCTTTATCGCTCCCTTCTCGGTCAATAGGGCCAACGCCCTTGTGAGCGCAGGAGCACCTATCCCAACCTCGTCCTTAATCTTCCTACGCATAGCCGGAGACAAATTCACAATGCCAGTATTGAACTCCGCGAACTCCATTAGCTTCGCCATTACGTTCAGCGCAACATTCCCGCGAATATCATACATCCAACCAACATACCTGATGAACGTAAGATAAAACGGATCGTCACCAAGACCAATCTCTATTACCTTCTTGTAATCCCGATACTGTTGATTCCCGAACTGATCAACATATTTCTCGCTACCCGTTTCTATAAAATGCTTTGACATAACCTTTATTTTTTTTTTACCCTACAAAGATAAAAATTTTGATAATCAAAATCAATAAAGTTGACTTTTAATGGTAACTTTTATTTCATTTACGTCAATAAAAGGATTATCTACGTCAACTTTTAGAACATCTACGTCAACTTTTCTGTTAATAAAACATTGCCACTCAGCAACTTATAATATTTCCCTTATTATCTTATTAGGGATTATTTCAATCAATTCCTATGCAGATTAGTGCTAATCAACCTTACGTTTAAGCCCTGGCGACAAATATAAAGACCCCGCCATATGTGTTTATACGAAAGGTACATCCCGCAAAATATGCAATCCCCTACGTATGTGTGCAAGCTGAAGGTACACCCCCTTACCCCCACCGGCAATGAATAGGGCGGGATGGTGCCCCCGGTCCCTGTCAATGTCTACGGCACCACAGTAGTCACTTTCAAAAAGCAAAAGAAATGAAAGAGTTCAAAGAGCAGGCCGAGAACGGCTTCGGTTTCACCAGTGGCAAGAAATTGTTTGCCAATCAGCTTTACATCAACCTGGGCAAGATGGAGTACCGCAAGGCGGGCGCCAAGGACGGTAGCCATAACTGGCCTGTGCTGCGCGTGCGCTTCGAGATCCCTGAGACCACCAAGTACTGGGAGGATGACCTGAACTTCCGCAACGCCTTCACCCCGAAGGATGTCGAGGCTATCACCGGCAAGACCATCGTGGACTTCGAGGGCTTCTGGGGAAGCTACGTCGAGAAGACCATCGACCCGAAGACCCACGAGATGAAGGTCGAGGTTCGCGACGCAGACTACCCGAAGGTGCTGTCCGTGCGCTTCTCCGACGGGACGACGTTCACTCCGAGCGGCGCCAAGATCGAGTTCGGCGCGATCGGCTACGTCAACGAGTAATAATCATCGGGAGCTTCGGCTCCCTTTGATTTTTTGCGGAGACGATTCATCAGACTTGATTTATTCCTTCGATTCAACAGACAATCATCATGAACTGCATCGCTATCGCCAAGTCGCCTACGACATTCATTCCCATCTGCCAGACCAAAGACTGGAATCTTGCACAGAAAGCACTTGACTATCTCAAGCGTCTTGATCCTTCTACGATCTTCACCATCGTGTCCGGTTCAGATGATTACCATGTCGATCCAGCAGAAAACTGGTCTTGGGATTAAATATGGATGAAGGAGAGACAGTCTCCCTCTCCTCATTCTTTCCGTCACAATTCCCGTGACTAGTTCTATCTCTTTTTCGGCTTCCTCGGCTTTTTGCTGGGGAAGTCTTCTTTTCTTCGTGTTTCTTTAACGTCGATTTCTTATGGAAAATCAAACCACTTTCTTGGTTGGATTAGTTCTGGCCAATGGTTTCTTGGTGTCTCCTTATGACACCATTGATGCTGACTTCCGCGAGGAGCAGGAGTAGCCAGCAGGTCCTTCCCCCAAACCCCTATCTCCTAAGATTAAGTATTTGTATCTGTATTTTCTTCCCTAAAGAAAGAAGATATATATATAAATATATATATCCAAGAAAGAAAGGGGTTTCAAAATGGTCCAGTAGTCAGGCAGTCGGAAATGTCCCGAGAGATGTCTGATGATAATGGAATCCAATGTCAGTTCGAATCTGACCTGGACCGCAAATTATAAATCACACGAATCATGACAACAAATGAGTACAAGAAAATCCTTAATGGATTGAGCGAGCTGCGCGATAAGCAGTTTGACATGTATGGTGAAGATTTCATCAATCCTCACGACGCAGAAGTATATACTGACGGTGTACTTGAGAGTATTGCCATTGCTATTCGTTTCATCAGAGATAATGTGGAATAGATATGAAAGTCTTTCGCGTCTATTTCCATGACCGCTGGGATACCTTCAGTTATGAGGACTTTACGAATCGGGAAGCGGCTGAGCAGTATGTCCAATGGCATAACACTCATCCGACTCCCAGTTCTGATATGGGCTGGTATGATATATCAGAAGTTGATGTTCATCCGGTTCATGAGACCTTCGTTCCGATGTCTGAGGACGAATATCGCACAAAATACGCCGACTTCTTGGCAAGAAGAAAAGCGGAAGAAGAGAGGGAGACCGAGATGAAAGCAATGTGTGGATATTATGACGATTACGACGATGCAACAGTATAATCTCTTTTTTCTCGCTATATGAATACATCGAAGTATTGGTCCGAGATTGTCCAGGACAAGAACGGACGTAACATCGTCGTCTTTACGACTCTCAGCAGTGGCATCAAGGTCGCCGATGAAGACCTTGGGGACTCTGAT
>Ga0256405_10007138_pt1 | contig 17127 bp, 14 predicted proteins | sample RumenRJG_02DNA_FD_189096 | JGI IMG/M metagenome (GOLD analysis project Ga0256405, IMG submission 189096) | Bovine rumen microbial communities from Lethbridge, Alberta, Canada - RJG_02 | ecosystem: Host-associated > Mammals > Digestive system > Stomach > Rumen | place: Canada: Alberta...
ACTGCGCCATGTAGTCATGGAACATATCTTTGGAGCCAAAGATACCGGCATCCTCGGCATAGAGGCAGAATACCAGGCGGACGCAGAGTTTGTTGAGGGATTTCTGGGTCTCGGGGTCTTCGGGATTGCGGTACTGGGAAAGAATCTTGTCGTAGAGCACGCCTACGATTTCACCCGCCTGGATGGAAACTTCGAGTTCCTTTTTGAGGTGGACGTTGGTGTCGTCCACAAGGAAAGTAAGGCGGTGATACTCTTTCTCAAGGTCGGCAAGTTGGATGATTTCCGGAGCATCATTGGGGTGTTCCATGTCGTGAACCTCGAATGTCTGGAAGTTGCAGGCAACAATCCAACGGGGCGCCATCGACAGGGGAAGTCCGGCGGCGTAACGCCGGCCCTGCTGATAGGGCGTGAGTTCTGAGCCATCCGACTGGCGGGCTTTGGCGGAAAGGTCCACGTGGGAGCCTTTCTGCTCGATGAGCACTTTGGTAGCCGTGATGTAGCCGTCGATAAAGTCGGAGCCTTTCTCCTTCAGGATGGTCTTGACCGGAATCTCAAATTCCATCGCTTTGACGGGATTCTCAACACCGAGAACGTCGTGCAGAAGAGCCATCCAGAAACGCTGGGTTTCGCCTTTCTCATAGCCCTTTCCGGACCACTCCTTAACGAATTGCTTTGCGGCTTGTTTTTGTGTATTAGTTGTGCTCATGCGGAAGGATTCTTTACCAAATAGGCAAATATAGCGATTTTTGGCGAATACTTCTGCATCAATCTCTTGGAGGGAAAGTAAACAGCCCCGGTGGTGGTCCGGGGCTGCGTGAGAATTACTGACGTTTTCGGTATCGTCCGTGCTCGATTTTTTCGAGGGGACCATCGGCGTCGCAGAAGGAACGAATCCACTTCTCAGCGGTGCTGGGAGGGACTCCGGTACGCTCTGCGGCCTCCAAATAGTCCTGGCGATCGAACTCGTCGGGAAGGGCTGCAAAGAACAATTTGTGCTTCGCGGACTTGGCCACGGACGCGGAACGGGACAGTTGGATTGAAGACAACTCGTCGAATACCCTGGCGGTGTGGACGGCGAGGATGCGGCTCATGGTGAGGGCCACATCAAAGTCTTCGTCCAGGCATACAAGGTCGTTCGTCAACTCTCCGGTATCCATCATGCGCAGCGCTGACAATATCATCGCCAGCCGGTAGCAGATTAACCCGAGACGACGGACAGAGGCAAGAATGTCGTCCTTGAAGATTTTGTAGTATTCCTCCTGCAGGCCTGAGAAGTATTCGTTGAACTTGCGGCGCTGGTCTGCTGTCACGGAGAACCGGATGGTGCCGGACTGGATGAGCGTATCGTAGAATTCAACGTACTTATCACCAAGCGCCCTGAACTTATCGTCCAGTGCCTCGGAGGTCTGGTCTCCCAGCACGTCTTTCCACTGCAACTTGGATTCAAGCCGGTAGAAGATGAACCGGGAAAACAGGCCGTTCTCCGCGTCCTTGATGAGTGAGACAATCTGCCTGGGCGTGCCGGTAAGGACTGTGGAGAGTTGAGGACTCTCTATCTCCACGTCTTCATCGCCACCACGCCGATGGTAGCTGATTGGCTCGTGGTGGAACGCCTTACGAAAGCCGTCGGAAAAGTTCCCGAAATCGGTCTCAAAGGCGTTGGCCAGCGTGTCGCCTTCAGTCTCGAAAATGAGCCCCTTACCGCCATTGTCATTCAACAACTGATACACAGCAGTGGCGCTGGTGTTAGCCGGAATGATGAGCATAGTCTGGGCTGGTTTCTCTGGCTTCGGGCCGCGCGTTTTCTTGTTCGCACCTTCCCACTGGGCCAGTTCCATTTCGTACTTAGCATACTCAGTCTCGTGGAGTTCCTTGAGCCGACGGTGGATTGGACGGACCAGGAAACGACAGAGATCCAGGCGTCCTTTTCCGGATGCGGCACGGGCTGTCAGGAAGTAGAACAAGTTGGCGTAAACCGTCACTCCATCGTACCGGCCTTGGACTCCCGGCAGGCAGCTGGAAAGAGCTGTGAGGGCGCCGAGGAGCAGGGCATCGGTTTCCTGGGGCGAGTCACCGACATCGGCAATCTCCTTCAGGAAGGGCGGCAGCGAATCGTACACTTGCCCCGAAAAAGTCGGCAGGTTGACTTGGTCGCTCTCTCCGGAATCTCCAATATCTCCATTATTTCCACTGGAGTTCTTTGGAGGTTTTGGCGGTTTTGGAGAAGTTGGAGATTTGCCGGTGCGGGTGCGGATGTCTATGCCGGCATCCTTGGCATATCCGAAGAATGTCCGAATGGTAACACCTTCCCGGTCGGCGTGAAGACAGTAGTCGTACTGCTTATCGCACTCCGCCCGTGAATACTTGGGATAGAATTGGCAGGCGCGGTGGAAGTATTCCCGGCCCGCTTCTCCGAACTGGTCCACAAAGGCGAATCCGGTTCTATACCAGTGGTCGTGGTCGAAGGTGATGTCTACGTGCCTCTCTTCAATTTGCTGAAGGACGAGTTCTACATCTGCGGCGACATCGCCGACAGGCAAGGATGCAGTCGCCTTTGGTGCGACGTTGGGTGAGGCCGGCTTTTCACTTGGTGTCTGCCAGGCCTCGGGATTGAAGTCATTTTTATTGCTCATTTTTTCAGATACTTAGGATGAATGAATGCGGCAGGGTCGTATGGCACGAAGCAGGCTCTGGAAATGTCCTTGCCTGAAGGGTCTACGACAATGCCATAGGTCCTGAGGTAGTTTTCGACTGCCTGAAAGTAGAACTTGTGGTCATGTCCGGCGTTGTTCACGATTTCGATGATCCATTTTAGTCCGTGACCGCTCGGGCTGCGGAACAACAACTGCGTCTCGAGCCGCGGGTTGTTCAGCAGGAGTTGGAAGGTGGCTTCCACCTCGTCGGCGTCTTTCAGGTGATCGATGTCCAGTACGATGAGCCCAGATGGCGTTACGATTTTGTCTGCTTTACGGTAGCTGAAAATGCCCGCAGGCGTGACGTAATCGAAATTCATCTGTTTGAAAGCCTTTGCTGCGTCCTCGTCCTCAATGGAACGGAGACGTTCGGTGTTGGCTTTCGCATAATCGCTCGTCAGGTACGTGTGAAGTTGCTGCAGCGTAATCTCCCTGCAAGGAACCTTATTTTTTATAGGCCGCTTGTAGAAGGAGAATTTCTGCGTTTCCGACACAATGACGGGCGGCGCCGTGGTGGCACTTGGCTCGTTCCCGGAGGGTTCCGGGATCGTTACCGGGTCTGCCTCAGGCAGGTCGTCCAGGGTATCCGGGACCTCGGCGGAGGGGGTATCAACATGGGCAGGCCCGGGCCTGTCGTAGAAGTTGAAGGTCTCCCCAATGCGGAGGTAGAGGTCACGGTTGATTTTCTCAAGGAGTGGCTGGCCCTGGATGCCCCAGAAGTGGCCGGCAAAGTCGATGACGTCGCCGTCAGGGATGGTGCCGGATTCGTCGTGGTATCGGGCTATGTAGTCCGATAGTTTGGCATTAGGGTCTTCCTTGATGACCGTAACATAGAGGGTGCTGCGGTAGCCGTCGAATGGGTTCGGCCAGTAGCCGCAGTCTGGGAAGCTGACACGGAGGCCTTCCGGGACCGGGTGGTCCAGGAGGACGATGTGGGAGATAAGGTCAAGGCCATAACAGGTCTTGCGAAGGATCTGCTTGCCCTGAAGTCCCTCTTGCTGGGCGGCGGTGGTGCCGCTTGGTAGTACAATTCCGTTCATCTTTTCCCAGCCTCTATTAGTTCAACCTCATGCTCCGAGTAGTACACACATTTACCAATATATATGGGATGTAGCATGTGCATCTTTTCCCATCGGCGCAGTGTGGACATATCTTTGCCGAGCCTCGCACATGCGGTCTTCCGCGATATGCGAGCGTCCTTGGATTCCTCCTCGCGCTTGTCGAGGAGTTCAGAGAGTACATTTCTGACGGCTGTTTCCAGGTCAGAAGCAGAAGCGATGAAGAGCGTGTGCTCCTCACAAAACTTAAGTAGGTTGTGCATATTTATTCCCCAATTAAGTTTGTAATTCCGGCACGTTCTCCCGCTGTCCTACTGGGCGTGCCGCACCGACATCGATTGGACTCGTCTTCTCGGCACTACAATTATAAATATTTAATCTTTAGACTTTTAGGGACAAAAAATAAGCTCTTTAGATGTCTAAAGAGCTCTAACAAAATCTTATGTTTTTTGTGAAATTTCTTGATTATTTTTTCTTCAAAAGGTCTTGAATTTCCGCTTCAATCTCCTGATAACGCTTTTCATGCTTCGGAGCGAGCTTCTTATTAAAGATACCTGAGAAGCCAAGATAGTGGTTGAAGTTCTTGTAGGATTCGGAATAAGACGGGAACTCGCTAACCACTTCTGCAAAAGTAGGGGTCTGTATATAATTCAAGTCATCGAGAACCTTAAAGAAGATGAATTCCCCAACACCGGGGGTCTTTCCAATGTGGCCGTGAATATACTTATACAATATATCTCTTGAGGCATCTTCTACACCGTCATAGAAACGCAGATGGCAAGACATATAATCAGGTAACGGCCCAGAGGGAGAATTGGCCGCATTTTCCATCATACTATGAGTAACTATCTGAACAGGCCCGTCCAATATCTCATCGGCTTTCTTAACGGCCTCCTCCGCAGCAGTAATGATTGCATTTTTACGTTTCTCCAAAACCTCTTCATCGTCGTCAGGGATTGCATCCTCAACATCATCACCTGTGATAAAATCGTCTGTGAGAAGGTTGGTGTCGAATTCCGGAACTACCAAATCCCACTCGTCAGCATCTCGTTCACCTAAACTGTTGAGCCGGTCGTCGATTGTGGGGTCACCAGTCTCCGACTTGTATTCCAATAAGGCCTCATTCAGGATCTCGGGGATCAATTCAAAGTTGGCCTCCTGAAAATGCGGGTAGTCGAAGAGAATGCTTCTGTCCTCATCGGAAGCGACCCACAATTCAACAGCGAGGACAACGGAACTGATACAATAACGTGTTGTCTCAACCCAGGAGACGGCTTCATGGTAGAGAGAGGTGGATATGTCTTCTTCCTCTTTGGCAATTTCAATATATATCGGAAGGTCGAAATTAACATGGGCCTTCATCATATCTTTATACGTTGGCATCCTTTCTTCATCGTCCATCTGGTCAGATTCCGTCGATGCTTCAATAAGGCCAGACCTTATCGTATCAAGGATTTCTTCGTAAAAAGCATTGATATTAGCGTCACGATCGAACAGGATTTCTTTGTCCCGTCCTCCACCAAACTTTCCGCTCATGGCCTCACGCTCCGCCATATACTCTTCGAGCGTGCCACCATTTATATTGTAGAAGGGTGTAGACACATAGCGATGATTGTACATAATATTCGCTTTGATGCCAGAGACCAAGACGGTTGCCTTTTCAACAAGGAAGTGAGCCATAATAAGCCCCTTCTTTTCCTTGGCTTCTCTCTCGTCTTGTAAATCCTTTCTACGCAACAGCTTCTTCAAAGATTTTTGGAAAGCGCTATATGCTGTATCAACCAATTCGGTGAAGTCTTCAAGCCAATGATCGAAGCACTCGAAGATAATATGAATACGGTCCTCTTCGTAGATGTTGCACTCCTCGGTAAACCGGTCCAGTTCATTGGTTACATCGTTGAAGGCCTCATCAATCAGGGCTCGATCGAAAGCAAGAATAGTGGATTCTGCGCCTTTGGACATATATCCCGAGAACCGAGGGACAAGAGCCTCTTCATTGAACTTATAGCAAAGAGCAGCGCCAAAAATGTCCGGCCGCTTGCGTTCCTCTGGAACTTGAACCTCTGGACGGGCGGGCCTTTCAAAACCGGAAGGATATAACTCCAGTTTCTTCTCTTCCAACGAGATCAGTTCATTCATATCGTCACTGAAAGCCTGGCCCCATTCGTTGCTCTCATCAAATGTCAAGTACTCGCTCACCTCAAAATCGGCCTTTCGTGTGCGAAGGTAAACAATGCGCTGTCGAATATCCGGAATAGTGTTTACCTTCTCGCGGATAGCAGCGATGTCGAATTCATTGCCAAACTTGATGAGGCCATCAGAAACTTCCCAGTCATTTTTGAGACGAATATTTCCCCTCGCATGGATGTCATCCTGGAGAAGATTCACAATATAGCCAAACTTTAGTCTCTCAACCTCCAGAACATCCAGCAGTACCGGTTGCAACAAATCACTGTTCCATGTATACTCTCCAGGCAGCGGCGTGTAAGACTCATCCTCTTCGTACAGGTTTTCCGTCTTGCCTTTCTCTTTGTTATCATCAATAACGTTCGAGGTATAGCGAAGATGCTGCTTGAAATACAGTCTTGTTTTCAAGCGGCTGTTCCTAACTTTCTCTAATTCAGGAATTATCTCGGCAACATCCTTTGCGAGTTCTTCCTCTTCTTCGATGGTCAAGCGAAACCTGGGTGGTATTTCGTAATTCTCGAGGTTGTCAGTAACTTTCATTATTCCCCAATGATGTTAAGTTCTGTGTCTACCTTATATGGTTTCTGGTCGAAAGCGAGATTGATGAGGGCGAAGCGGTCCTTCAGTTCGAGAGCCGTGTACCTGTTCACCGCTGCGCTTCCAACCTTATGCAGCCCGGCGGCATACATATCAATTTGAACCTTGTTCATCAAGTCAACGTGTGTCTTGCGGGCCAATTTGCTACTGCCGAGGGAACTAACAGACAAATATACGTTTCTTTTTTCAGACTCATCGAAGATTGGCACCTTGCGGTTTATCTTGCAAATGCTCAGGATGCCCTTGATTCTGGCGTTGTAACCATTCTCACCGTACAAATTCTTCAGTGCCGGGAGATCGAATCCGGTGCGCTTGATTATGTCGAACGCGAAACGAGCGATAGGCGTGATGACCTCGGAATTGCTATCCTGAGCGCCGGCGGTCTTGTGAGGCAGATAGTGGATGTACGGGATGTGGTCATCGGAGACGGCCACGTTGTCCATCGATAGATGGATGAAGTCTCCGACACGGCAGCCGAATGCGGTCTGCAGCACGAAGGCGTCCCGGGTGCTCTCCAGGGAGGCGGGAATCTTGGCGGTCATCACCTTGAAGAATTCGTCCTTGCGAAGGAAAACAGGGTCATCGTACAGGGTTTTCATTACGGTCTTCTTCCGGTCTGCCCCGAGCCTGCGGAAGGGAGACTTATTGATTTCGTCACGGTTCTCCAGGTCGGTGAAGAATGTCTGGAGCATCTTCATCTGACTGACTACTGTGTTGGCGGACAAGCGTTCCTTCGGGAGATTCTTAGGCTTGAAGTCTTTGTACAGGCGCTTGTTCCCATCAACGTATGTGTATTCGTCAAAGATGAACTGACGGAATTCCATCAGCACGTCCTGGTCGAACTCGGTGATGGTCATTTGGGAGAGACCTTTAATAATAAGGAAACGCTCCAGCTTGTCGCATACCACCCTGATGTGCTTGGCACGGTTCTCACCGAAGACGCCATCGCGTACCGCATTATCTATATATAGGTGAAAGCGGGAGACGATGCCAGGTTCGATACGCCGGACTTCAACGACGGGATTCTTCATCTCAAGGATGACCCGCTCGAAGATTTCGTTGGTCATATCCATGCCCTCCTTCGTCATCTTATCGAAGGCTTTCTCCATGTAATGCATTTCATCCTTGACCTTCTCATAGAGGAGGTGGTCGTAAACACGCACGCCTTCGACCATATTGCCGTTGGCTCCGTACTTCTCTATTTCTTCCAGGTCGGCCCGGAGATCAGTTTTGTGATATAAGTCTACACGGCGCCCTTCCGTGAGACGCAGACGAATCTTGATATTTTTCTTCCCGGAGGACGCCCGGGTGAAGATAGTAATGCGCACCATAATAGTACAAATTTCCCGTTGTGCAAATTTACAAAAAATGCACAACGAAACCTATATTTTGCGCTACTTTTTTGAATATGAATAAGCAGGTAATTATATGAAAAACGCGGTAGAAGTGCGCCAGAAGCGTGTTTTTCGTGCTTATTCATAGGCGGCTTACAAATCCTGTGGGAGTCACAGAAAAACCCCTTTGAGAGCATCTCAGAGGGGTTTTTCATATAAAATGTCCCTATGAATTGCACATATACCTTTCTTGGACATCTTATTCATTGATTATCCCAGGCAGCAAGGGCCTCCTTGGCCGATCCATAGATGCCGCCCACTTGGCGGAAGCCCCTGGACACCAAGGCAAACTGTCCTTCCGTGACTTCAATGACATAATATGAACCACGGTCGCTGCGCATGCAGCGGATGTCTTTGAAGAATTTGTTGCCATCGATATACAGCGCCTGCCAGTTCCAGTTAAGAAGGCAGTCGCCATAACTGTTCCGCTGGACAATGGCGTCGTCAAACAAAACCATATCTTCGGCAAGGATGAAATTCCGAAGTCCGGCATGAAGGCATGTCTTTGGATTTCCTTCCGAATCTTTTGACTGTTCAATCACAAAATAACGGCCGTCCACCTTCATGGGCGCAATTTTTAGATTATAGCCATTGGCTACCCAATAACCGGAGGCGGGGTCTCTGTAGATTTTATACCCTCCCTCATACTCCTCAACGATAAACTGGCCCTCAGCCTCAAATCGAATGTCTTTGAGTGCGAGTTCCTTTCCATCGCGCGTGTTTACATAGCCCAGCGCTGTTTCGGATACATATTTGCCAGAATTATCGGGACGGAGTTCGTACCATTTGACGGTTCCATCCGGATTACGTTTTCCCAGAATCACCGCACCGCCCTTGGTGTGGGTCCAACGCTCGATATCGTATTCGATGGGATACTGAATGTACCGTTCGTGCATCTCTCCCCATTCGTGGACACCGGACGTATTCTGCATCTTTTCATGAACCACGCTTTGTAGATTGATTCCGGAGAACTGGGGAGCAGGCTGTGCAAGAGGACACGGAATCATTGGCGCACTCACGCTGATAGCGGGCTTCTCTGAGGCAGGCGTATAGTCCCTGAGGTGTGTGCTGGGCTTCTCGGCGGCAGGTTTAGGAGCAGTCGTTCCACGCATCTGGTGGAGTTTCTCCTTGCCGGAGTCGGTTGCCAGAAACAGCGTCACCACATTGTCCCGCAGCCGGGTGGCATCCTTTTCATTGCCAGCCTTCATGGTTCGCTGCCAGTCGTTAAAGACACTCCCGATAATACAGCCTCCGCTATGCTTGGTGAAGTCTCCTCCGCAGTAGTCGCAATGGGTCCGGAGCAAGAGTTCATAATACTCATCGTTCGTGAGCGGTTTCCCCTCTACCAAACCGAAGAAGTTGCTGTCGGAATAAGGACTCTTTCCCCAGGAAGCGCCGGACTCTTTAGAAGATGAGGAAGAAGATGACGAGGTCTGCTGCTGCGCCAGCCACCAGCAGCCGGATTTATGGTCCGAAGCCTGAAGATGCCGTCCTTTCACAACTACGAAACAGCCCGGGCACTGCTCCGCAACAATCGTGACATTCACGTTCTGGGCAAAGACGCCATAAGCGGTAAGAAGAACTGCCCATGTAAATAGAAACCGTTTCATATCGTTTTAGTTCAGTCTGACCATCGTGGTGACAACCATGCCGGCATTGCCGTCGCTGCCGACGTTGGTCTTGATCTTGCCGCGGTCGGCGCCCACCACGGAGGTGTAGAAATTCAGTTCCGTGCCGTTGGTCATATAGGCCACGAACTGAAGGGTAAGTGATGCGGCTGCTTTCGTGTGGTGGACGTTGTGATTACATGTTGAGCAGGACGCTGATGTCGTAGCCGCCGTCGCCATCCATGGTGAGGAGGGTGACTTTGCCGGCGTTTGCACCTGTGACGGGTACCCAGAAGGTCAGTTTGTTGCCGTCAGATGTGGTGCCGATGTATTTCTCTGCCATGCAGGCGGCCTCGAAATGTACGGGTACCATTGAGGTGACTCTGGACTGATAATCAGGGAGGCCGCTCCAGTCGAGGGCGATGTATTCAGCCTCGTCTCTGGAAAGGTCGCATACCCAGAAGCCCTGGGCATTGGCGTCGTTGCAGGCGATTCCGTCAATGTACCAACCCTTTGCTGCAGGATAATGTGCCGGAAGGTTGCGTACGCTTATTTCCGCCTCTTCTGGATCGAATGTGTAGAGCTTGACAGGATTGCCGTCCTGTATATAGGTGAAGGTCGCTGCGTTTGTCGCGGCACCCACCATGATCTGGTCGGAGTCATAGTGCACCTCTGCGTTTTCCCTTTGTGCTATGAGTGAGCCCACCGTGGCGGTACCCTCGGAGATAACGACATTGTAGAAGCCCATTTTGTTGGGCTCTTCCACTCCGTTGGGGTGGTGGTAGTTGCGCACTGCGTAAAGTTTGCCGGCGACGGATACAAGACTCCAGCGGGCAGTCTCGGCAACGAGGCCTTCAGGGATGGTGAGGTCGACAAGTCTGGATGATGAGGGGAAGTATACTTTGGGTTTGTAGTACTGGCCGTCCTCGCAGATGACGCCGATGACACCGTTCTGGCCGGGAAGGATGTGATTGACCTTCTCGGAAGCGGGGATCACTTCGCTGAAGTTGAGCGAAGAACCTCCGTCGGAGATGCATATTACGCGGCCGTTCTTGTTGCCCCACTGGTCATGGAAACCACCTTCGCGGACATAAATCTTGTTGCCGATGGCAAAGAACCAGTCATTGAGCATACTCGGAGGGTTGTAGCCGTCAGGCATTCCGTAGGGAGCTCCGTCGGAATTCTCCCATGCGTACATGGCTCCGTTGCTCTTGCGGATCAGATATTGTGCTCCGTGGCTATCGTGGTGGGCCTCGTTGAACTGGTCCCTGATCTGAGTGAGATACTTCTTTACTGCGCCTTCTTCAATCTCGGCGTAGCCGGGGATGTAGTAGTAGCAATTGGCAAGCCACAGCCAGTCGTCGCCTACGGCGAAGATGAAGTTGGGCTGGATGCGGAGGTGAGCCTGCACCTGCCTGATCACCTTCTGGACTTCTTCTCCCTCGCCCTCTTCAACCTCTATGTCGAAGGTGTATGTGACTTCGATGAATTTGCCGTCTGATGATACTTTGTAAAGAGCGTCGGCCGCGGAGTTGTCAGCTTTGGTGAAGGCTTTGGTCTCCGTCTTGTGGGCGACTGCCAGCGCCTTGGCGCCGGAAATGGATGCACTCTTTAATCTGGCACTCTGTACCCTTATCTGGCTGCCGCTTCTGTCACCGGAGCAGGAAAACAGGAATACAAGGCTCAGAATTAATGTGGAGAGAACTAGAATCTTTTTCATACGCGTATGTATTTTTTGCAAAGATACACGGCCGAGAAAACTCTCTTGTGGCGGAATCCACCACAAGACGCTGATTTATAAGGATATTTCGAAAGGAATTGATACCTTTGCGGGTGAGATGCGCCGATTTGCCGTCATACCCTTGCTCCTTCTCTCCTGCACATTATGGGCGCAGGAACCCCGTCTTGTGAATTATTCCGCTGCCGACGGGCTGCCGTCCAATACGGTCTATGCCATCGCGCAGGATGCAGAAGGGCTGCTTTGGGTGGGGACAAGGAACGGCCTCGCCAGCTTTGACGGCGTGCATTTCCAGCCCGGGAAAGAGTACGGCAGAGTGAATGCCCTGGCGGTGGACAAGGACGGTCGGCTGTGGATTGGGACTACGGATGGGCTCAGGGTGAGAGATTCTTCGCCTTCGGCTCAGAATGACAGAAGGCCGGCTCAGAATGACAGAAGGCTGGCTCAGAATGACAAGGTGGAGGGCAATATTCGGGCACTTCTGTGCGATTCCGAAGGGTATATCTGGGCTACCGTCGGGGATACATTGCTGTTGAAACTCTCCTACAAGGATGGCATCAGGGAGGAGGCAAGATGCTGGTACGACAAGCGAGATTCTGAAGGAGATTACCCCTATTATCAGATCTTTGAGGCCCGGGACGGAAAACTCTGGCTCGCGGGCCGGATTGTCCGTTTTCAGTACGTTGAAGACAGAGTCAGCCCTCAAGTTGTGCATCCATTCGGCAATGGCGGATTCTGCGCCGGAAGTTTCGCAGAGACAGGAGGTAAACTCTATGCCTTTGACGACCATACATCCCTTCTGTATACTTATGAAGACAGAGAAGTTGTTTTGCACGGCCACCTTCCCATAGCACATGCCAGGCTTCTTACGGACAGCAAAGGCCGCCTCTGGGCCGCCGGATCGTACGGCATCGGGCCGGTGAAAACGGACAAACCTGAGGAAACGCCGGTGTACAAAACGCCTTCTACAGAACTCTACTGCCTGTTTGAAGACCGCCAGGGCGATATCTGGGCGGGTGGCGACAACGGCCTTTCTGTCCTTTGTCCGGCGTTTCAGCATGTGCGGACCATATCTTCGGCCAATGTCACGGCTATCATGCAGGACAGCCGAGGAAAAATGTGGATCGGGACTGCCGAAGACAGGGTGTCGGCTTTATACGAAGACAGTGACAGAGCTGTTTACGTGGGCCTTTGGAACAACACCGGCTGGGAAGTCTGGAAAGATGGGAGGATGCATAAGAACCGTTTGAACGGTCCGCTTCCCGAAGCACAGCGGGAAGCCCGTCATTTGGACGAGGCCAACTGGATATCCGATTTCCTGGAAGACAGTCACGGCCGCTTCTGGGTGGTCACCTGGGAAGGCGTGGGCCTCAACGAATGGGACCGTAAAGCCCGCCGGAGCCTGCCTCCCCGCTGGCTGAGCCCCTTCCGCTATCCATCGGCACAGGTGGATTCCAACATCTACCTGAGTTCCAGACTGGGAAGCCGGCTCATTGAAGACACCCAAGGAAACCTCGTATATGCCACCACCGAGGCCGGACTGAATATCATTGATTCGGAGACCGGCCTTGTGACAAAGTACTATAAGGGCAATTCGGATATTCCGGACGATTATGTCACGGACCTCTGTCTAACTCCTGACGGCACGGTTTGGGCTTCAACCCGTGGGGGGCTGTGGAGTCCCTCCGGCAAGCAATACCTGGATGGCATGCTGGTGCAGTCGGTAGAGGCTGATTCCGCAGGCAGGCTATGGGCTGGAACTGAAGACGGACTATATTTCATAGACACTGACGGCAGCGTCGGCCGCGTTCCCAAGGAGTTGGGATTTCCCTCCGATATCTACGGAGAACATGTTTCCTGCACCCTCAGGGACGGTTTTCTGTCCTTTGGAGGGGCCAGCGGAGCCGTCGTGTTCCATCCGGACAGCCTGCTTGCCATCAAGGCCGCAGGAACCCTTCCGCTGGAAGGTCTTGTCCGCCACAGGTATCGCCTTAATGGTGGAGAATGGAATGACGGACGTTTTATCGGCCTGCCGGAGAATATCCGCCCGGGGCGATATTCCCTTGAGGAGCAAAGCTCGGATATTTTTGGGAGGTGGAATCAAGGCGAGTCTGTTTCACGGATTATCCGCGTACCTCCGCCTATATGGCTCCGCTGGCCCTTCCTGATAGGATATCTCCTGCTGCTTTCCGCCATCATCTTCCTGGTGATGAAACTCCGCGAGCGCAGGCTCCTCGTGAAGGAACTGGATATGAGAAACCGGCTTTTCTCCATCATATCACACGATCTCAGGGGTCCCGTTTCCGGAAGCAGGCTTCTCACGCATGAGCTGCGGGAAAAGGTGGAAAAACTTTCTCCGGAACAAATAAGAGAGGGGCTTGAAACGCTGGCTGCATCGGCCGACAACACTTCCGCTTTGCTGGAGAATCTGCTGCTGTGGTCATTGAATCAAAAGGGCATGCTGAAGCCGGTAATACGGGAGGAGAATCTCTTCTGTCTGGCCAGGGAGGCTGTGGAAAGTGTCCGCGGGCAAGGTATTATCACGGTAGATATTCCCGAGACCCAGATTGTACGTACCGACCGGAACATGCTGCTTACCATCCTTCGGAATCTGCTGGACAATGCCATAAAGGCTTCGCGGGGTTCTACCATCGCTGAGGTTCCTGTCACTCCGGTCACTCCTGTCATCCCTGTCACTCCTGTCATCCTAAGGAGCGAAGCGACGAAGGATCTCCCCCATCCCTGCCGGATTTCCATCGTCGATAACGGCCCCGGCCTTCGAGAGGAATCAACCCGGCCGGGCCATGGTCTCGGCCTTGTGATTACCCGCGAACTGCTGGATAAACTGAAAGCCAGGATGGAAATGCGTAATCGGCCCGAAGGGGGCCTTATAATAACCATTGACCTATGATAAATGTCCTTCTCGTAGAAGATTCTGCCGTATTTGTTATGGGACTCCGCTTGGCGCTGCAGGCCGAAAACGGATTTGCATCCATTGGATCTGTCTCCACCCCCGGCGCCGGCGTGGCCTACCTCAACACCCATCCTGAAACTGACGTCGCCGTAATAGATATTTCCCTGGAGTCCGAAACCGACGGCCTTACACTGCTGGGCATCCTGCGCGAGGCTTTCCCCACCGTCAGGACACTGGTTTTATCGCACTATAAAACCCCCGCCTACATCCTAAAGGCCATCTCTTCCGGGGCATCAGCCTATCTGGCCAAGGACTCTGCGCCGGAGTCCATCGTGGAAGCCATTGCCGATGTCGCCGATGGCAAAAGCCTTTTCTTTGGAGAAACCATCGACGCCGACCGAATCACTCGCATCCTTGGCGGGCGTGAGAATCTGCTTGCCCGTAAACCTCAGGGACTTACGCCACGAGAACTGGAAGTGCTCCAACTCACCACCTCCGGCTACTCCAATTCACAGATTGCATCGGCCCTTGAAATCACCCTCAACACTGTGGACAGCTACAAAGAACGCATAAAAGGGAAATTCGGCTTGGACAGCATTGTAGAATGCGTCGCCTTCGCCGTAAAGATGGGCCTCGTGTCTGTTTAAAATTGCACGCGTGCGTACGCGACTCAACCCGCGATTGACATTTTCAACCCCCGAAGGAAATCTGACCCCCTCCGGGTCATAACACCCGGCAGTATGTCTGTGTCCTTTCAGGGAACACGCAAGTTGTACTGCAAAAAATGTCCTATTTTAGACTAATTTTGCAGTGTGGGTATTATTTTTCTTTGCATAGAAAATCCAAACACTCGTCCACCCTGAAATCATCCTGGTCAAAGGCAACATTCACGAGGGCAAATCTGTCGGCAAGCTCCATCATGGTATAGCGGTGGACTGTGCGCCGCTTCCTTGACGGTGCAGACCGGCGGCATAGATGTTCACTTGGACTTTGTTCATGATATCTACGGGACCTGATGGAGAAACGTGGCTCCGGCTTCCAGAAGATTACCTCGCACACCTCTGAGCTACGTCTCTACAGCAAAGACCTCGCACCTACTTTCGAGTCGGATGCCTCCTCCTTCTTCACCACAGTGTACAGCGTCCTCTATGGAAAGACGGATGCGGATTTCCAGCGTATCATTGACCAGGAATCCACACCTAAGACGGAAAACACTACCCAAAAGACTACCCCTAAGGACGAAAACTCCACACCAAAGAAACTTGGTGCCACAGCGCAATCAATACTTGACATCCTTTCAGAAGATCCTTACCTGAAACGAGAAGAGATTGCAGCTCGTGCAGGCTTAAAACTAGAAGGCCTCAAGTATCAATTAGCTCAACTTCAGAAGAAGGGATATCTTCTCCGTATCGAAGGCCGTAAGACTGGCCACCGGCGGCAAGTCCATGATCAACGAGCGGCTTCTGGTCCTGAAGGGCAGGAAAGTGGTGGTCTTCCCGGACATCGACGGCTACGACGAGTGGCAGCGCGAGCTAGCCGACTTTCCCCAGCTGGCCGTGACCATCTCGCCGGTACTCCAGCAGAACGCTACCCAAGAGGACAGAGAAGCCCACATCGACATTGCCGACTGGCTCATCCGCTACCTCCTGATGACGTCCCCGGAAGATGCCTGGCGCCGGAACTCAGAATTCCTGAAGGCCGTGGAATTCCTCTCCGAGAATAAGCAGGAAGAAGCCGGGAAGCTGATTCAGGAACTGGGCCTGGTGTTCTTGGGAGCGGAGAAAAACCCACTTTAACAACAACTTAATATCGTCAAGGACTTATTGACGAATTCAAAAACTATAATCGCATAGTTTTTGCAATGCTATGAAGAAAAAATGTTACATTCCCGCTACGCGGGCATTTACGGCTGCACCTCGGAAAAACAAATAAATTTGCTTTTCTCTCGGTTTGCATGTAAATTTGCATCGTTCCCCGCATCTATAGATCGGGAACACAAAAGAAAAAGGAGAAACGAATTATGGCAAAACCAATCAAAGAAACGCCCGTCCTTTATGACGAGGATGCCTACCGCTTCGAAATGGCGGCCCAGAATGTCGTTCCTCTGACTGAGGAGGAGCGAGCAGAACGGCTGGAGGCTTACGAAAGACTCAGCAAGAAAGTCTCCTTCGCGCTATGAGTTATACCATCCGCAAGTTTCAGCCGGAAACTGATGTCATAAAACCGTTCGACTGCGGCGTTGCCGACCTGAACGGTTTTTTGTTGGAAACCGACGGCGATACACCCAATGCGACGCTCTATGATAAGGAGTTCCTTGCCGTGACGTATGTCGCTACGGATGACGCAACTCAAAATATACTTGCTTATTTCAGCATCCTCAACGACAAGATAGACCGTGAATTCATCGAGTCCAAGGTTTGGAACCGTCTTTCGCGGAAGATTCCCAATGCCAAGAGGAGGTCATCCTATCCGGCGTTGAAGATTGGTCGTTTTGCTGTGGATGGCCAGGAGCAGCGTTCCGGAATCGGAAAAGACATTCTCTTCTTCATCCAGACCTGGTACTACAAGGAGAGGAAGTCCGGCTGCCGTTATATCACTGTTGATGCTCTTCGTGAGGCGGAGCCGTTTTACACCAAGTGTGGATTCACCCGTCTTTCTGACCCCAAGGAAGATGACGAGACCGTGCTGATGTTCTTCGACCTCAAGAGCTGGTCCGAGAGATAGCGGATCCAGACGCACGCATAAACGAACTGCCGCCACCTCAACGTGACGGCAGTTCTGTCATTCTATGGAATGTCATCCTGAGGTGAAGCCGAAGGATCTACTTCGTATATAGCCCCATCCTCCGGAACGTCACATCGCCCTCCAGCAGATTCGGCCCGTCCGTATTTATCTCAAAGCGCTCAAGCACCAGCTTGTCCTTGCTGCACTCCTTAACC
>Ga0256405_10007140_pt1 | contig 17127 bp, 8 predicted proteins | sample RumenRJG_02DNA_FD_189096 | JGI IMG/M metagenome (GOLD analysis project Ga0256405, IMG submission 189096) | Bovine rumen microbial communities from Lethbridge, Alberta, Canada - RJG_02 | ecosystem: Host-associated > Mammals > Digestive system > Stomach > Rumen | place: Canada: Alberta | collected...
ACACGGCCATAAAAAGCCACAAGAGCAACCAAAAACGCTTTGAAAATCATAAATATTTTTCTCCTTTATTTATTCAAATTTCTTTGCAAATTCTTCAAAATCAGTTCTAGACATGGCAGGAGTGATCTGTGCAAAGACTTCGATTCCCTTGTCATGCAATTCTTTGAGCAGTTTGAATTTCTCTGGCGAAGTATAGACACCTTCGCTGATTTCTATCTTCCCTGTTGTGTCTCTTCCCTTTGTGCCATCGACCTCAGGGCCAATATTCAGCTTCTTGATCGTTGGTACTCTGGTGATGATGTAGTGGGCGTCTTCGACGGTCGCTACCGTCAGGAATACTTTCTTCTTGACGAATTTCGGTTCCTGCAGCTTCTCGATTGCCCTGTCAAGCGTCCAGACCAGACACTGTTCAACGTTGCCGGGTTTTGCCAGCTTAAGGGTCATCTTGTGAATTTCGTCGTTGGCAGCCGCATCGTTGGCTACTGCAAGGATGTCAGGATGCAGAACTCCACACCAGGTGACGACGATCATGCCGTGAATCAGTCTGCCGTCCACTCTCACTAGATCTACCATGATATGATTCCTCCTTTGATTTTGCGCAATACTTATGAACCCATTAAATCATAGGTATATACATTTGTCAACAGTAAACATATACATATTTTGATCTAATTGTATATACTTACTATTTACTTTCGCTTTTTTCTTTCCTATAATGAAATTGCGCAAATACTTATCCATTAATTTACAGGAGGAAAACAATGACTGAAGTTCTTTCGATGATCGGGCATATCAGAGATATTCCGAGAGTTCTTAAAAAAGCATATGACAATAAAAACGAGTACGTGCCTCAGATGGTCGAACTGTTTAAATCGCACGATATCAAGAAAGTATATTTCCTGGGATCGGGCACATCGCATAACGCAAGTCTGACGATGCGCAATCTGTTTATGGATATCGTTAAGGTGGAAGCATACGCACCGGAACCAAACGTATTTACTTATCACGAGAATACAAATCCGAGCGGAGTTTTCCAGAATGATCAGATCGCAGTATTCGGTTTGACACAGCACGGCGACAGCATTTCAACCTGTGATGCTCTGACGAAAGCCAAAAACGCAGGGCATATTACCGTTGGAGTTACTGAAGCCGTTGGCTCTCCGGTCACAAAGCTTGCCGATAAAACAGTCTATTTGCTTTGTGAAAGGGAAGAGATCGGTCCGGAAACAAGAGGCTACAGCGAGACGCTGTTCCAGTTCTATCTCATTGCCTTGGAATTGGCAAAGGCACTCGGCCGAATTTCTGAAGAAGAGTATATTAAATTGGATAATGATGCAAAGAAACTCATCGAAGACATGCCGACAGTGGTCCAGGAAACAGAGGAATGGGTCAATAAAAACATGGATGAATTCCTCAAAATGGAAAAATCTTCCATCTGCGGCTACGGATACAACTGGCCGACTGCACAAGAGGGAAGGCTGAAATTCTTCGAAACATACGCAAAGCCGTGTATGTATTACGAACAGGAGGAACAGCTCCATGGTCCGCTTCGCGCATACAACGACAAAAATTATGTATTCATGATCGTTTCAGAAGGTGACTTTGAGCTTAAGAGAGCCGTCGATGTGGCAGCCTACTATCGCCGGGTATTTACAGAGCACGTCTTCGTCACCACTTGTGAAGATATTGAAGTAACAGAAAAGGATCTGAAGTATTCCGTAAAAACGAATGATATGCTTTCAACGATCGTTTACATCACCCCATATCAGGTATTGTCGGCCCTTCTTTGTGACAAGATCGGCATCGATACCAAGGTCAGTCCGATTAAAGACAGAAGTATCTCCGGGCATATGCCCAGAAATTAAATGATAAGCGCCATCCTTATGGCGCCTATCATTTTCAGTGTGGTATGATTTATGAGTACAATGAGTAGAAAAGCCAAGTATGTTGAAATTGAAGATTTCTTCATACGCAATATAGAAAACGGAAATTTTAAATTGAATCAGTTGCTTCCAAGCGAAGCCGAGCTTTGTGATGAGTTTGCTACAAGCAGGATGACGGTCAACAAAGCGATGACCATTCTGTCAAATAAGGGCTATATAAGAAGGGTGCCTGGAAACGGCAGTTTCGTAGACGATGCATACAGCAATCCAAAAAGCGAACTGATTCAGAAACATTCGCTCTCGGACGAGATCAGGGCTTTTGGCATGGAACCGGGTTCAAAGCTTTTGGATTACCGGATAATCCAGGGTAAAGACGACAGAAAGATTGCGAAGGAGCTGGGCGTAAAAGATGACGAATTTATCCACTATTTTGTGAGACTGAGAACCGGAGATGGTAAGCCTATTGTTTTGTCTTATACATATATCAATTATTCTCTTTTGCCGAATTTTGATATACGGTGTCTGCAGAACTCATTCAACGCCTACCTCAGTGGGCTTGGAATTATCAGGTCTTCCGGCTATACAGAGTTTTCTGTAGCACTTCCGGATGAAAAACAGGCCGAGATCATCGGCTCTTCCAACAAGGCTTTGCTGAAACAGAAGATCTTCTGGAAATATGCCAATAAACCGTTTGAGATCACGACTCATTATTATCTGGACGACAGAATGTCGATCGTGATCAACCGTGATCACGATGATACCGGTGATGATGTATATAAGAAAACATTAAAGCTCGATAAGGAATAGCCTCCTGTTCTGGTTTTGAGAATCGAACATTATTATCAATTTCGAATTCTAATCCAAGACTGTACTCAGAATTTGCAAAACGACGCATAATTGTGTCGTTTTTCTTATTTTCAAGCATAACTAGAGTTTTTCTTTTGAATCTCAATAAGGACCTGCTGTAAGAAAGGACTGTCTGATCCTGCTATGAAGATGTAGGAAGGAGAAAAGAATGTCAACCTTATTGATGTGTTTCTGAATACCTTGTTTGTTTTAGCTATTTTTGCTTCAGTTTCAATTAGAATAGAAGTATGGGAAGTATATCCAGAGAACTTTTTCGAGCAATCCATGAAGGTTATTGGTTATACATTGAGTATAATAACAAAAACAATGAACATACCAAGTACTGGATCATGATTAAAGATGTGGATCCGATCAATGGGAAGATTACTGTTGACGGAATGCATATCAGAAGTTATGAAATCGCAGAGTTAAAGCTTTCACTCGAAAGAATAACAGATGCTATGGTGATTGATGGGACCTATGCCCCGGTAAATAACCGATTGGTTAACGATATACAGAATAATCCAGAGAAGTATCTGTCTGTTTTTTCAGATACCGTAAATCTCAAAATACTCAATTACTTGAGCCGGTGCAGTAAGCTTGACCAAACTCCTTATAAGACAAACGTTGTCATCATTGACAACGTTGATGATGAAATACTTGGAAAGAACACGCTGAAGCTCAACGACAAACAGTTCGATCAGATTGTAAAAGGGTTTCAGAAGAAAGCAAATGATAATAAGAATTACAAACTGCAGACAACGCAATTGGGTCTGAATCTTTTGAGTATCAATTATTCAAAGGGTATTTATGTTTTGGCATATCAGCCTTTGCGATTGGATATAAAAAACAGAACTCTAAAAGCAGTTGAAGATATCGAAATATGTAGTGAATTTACAGTTGACGGAGATAGGCAAAGTATTAGACAGTTCATTGATGAAGACGATGTTCATCTTTTACGTGAGTTTTCAAAAAATGCTGAAAGAATAAGGGATATCATAAGTGAGAATAATCCCGAAGTCATTGTAGATGATATGCCTTATTTGATTGAGATCGGAAGAAATCCCATTCTGGATCTTGATCAAGAATATGACGGAATCGTCAAAATGTATCAAGAGGATGACTATTCCAAAGTTACAACACCAATCAAAGCGTTCTTTGGTGAGCTGACATCTCATTCACAGAACAGGAAGTCTTATCCGATTGTTTTAACGGATAAGCAAGTCAATATGGATCAGCTTTTGGCAATAAATCATGCCTTGCGGTACCCTGTTTCATATGTGCAAGGACCTCCGGGAACCGGGAAGACAAAGACAATCATGAATATCATTGTTTCCTGCTTTTTCAATGGAAAGACAGTTTTGTTTTCTTCATACAACAATCATCCAATCGATGAAGTTGTCGATAAGCTGAAGCAGTTGAAATATAAAGGTTATGCAATTCCGTTTCCGATTATACGTTTGGGTAGCAACCAAGAAACGATGAATACACTGAAGCAAGTTAAGGACCTCTATGAAAAAGTGAAAGGTATTCGTGTTTCGGAATCATATCAAGAAAAGAACCAGAAAGAGCGTTCAGAGCAAGCGAACAATCTTACAAGATTTCTTTTAGGATATGAGGAACGTATTGACCTGTTGGAAAGAAAAGATACGATCAATCAGCTGCTGAGAAATAATACTCAGATAAACTTCCAAATCAATATTCAAGCAGATCAGTTACGTGAGATTGACCTGCGCCTAAAAGAATTGGGAGAATTCAAAACCGAAGATGCACTGAAACTGATTGAGAATGACACAGAATCGTTATTGGCATATTTGAATTATGCTTCGATAGCAAATATCAAACGGATTTCGGACAAGAAGAACGAAGAGCTGAAGAGTATTCTGTATATGGAAGATGAGGGCGAACGTTTGAAAGAATTCAACCGTTACCTTTCTGTTCCGGAGAATATGAAGAAGTTCCTGAAGATCTTTCCTATTGTGGCAACAACCTGTATCTCTGCTCATAAGCTAGGAATGCCGGAACCATATTTTGATATCACGATTATCGATGAGGCCAGCCAGTGCAATACAGCTATGTCGCTTGTTCCTATAATCAGAGGAAAGAGTCTTTTGTTGGTTGGTGATCCTCAGCAATTGCAGCCGGTCATTTTGCTTAGTCCTGAGGACAGCAAACAACTGAGGAAAAGATATGGAGTAACGCAGGAATACGATTACTGTGACAGTTCCATATACAAAACATTTTTGGCGTGTGATGCCATTTCGGATGAGGTTTTGTTGAGCCATCATTATCGTTGCGATCCTAAGATCATCAGTTTTAACAACAAGAAGTATTATAATAGCAAACTGAAAATGCATGGGAAAAAGGAAAGTGCGCATCCTTTGGTTTTTGTTGATATTCCTGATGATATCAGTTCGCAAAAGAATACCGCGCCAAAAGAAGCTGAGGCGATTATTGATTATGTTAAGAAAAACAAAGATAAGCGAATCGGAATCATTACACCATTTGTAAAACAAAAGCAGCTGATTCAAAAAGAGCTGGAAATAAACAATATTAAGGATATCGACTGCGGCACAGTTCATGCTTTTCAGGGTGATGAAAAAGATGTTATTCTCTTTTCGTTATCTTTGACTGACCGTACCAGAGCGGAGACTTATAACTGGTTGAAGAACAATAAAGAACTGATTAATGTCTCTACGTCACGTGCAAAACATCAATTAGTTTTATTTTCAAGCGAGAAAGAGCTTCACAGACTTCATGCCGGAAATTTAAATGATGATGATCTCTTTGATCTTTTCCAGTACATCAAGAGCGAAGGAGAACACGAAGTAGCACAAAGATTTGTAGAATCAAGGGCACTGGGCATTAGACCATATAGCACCGAAACCGAAACGATGTTCATGGAAAGCTTGAATCTGGCTCTAGATAATGCGTTCCAGGATGGAAGCCGGTTCACTGTCAGAAAAGAAGTACCTATATCACAAGTGTTCATGAATAACATTTCACATCAGGATTATTTTTATCGCGGTCGTTTTGATTTTGTTGTATTCCGTAAGATTCAAAAAGAAGAGGTTCCTGTATTAGCTATTGAACTTGACGGAAAAGAACACCTTGAAGAAGACGTAGTCAAACACCGTGATCAGATTAAACAGAATATTTGTAAAGAACACCATTTTACATTAATTAGAGTCGATAATACATATGCCAGAAGATATCACTATATCAAAGATATTTTGATCAAGTACTTCAAAGGATAGTATAAGTTAAATGGCGCCTTTTTGTGCCATATTGCCCGTGTAATAAACTGTATAATTGAGTATAGAGAAGGTAAGGCATAGATTAGCCGATTTTAATAATAAGCAGCATGTCTGACGAATTACAAAGTTTCAAAAAAATAATAAGAGAATGTAATTACGAGAACACATATAAGATGGCGCTTGCAAAAGCGTTTATTGAGTTTTGCAATGATGGAGAATTAGGATATAGTTCTTTTTCATTATCGGTTTCTCAAGTTGCAGAGAAATTTTTGAAATACTATTGGAATCAAACGATCTTTCATAATCTGATCCAATCTACAAATCCTGAGAAACCGCCGGTTATCATACAAACCGTTCAGGCGCTAATCAATATATATTATTCACAAACAAAGAGCTATCGAGCAGTAAAATATAATATCATTCGCTATTTTTTAAGAAATTCTTTACCTCAGTCATACAACCAAACTATAAGAAAAATAGGGTCAACAATTATAAAGGACGTTGCATGGCGCTTTACAAAACTTGGTGATAAAACGTTGGATGAAGTGGTTGTTTTTGATGAGAACAATAATGAATTCATTTTTAGCAAAGAATGTGTGAAACAAATTCATGAGCATGCCAAAGAATTGAACGATTTGGTCAATTACAGATGGGGCTTGATTTTAGAATCTTTGAATGATTCTAAATCCGACAAGAAAAAAGTCTTTCTCTCAGAAGATGAAGATATTGATAAAACTGCCTTGCTGATTTATGAAGCCACGATAGATATTGATAGAATTAATTTTAAAAACATCGATGAAGTATCTATCAGTGCTCGCGCTAAGCTGCCTGTTTTAGTAAATGAAGACAATCCTGAGGAGAGGATTCAGAAGGTATATCAAAATTATCATTTTGATAAAATGGGTTTTCGTTTACATCAAGACGCAAAACGAATTGAGGCTGATGGGATACAAATGTTCGCAAAACGGGATGGACTATTTAGAGTCTGTTTCACCAATTCTAATATCTACACACAAGACCAATTGGACAAAATCAAAAAATACGGTATCGATGTCCATTATGATCCTGCTGGTATATCTGAACCGATTACTTGGGATATAAGCGGATGCAAAGAAATAAATAATCATGTGGACTTCAATGAAGTGAAGACGGGCTATTATGCATGTGAACCACTAAATGAGAAAGATGCTTCAGACTTAGTTAATTATCTTGTAAGAATCAGAAATGATAAGGAACTAGAAAACCAGATAGTAGAAAGTGAAGTTTTTGAAACGCCGATAACAGAAGTTATAAAGTACAATCCTTTAAAGTCGGTGAAACACGGGAAGAGATATATACCGGTTTTAGTGGTTATAAAAAGAAAAGTATATCAAATCAGTTCTTGGAAAGAAGCTTTCAAAATTATAATGTTTTTTCAATGCTACAAAGCAGGTAGAGTTTCCTTACTGGATGATGAGATAGATAGTTTAAAGAATAAAGAAAAAATTTACTACATAGTATCTTCAAAAAGAACGGAAGAGAACAGATTTTATGTAAAGTTTTCGCCTGATTTATATATTAGGCTTTTTCAGGACGAAGAAAAGAACTACAACTTTTTAAACAGGATTCGGAAATGGGCCGGCGATTTTGAACTGTATATCTTAAGAGCGGATGAAACTGATCATGATACAGATCCTATTGAATTGATTGAGAAAAAAACAAACTCTTTAGTAGAAAACAAAAAATACAAAAAAGGATCAACGAAGCATTTACTTGCCAGTATTAATGCGAGAGTTTTAAGTGAAAAAGAAAAGTTTTATATCCGTGTCGGCAAGGAATTTGAAAAAACGGTACTGATTGGGGATATTAGAATAAGCGAAAAAGAAGAAGGGTATCTCAAATCATACATGAAAAATGCATTACTTTTCATGATGAAAAACAGAAGAATGTATCATCATGACAAAGTATTTGCTTTTGGCATGGTTAGAGTTGCATTAAAGCATTATGCAAGCAATCGCTTTTGGCCATACGTGAAAGAAGAATATGGTGTAACAGTTTTGGGAACTGACCAATCCATCATCAATACTGCTTTTAAGGCAACCATGGAGAAATACGGCAAACTCTACTTCGATGAAGAATCCAACTATGTTCAAAATATGTGTATGCACACTTTTGTGTGTGACAAATGTGCGGATCAATTGTTTGATTACATTTTTGAATTCTGGCGTGTTGACCTTAACAGAAGCATGGAAAACATGGTCGACGAAGATGAAAAGAATTACTTTGATGTTCTCATAGAAGAAATAGAAAGTAACAAAGACGAAGGTGTTCAGGATATTATGGTCCATACCTCAATGGCTTTGAAAATGAATCCGATCGGGTGTAAAAACCGATTCAGGCGTATTCTAAAAATGATCGACAAGAGTTATTGGGATAACGCCGATTATTCTAAAAGTGAAAACAGATTATCCATCTTATTCAATAGATGGGTCAACAATAAAAATAGTTTGTTTTACAAAGATATAAAGAGCAGCTACGAAAGAAGAAGATCCGGAAGAGGTGAGAAGCTTTTATCAAGGCCGAATATTCAATACGATGCCAGAAATCAGTCGTTTAGTATATATATGCCGAAGCAAATTTTGCGTAATTGTACAATTGAGGAGCGACCAATTTGGCGCGTTTTGATTGATGGCAAGGAATTTACGCAAATTGAACCAAGCTTAATTCAAGGAAAAGCGTCGTTATATACCAAAGAGTGTTCCATCAATATTTATAAAAAAGATATTTATAGCAAAATCGAAGTACTTCTTCAATCAAATAAGGCAAATTATTACAGACGGACAATTAAAGCTTCCGATTGCCGGTTTTTCAATTTTAAAGGAAGAAATGTGGATCCGGATTATGGATATTTGTCAAAGGACACTTGTCTGGCGTTTGTAAAAAAAGAACAGAATTTAACATATTTAAATAATGATTTTATTGAGAAAGAGCAATTTGATTCCTTCTCTACTATTTACAGTTTCGAACCAAAAGAAGGAGATGTTTTTATACTGCCCAACAATCACGCGCTGCCTGTAGGACGTATCCTGACGGAAGGGATCGTTGGTAGCGGTAGGGTTGAAGGGACTGTTGCGCAATATAATGGCGAAACGTACGAAATCACATCCGATCGAGAACGATTATTTTTCAGAACAAGCAAAGAGCGTTTTAATGGAACATCAATTAAACTTTATGATGCTGATAAAGAAATATATTTCGGCAAAGTGTCATCAAAGGAATATGTAGAATTTCATCTTGATGATGCCATCGAAGAAATCTATGGGTACTTGATTGATTTTCACGACTATGTTGAAAAAGATGGTATTTATCGAATCGAATTGAATATACCGGGTTCGGGAATTAGAGGATATGCTGTTTGTTATATTAAAGGATTCCGTTACCGCTTCGTTGACGCTCCTTATGTTTTTACGGAAGTTGGAGAGATCACTTTCCCTGCTAAGATGCAGATTAAAACAAATAAGGATTGGGAGACCAATACTTTTGAGAAAGCTCTGGCTTTTAATTTTGAGGAAAGTGAAGACAATGAGTATGTCAGAGATAGACAGCTTCATGTTGTATATGCTCTTGATGAAAAAGAAATTGATTTGAACTTTGAACTTCCTGTCTTGTATTGGAAATACAAAAAAGAGGATAATTGGGAATTCAAAAAACCAAATGACATTTATTTAAGAGATGTTCCAAATAGAATCTATGTTTCCGGAAGAGTAAATCTTTCAAATGCGAAAATGTTTATTCAAAACGGTGATGATTTGGAGAATTCCGAAATAAACAGCGCTTTTGATAATGATGAAAATGAATACTATTTCAGGATGATTGATATAAAAGGAAATTTGAATAGAGATCTGGTATCGCGCATTTTATGTGTTTTAATTGAGAATAAATCTTACAAATTTCAGAACATCGTTTGCCGAAGTTTTGCAAAGGCTAAAAATATCACTGGCGATTTCAACACAAACCGAATTTACGGAAACTATGATATTATCGGTTCTTCTGATTATCTGGTTAGTATTTACTATGAAGATAAGAAATTGGATGACAATATTCCTGTTGAGAATGGGAAATTCGTTTATGAAGGAGATGTAAAAGAAGGCAAATATAGGATTGAACTATATGAAGTCGAGGAAGACGAAAGTGGCTTTGATTCTATCTCGATCAAAATCAATGAAGAGACACTGGAATTAATCGATGCCAATAATCTGGAAGGGAAAACTGCAATCATTGCCCGGATAAATTATGGGGGAGCCAAGTTCGCTCCTCTGGTAATGAAAAAGACATACAGAATTCGTCATCTTCATAAGATCAGTTATAAAAAAGATCTATTAGATAAAGAGAATTTCTTTTCGTGGCGCTATGACCCGTTTGATGCTGATACAGTTTCTAAGTTTGCATTTTATAAGGGTGATTTCTGTTACAGAGAGCAGAACGGAGAAATTGTAGATCATGGAAAGGCCTTGGTTATATTGGACGATGACCAGAATACTTCGGAAGCTTTAATAAACGTGCTTGTGGATGATGAATATGCATCTCTGATTTATAGTCCGACAAGACGTGAATTGTTATTAACCGATGACGAATTAACAAGATATGAAAGAAGACAAGCGAAAGAGCTTGGCGATGATAAATATAGATTTGAAATAGAAATCAGGTGATGCTATGAGCTTTGACATTATAAATGCAACAAAACATATTACCGAGAAGTACACCAGGTATCTTCAGACTATGTTCGATATCGAAGATCAGGAGTACAAAAAGCTGTTTGATCAGGAGATGAAAAAGATCGGCTCTTTTTATAAAGGACCATATCTTGATGTTGTAGATTCGTTTGAAAACGGGAAATCTATTCCTGAACTGATTAATGAAGGCGTTCTGAATTCGGATTTTAAATATATTCAAGATATCTATACAAAAACCTTATTTAAACACCAGGAATCTTCAATAAGGAAAATTGCTAAGGGAAAGAATATTGTGGTATCTACCGGTACCGGATCTGGCAAAACAGAAAGCTTTTTGATCCCGATTTTGAATTCTCTAATGAATGAGAAAACGGAAAAAGGACAAATCACACCAGGTGTCAGAGCTTTATTGATTTATCCGATGAATGCACTTGCTAATGATCAGATTGACAGATTGAGGAACCTTTTAGCAAACTATTCGGATATTACTTTTGGATCATATACCGGCCAGACAAAAGAGAAAGAACAAGATGCATTAGAAAAATATAAGTCTTTAAATCATGGACAAAAGCCATTAAAAAATGAATTGATTTCGAGAGAAAGAATGAAGGAGTCTCCACCGAATATTTTGATAACTAATTATTCGATGCTCGAATATTTGATGTTACGGCCAAAAGATAATTCTTTCTTCCAAGGAAGGTTTGCCGGTAATTGGCGTTTCATAGTGTTAGATGAAGCACATACTTATTCCGGATCTACCGGTATTGAAGTATCGATGCTGATTCGAAGACTAAAGGCTTATATAAACAATTCTGCTCTCCGCTTTATATTAACGAGTGCTACCTTGGGAAGTGAAAATGCAAATGAAGAGGTTGCCGAATTTGCAAGAAGACTCTGTGATGCACCTTTTTATCCTGAAGATGTTATTCGTGCAAGCAGGATTAAGCTTTCGATTGACCAAACAAGCAATTTAACACTTACCAATAAAGACTATTTTGAGATTAACGATATCGTGGAATCCGGATATGAAGATAAAAAGATTTTTGAGATGTTAAAAAACTATTTGAAAGTTGATGTCAAAGGGCTAGATTATTCGGAGTATCTGTTCAATGTTCTGATTAAGGATTCTACTTTCTGGAAAGTTAAACTGTTTTTGAATGTACCAAAAACGGTTGAAGAAGTATGCAATCATATGCTTTGGAATGATAGAGATTTGTCTGTATTTGTTAATGTTGCTTCTAAAGCGGTTTGTAACAGAAAGAAACTATTTGATTCCAGATACCATATGTTTATTCGGGCTACTGATGGGGTTTTTATTACACTTGGTGATCGTAAAGAATTAACTCTGAAAAGAGCGAATCAAACCGAGGATAAAAAATTCAGATTTTTTGAAGCAGTTACATGTAATCAATGTCATGCTATATATCTACTCGGAGTGCGTGAAACAGAAAATGGAAAAACATATTTCAATCAGAAATCATATCTGGGTGGAGATAATATACGTGAAGCATATCTGATTGGAGATGTATCAGATTATAACGATGATGATTTCCAGGATGACGATATAAATAAAGAAATGTTTGAGCTCTGCCCAAAGTGCGGATTTATCAGATATAAGAATCAAGTCCACAAAGACTGCTGTGAACACTCGGAAGAAGACTATGTCACACTGACTAAAGTAAGGCAAAACGAAAAGACAGGCAGAGTCACAAAATGTGTAAAATGCGGCGGTGTTAACAATATTGGTATTTTGAGATCTTTTTTCTCCGGCCAGGAAGCTTCGACCAGCGTTATAGGAACAGCGTTATTTGAAGAACTTCCAAATAAAGAAGCCAAAAAGATTGAGGTACATATATCGGATGATGGCTTTGATGATGGTTTTGAATCAAAGACTAATAACGGTTTTGAATCGAAGGCAAAACAATTTATTGCGTTTTCCGATAACAGGCAGGCTGCAGCTTTTTTTGCAACTTATTTTTATGAAACTTATCAAGAGTTTTTATATAGCAGAATCGTATATGACAACATTAAGAAGATTGGAGAATATGGAAAACCAATAAAAAACTTTGTAAATGATATGTCCGGAGAGTTTAGAGAGCATAAAGTTTTTGAAATGTTTGATAATTCTCCTGATTATCTCAAAGAGTCTTGGAAGGCAATCATGAGAGAAGTTATAAATAGCTATTCAAGAAACTCTTTGATTGGTCTTGGCCTTATGAAATTGGATTTTAATGACGAAATTCATTTTTCTGAGAATAGAAAATATTGTTTAACTAAAGAAGAAGTCAAAGATATATGTTTAATTATGGCGGGACACATGCTGGAAGACAACGCAATTTACCATGGCCAGAATTTTACTGAATCCGACATAGCTTTTTATTCGAACAATGGAGCAGAAGGCTCATATGTCTTGTCCAATCCTAAAAACAAATACATTAAATCGTTTTTACCAAAAACCGATCATACAATCAATAAAAGATATGACTACTTAGAGAGAGTATTCAAAGTCAAAGGCTTAGAAACTGATAGAGAGAGCATACAAGTCTTACTCAAAGGTATCTGGACACGCTTTTTTGAAGGGGAAAACTTATTGGTGGATACAAGTGACTACAGCGGAAAACGGATCGATTTAAGCAAGTATAAAATTGTTAATACGAATAACTGGTACCGTTGTTCGAAATGTCACAGAATTACAGCATATAATATCGAGAATGTTTGCCCGGCATATAGGTGCGATGGTAAGCTTGAAAAAATAGATGTTAAAACGCTTATAGAAAACAATCATTATTACAAAATATACAACGAACTTGATGTGCAACCGTTAAGAGTGGTAGAACATACTGCCCAGTTAAGTAATGAAGAAGCCTACCGATTACAGGATTTGTTTAAAAGACAAGAAATTGATGTGCTAAGCTGCTCAACAACTTTTGAAATGGGCGTTGATATTGGCGATTTGGAAACAGTTTTTATGAGGAATATGCCTCCAACGCCATCAAATTATGTACAGCGAGCCGGTCGAGCGGGAAGAAGTACCAAATCAGCTGCTTTGGCGCTGACGTTCTGCAATAAGTCAAACCATGATTTCAGTTATTTCGAAAATCCCATTTCGATGATCAATGGTGAGATTAAGCCACCGCTATTTAAAGTAGAAAACGAGAAAATCGGTATTAGACATCTATACTCTGCGGCGTTTTCATTTTTTTGGCGAGTTTATCCGGAATATTTCGGAACAATCGGAGAGTGTTTTGGAGGTGAACGTGAAGGATACGGTTACAGAGACTTCAAGGAGTATTTAGAATCTAAACCGGAAAATCTTAAGCGTTACCTGAAAATCGCATTCCCCGAATCTTTAGTCAGAAAATATGAAATCGAGACTTTCGGCTGGGTCAAATGGCTTTTTGATGAACCAAAACAGACATATCCAAATTTAAAGTTGGTATATGAACAGTACAGAGATGATATGAGGTCGCTGTTTCAAGAGAAAAAGAATCTCGAGGAAAACGACAAACCGAATGGTGCAATCATATTCAGAATTAATACATATACAAAAGAAAACATAATTACATTCCTGTCGAGAAATAATATCTTACCAAAATACGGTTTTCCTGTTGATACTGTAGAATTATCGATTAATACAGATAAAAAGAGAAATATAGGTATTGATTTGTCCAGAGATCTTTCAATGGCCCTATCAGAATATGCGCCGGGTTGTGAAGTTGTGGCAGCAGGTAATTTAATCAAGAGCAGGTATATAAAAAAAGTTGTTAACAAGGCATGGAGAGAATATGATTATGTGATATGTCCAAACTGCAAGACATTAAATCTTGATATTCATCATGATTCACAAGGCATGCAAACTCTTTGCAAGTGCAAACAATGCGAAACGAGTTTTGATAACAACATGATTGAAACCTTCATTATTCCTGAATTTGGTTTTATATCCGAGCCAACAATAAAAAGGCCATCTCTTATTAAACCGGATCGCACATATCGTTCGGAAGCAACCTTGGTGGCAAAAGGAAATGAAACGTATAATGGCGATTATAAGTACGGAAAATTAAACGTAAATGTAACAGCCATGGAGGATGGCGAAATCGCTATACTAAATAGATCACATTTCTATGTGTGTCCTACCTGCGGCTTCTCTTTAGGAGACTTTGAAGCCAATGCTTTTTCAACTCATATCAATAAAGAACATAAGAAGCCTAGTGGCTACTTGTGTGGAAATAAGAGTTTAACAAAATATACTTTAGGATATAGATTTAAAACCGATGCGTTGAGCATTAAATTGAATGAAACCTTTGAAAGGGAAGAGGCATATACAGTCTTGCAAAGTATCATTCTTAGTGCTTGTAATATTTTAAACATTGATAATTCAGAGATTAACGGTTGTATTCAATACACTTTCGCTCAAGGATTGCCGTCATATGACTTTGTTGTTTATGATACAACTCCTGGTGGAGCGGGTCATGTAAAAAGATTAGCTAACGAAACGGCAATGTCTAAAGTTTTATCGGGTGCCTACAATAAAGCTAAGAATTGTGATTGCGGTGGTAAAGAAGGGGATTCTTCGTGTTATAAGTGTCTTAGAACATATCAAAACCAAATGTATCATGATGAGATAAAGAGAAAATATGTGATTGAGAAATTAAACGTGTTTTCAAATGATGCGATAATAAATAGTAAAGATAGCGTAAGATAAGTGGCGTCTTTTGCTGTCATATTGTTCGCGAAATAAGCTGTATAATTCAAGGTTTAGCAACAGCATATCGTTGATGGCCCCTGATCACAAAATTGTTCAAAATAGAATGTTCAGGGAAAAAGATAAGAAGGGATAATAAATAGATGGGGAAAAAGAACAAAAACGTTACTGTCATCCCAAACAATTCTACGGTTTTTCTTGGTCCGAAAGAAGAATGGAGAAAAAGAACAAAAGGATCTGAACGTCATGAGTGTAATGCTGCGCTAAAAACGAATACAGGAAGATTGGAAGTAAAGAATCTGACATGGTGCGAGGAAAAGAATCTGCTTTATGTTCCTAAAGGCATGATTGATTCTTTTAATATTGATGATTATTCAGAAAACTACACTATTGAGGTTTTTCCTGGAACAGTCCCTCTTACAAATAAAAGAATAAAAGAGAAAAAGGAACAGCAGGTGAATAGTGCCAAAAAAATATCTTTGGGACTATTAATCTCAATGAAACGGAAAAATAAAAAAGGATTATATGCGGTTGAATTTGAACACGGGACTAATTTCCAAAAATCATTGATTATAGATCGTGACTGTTTGGCAAAAAAACACAGACTCTTTCATGTTGTTGCGATTTTGCACGATAAAACAGGAAAAGAAAATAGGATAGGTAAAATTGCGCTTTGTGCTGATTGCAGACGTGCATATCTTGGCAAAACCGTAAAATCCACAATAGATTATTCGAATTTTCCAAAATACAATTTTTTAGATTGGAGTGAATATGATACGTTAAGCCATATGGAAAGAATGAAATTGCGATATCCGATGAAAATGCCTTCTAAATTGGATAAAACAGTTTTGATAGATGCTGGCGGTACTATTTATTATGGAAATGATTTAATTCACACGCAAGAGAAGAAACACAAAGTAATGGAATGTAAAATTGCTTTGCTTGATAACAACGGGAGAAAGTACGTTTTTTATGATGCGAAGTATTGTCCGATGTGTTTTAAGTACTATTTGCCGTACAGCCTTTCTCTAAAGGAACTAAGGATAAAACATAACAAATATCATTTTGAAGGTTCAACTGGTTATAAAGTGCAGCTCGAAGAGTTTAAAAAGAAAAAAGAGGAACTGGTAAAGGCAGAAGCAAAGAGAATCGAAGAAGAAAGAAAGAAAGAGAAAGAAGAAGCTGACAGACAGAAACAATTTGAAGAAATGATGAAAAATGCCGTCAGCATTAAGGCGGATGACTTCCTTGTTCGTACTGGATCGTTTTCGTGTCGAAAAAATGGACATTATTACAAAGAGATTACGGCAGCCATCACCGTGGTTAAGCCTAATAATAAATTTCAGGATGTTTATATTCCTGGCTGGTACTGCAGCGATTGCAAATGCTATTATATTTCAGAAGATGTTTTTGAAGAAGTTGATCGAATGGGCGTCATAGTGGCAAAAGTTTTCGATGAACAAGAATGGCGCACAGGAAAAACCGGGCGGAAAGATTATTCTGAGTGGAGAACAGAATCATTATTGCACAAGATGGGATATAACGTGGATGCAAGACAAGGTCTAAGCGATTCTATTAGGCAAGATATTCTGGCAACGGCTTTAGACAATATGTAAGTACCCGCCAGTAGACATGTAGAGTTCGTGGATTTACCGACGATATATACTGTTTATTGGAAGACAAACGATATGTATGCCGGGTTTACCGCATACATGAACAGGAGGGAT
>Ga0256405_10007141_pt1 | contig 17124 bp, 18 predicted proteins | sample RumenRJG_02DNA_FD_189096 | JGI IMG/M metagenome (GOLD analysis project Ga0256405, IMG submission 189096) | Bovine rumen microbial communities from Lethbridge, Alberta, Canada - RJG_02 | ecosystem: Host-associated > Mammals > Digestive system > Stomach > Rumen | place: Canada: Alberta...
TACCATGTTTCGAAAGTTGGATAATCCGCTCGACCTCTGGTCGCTTTGCTTGCAAAGAACTCCGTGTTTTGTGCAGCGCTCGGCTTTGCCGCTTGGCTCGTCCAAGTAATCGACTTGTCGCTTCGTTAATCGAAAAACTCCTCTATCGAGATGTTCTTCGGAAGGCCCTCGGCCTGGTACAAACGCTCGAACTAGTTCGCTTTTACAAAGCGTAGCGACTAAAAGAACCAAAGGCTCTCAAAATCTTTACTGCTATACACCATCGCTCTCATTCTTTGAACGAGCGCAAAGGTATCATATTTCTCTTTCATCCACAAGACGTCAAAATTGACAGCTTACTGTATTCATGATTATAAATGCTTCACCAAATCCTGCGCTTTCTGATATTCCTGTTTGTTGCCAATATCTATCCAATAGCCTGATAACGGAAAACGGATTACCTTACGACCTTCTGAAATTAGTTTCTCCATGAAATCCGTTGCATTGAAAAAGACATCCTTGGGAATATATTTTTCCAACATTTCTCGGCGGATCAGATAGATACCTGCGTTGGCATAATAGTTGTAAGTTGGCTTTTCAACAATCCCTTTCACATTACGACCATCTAATTCAAATATTCCATAGGGTACAGATACTGAATATGGTATTGCTGCGACAGACATATCTGCATCATTATCCTTAAAATGAAGATAGAAATCTTCTAGATCTACATTGGTGAACAAATCTGAATTCATCAAGAGCATAGTATCATTATAGAATTTCGGTATAAACTGGACACTTCCAATTGTACCTAAATATTTCGGTTCCCGGACAGTGTTGATTTTAACACCATCTCGAGGCTGAGCATAATGTTTCTCTAATTGCTCCCCTAAGTAATTAATTGTCACAGAAATATGCTCGACTCCACATGATAGTAAATTATCCACATTATAATCTATAATACACTTTTCTCCTACTTTCAAAAGCGGTTTAGGTGTTTTTTCTGTTAGTGGTCTAAGCCGTTCTCCTTTCCCACCAGCCATTATTATAGCGTCAATCGGAAGTTTTGTCTTATATTTTTCTAAATTAATTATTTCAATTATATGATTTTGATCATCAAGAATAGGGATGAGTTTCATCTTCATTGCCTTTTGCTGACGAAGATGTTTTACATCATAGTTTATTCCCTTTATAAGATAGTTAAAATTTCGTTCTATAACTGTACTAATTTTATCTTCTATTTGAGCACCTGCAATTAATGCCCTTCGAGAGTCACCATCAGTCAAAGTACCAACCATCTTATTATTATCATCAACTACAAATAACACCAAAGGAACATTTCTCAAAGAATTAATATGAGAAAGTGCTTCTAATAGAGTTTTATTTTGATGGATAATATGCCTAGTATCGATCATATCCTAGAATAATTTTAGATAGCAGTCCAACCACCATCAACCATCAGATTATGGCCCGTTATAAATGATGCTTCGTCAGACAACAGGAAACTAACAGCAGGAGCAACTTCCTCTGGTCTTCCAAGTCGTTTTAATGGAGACTTATTACTATATCGTTCAATAAATGAAGGATTCTGCTTGTCAATAATGCCTCCAGGTGATACCACGTTCACTCGGATACCATACTTTCCAAAATATGATGCCAGATAGCGTGAGAAATTGATAATACCACCCTTTATTGCAGGGTAAGCCGCAGGTGATGTACCACCATAGCCTTCGTAAATGGTAAAGTCGTTTCCAACGACACCATAAATAGAGCCAAAATTAACGATTGAGCCAGACTGTTGTTTTTTCATTACTTCAAGAACTTTCTGACAAAGGTAAAAACAGCTATTCAACTGCCACTCAACATTCTTACGCCATGACTCAATGGGGATATCCTCAAAGAAAGTGCCCCAGTCTTTTGTACGTGGATAGCCACTATTCACAAGCCCGTCTATACGATCATATCTATCAACTACAGCCGCAATCAGTTTGTCAATTTCTTCTGTAGATGTCACATCCAAATGATAGGTATTTTTATCCCAATCAGTTTCAAAAGCGATATCACAATTTACAACTATAGCGCCTTTTTTTTCTACATCTCTAACTATTTCACGACCAATCAGGCCACCTCCACCTATAATGATGACTACTTTATTATCCAGCATCATAATAATTCTTTATATAATTCTATTCTACGATCATTCTTAACTGGGAATAATTGACGATATTCATCAACTTCATGAATATCTATTTCATAATACTTAACCACATCATCTGTTTTGACAGGTTCAAGATCCTTACCATCAGGTCTTATGATCATTGAAGAACTTTCATATTCCTGCCCTTTAACATCAGTGCCAGTGCGATTAACCCCAATCATAAAACACTGATTCTCCAATGCACGCGCATGAAGTAGTAATCGCCAATCTTCAACTCTACGTTTTGGCCAATTCGCAATATTCAGGATAACCTTTGCCTTCTTTGATAAAGCCTGATATAACTCTGGGAAACGTAAATCATAACAAATTGTTCCTCCCCATATTTCATCATTATAATTGAAAAGACCCAATTCATGCCCCTTCAAATAATACTGATCCTCTTTTGAATATGAGAAGGGATGCATCTTTACATAATTCAGTAGGACTTCGTTAGACTTTGTTACAACCACGAGATTATTCGTTGGCATCATATCATGTAGTTCTATCATGCCGAAGGCAATATCCACATCATGTAAATGTGCTAATTCCTTGAAATAATTTAACGTTGCACTATTATCAAATTTCTCTGCCAAATCTTTACCATTCATGGTAAAACCTGTCAAGGTCATTTCTGGAAAAACAGCTATGTCAGGTTTTTCTTTAGAAATCTCCAACATCAACCTTGATATTTGGTTGATGTTGGAGGATTTGTCTTCCCACAATTGGTTGAGGGAAACTAATGCTATTCTCATTAGTTGAAACGTCTGAAAACAGGTTTGATAACAGCCCCCTGCAGATACTTCTCATATCCATCTTCAAGGGCTTTTGCATACACTTCAAGAGCCTTGCGAACAGCTTCAAGCGTGTACTCCAGCTCTTCTTTACCATGTGCCAATGAGATGGCGATCCAAGGCATCAAAACACCATTCTTAATCATCTCTTGGCTGTACAATGTGCGGAATGCCATCGAGCCAGCGCCTGTCTTGTCCTTTGTAATATAGTTAGGTGAACATGGAACGCCAACAGCCTGGAAGAAATCTGCAATACCCAGTTCATTGGCAATTGCATTCATTCCATTGATAAGCTGCTCGCCATAACTCCACAAATGTTCAACTACATTATCGCGCTTATAGATTTCAATCGCCTTAATGAAAGCGCCAAGAGGAGCCATCTCGCCTCCATGAGTTGTTGATGTCAGGAAGGTGCGCTCCATGCCAAGTTCTTTAATACCACCGACATTCATAAATTCCCGCTTACCTGCAACTGCTGCCATAGAAAAGCCATTGGCCATACCCTTACCAAAGGTACAAAGATCTGGTTCAACACCATAATAGGTCTGAGCGCCTTGTAGATGCCAGCGGAAGCCAGTTATCATTTCATCGAAAATCAGTATGGTTCCATTCTTATGACAGAGGTCTTTTACTTGTTGGAGATAACCCTCTGAGGGATGGGCACCTGTAGCAGGCTCCATGATGACTCCTGCGATTTGTCCAGGATACTTATCAAAGCATGCCTGTAAAGAAGCGATATCATCATATTTAAAGTTAATGGTTAGAGAATGATACTCCTCAGGAATACCACGCTGAAGAGCTGTATCACCAATAAACCAATCATCAAATGAGAAGAAAGGATGATCAAGGCAGCGGGCAATGTATTTACGACCAGTATATGCGCGAGCAATCTTTGTGGCGGCTGTTGTTACGTTAGAACCATTCTTAGCAAACTTCACCATGTCAACAGACGGGAACAGACTTACAAAAAGCTCAGCAGCGTTTAACTCTGTTACCGATGCTCTCGTCAGGTTATTACCCTTGAGGATCTCTGCTATGGCAGCATCGTCAACCTCCTTGTTAGCATAACCCAGTGTGACTGCACGAAGAGCCATACCATAATCAAGTAATTTCTTACCATCAGGAGTATAAAGATATGCTCCCTCGCCCCTTTCAAAAATCTGGGGCGCATTTTCTGGATACTGATCATCACCTCTACTATAAGTGTGACATCCTCCAGGAATCACATTGTTTAATCTTTCACTGTAATTCATTTTTTTAATAATTAATTAGAATCCTCCATCGGATTCTTCAACTTTGTTTAATATCTCTAAGACTTTTATATCATCATCAATTGTATTGGGGAAAGGTTTCACGCCCTTGAAGTAATTGATGAAAGCATTAATCTCATCAATATACATCTCCTCTCCAATATTCTTGTTATATCCAGAAGCACTATTAAACTCTGGCTGATTGAACTTCACCCAGCGATTATTCTCTACTTCATAGAGATTGATGCAGGCGTCATCCCACTTCCATTGAATCTGAGCTCTTTCCAGATTGACAACTAAATTGCGTACAGCATATCGAGCTGCGACATCAACTATCAGAGTACCTACCATTCCTGGGTATTTGAGTACCATAGCATAAGAATCCTCAATCTCAGCCCCAAAGTCGATAGTCTTTTCGAAATATCCCTTTACCTCTTTTGGCCATCCGATTGTATCTACCATCCAAGTCAACTCGAATGGAACAATCTCACGACCTCCTCCTGTTGGACGGTTAGATACATAAAAATCATTCACGCTCTCCCAAGGATGCCAATCAGGAAGATACTGGCCCGAATGATATGAGAAGTTCGTAATCTTACCATACTTCCCATCTTTAACAATACGAGTAATATCTTTAATCATTGGATGGAAGCGAAGGGTACAAGATGGTGCAACCCTTGAATCTGATTTCATCGCAGCCTTGATGCTCTTTACATCATCAAGAATCACGCTCGCCTCTATAAATACAGGCAGATTATTCTCGATAGCCATGATAGCATATTGAGCATGTTTGTCTGGTGGTACAGAAACAATCATAGCAGTAAACTCAGATAGGTTGACACTACCAAGAGAATCAATGGTTTGGATTCCATACTTCTCATGAGCTTCCTTACGACGATCCTCGCGAGGGTCATATCCTATGATATCATTCTGATTAAGTGCCTGCAAACAGCGGACACGGCGCTTGCCCATTGAGCCAAGCCCTACAACTAAAAATTTCATAATGCTTGATGATATTTAATAATTCCTTCTATTGCAATCATATCGTAGATATCATCTACTTCATAACACTGCCATCTTTCTATCAAATAAGGCAAACTCTCATCTCCATAAAACAACTGATTCTTCTCAAAATAATCTGTTTTCACCAGATAGGCTACACCATAAGGAAAAAAAGCCTTACTGAGTTGCTGGCGCTGGGTGTAATGATTATTGTCACTGAAGGTTTGGATGATACCATCCTTATTAATCTTCTTTACGACAGAAGGATGCTCCATATGAACTTCTCCCAAGCTCACTACACCTGCCTTTTCTGGATGTTCACATGCTAATGCTATAACGTTGTCAATGTCGTCATCCTTACGCATTGGTGATGTTGGCTCAAGTAGAATAAAATAATCAAAGCTCTTACCTTGCTTCCTGAAATAGTTAATTGTGTAAAGTACAACTGATGCACTAGTTGCTGTATCACTGGCCAGTTCTGCCGGTCTGAGCTCCGGGACTTTAATTCCAAAAGTCTCTGCCACATCTGCTATTTCCTGGCTATCAGTAGAAACAAAAATCTCATCAAGATACTTACTCTTCCTTGCGGACTCTAAAGTCCATCCAATAAGTGGTTTACCGGCTAAAGGGCGAATATTCTTGCCTGGGAGACCTTTGCTGCCTCCCCTTGCTGGAATAATAGCCAAAATTCTTTTTCCTTTGTACATAATGAATTTGCTTTGACACATTTGAAAAGAATTGGGGTCCTTCCAGCTAATAAGGAAATACCCAATCTGCTATTCAAACTTTATGTTTCCTTTTATTTTCTCTTTCATCAAAGCTTCAATTACAATAAAGTCTATAATATCATCAACCTCAAAACTCTTCCACTTAGGTACAACAAATGCTAGTGTCTTATCATGAAGGAAATTCTTTTTATCTAAGTAAGTACTACACTTACTAATATATGCAGATCCTTCAAAATAGAAAACATCTGTTATATCTTGCCTGCGAATTCCCCCTACTGTATTGTTGAGATATGGTTTGATAACACCATCGTCACCAATGGTTACCATGAATGACGGATGAGCATCTTCTACTCTGACAACACTTAAAAGACTTTCAGCATAGGGGTGGTTGATTAAACATTCTATCGACCGATCAATGTCAGAAACATCACGTAGAGGTGATGTTGGTTCCAACAAAATAAAGTAATCGAAGTTTTTACCTTCCTTTAAAAGTTTGTTGATTGTATAAATAATGAATGCACTTGAAGGTGCTGTGTCTACTGCCAGTTCAGCAGGTCTTAGTTCAATTTTGCCCCCCCCCAGAAATGTCTGAGAGATATCTGCAATCTGCTGGCTGTCAGTGGAGATATAAACCTCATCAACATATTGGCTCTGCTTTGCCTGTTCAATAGTCCAACCTATTAATGGCTTTCCGCAAAGTGGTTTGATATTCTTGCCAGGGAGGCCTTTACTGCCTCCTCTAGCAGGGATAATCGCCAAAATACTTTTTCCTTTGTACATAAACGTTTATTTAATATCGTAGAAATGTTTCTGAACTAAGTTCTTTAATGAATTTTTCTTGATAACATTTAAGATTGCATCACAAGTTCCTTCCTTAAAATATGGATTCTTGCCTTGCAAGCGACCAAAGGTTGAACGATCAATTATCGATGTTTTATAATCATCGACTTTTTTCAATCCATCCTTTATTTCTTCTGTTGAATAGCCACAATGAATCACACTATCTGCTGCTATACGCCCTTTTTGGCGGTCACCAATGTCCAATGTAGGTATTCCAAAACTGGGGACTTCAATGATACCACTTGAAGAATTACCAATTACAGCAGTAATAAACTTCAAAGCAGAGAAATAGCGCCTTTGACCTAATGAAGGAATAAACATGCATCTGCCCTCGTTCCTATCGACATATTCCTGTATGCGTTTGATGATAATCTGCGAATTGGTATCGGAATTGCTATAGGTAAAGATGATATGATAATTCTGATAATCATCCAATGCCTTCAACAGGTTCAGGATCTGTGTTTCAGATGACATATTAGAAAGTGTCACAGGGTGATAGGTGCAAAGGAAGCATTTATCAGTCATCTGGAAGTTAAGACTTTGTTCTATCTCATCCTTGGTCATGAAGTCATTCTTCAATATATTCTCAACCCCAAGAGCACCCACATTAAACACTCTATCTGGTTGTTCGCCTAATTGGATGACGCGCTGCCGATAGGCCTCTGTCGATGTAAAATGCAAGTGGCTCATCTTGGTGATAGCATGACGAATGGCATCATCAAAAGCACCTTCTGTTATTTCTCCTCCATGCAGGTGAGCAATGGGGATCTTATAGATGAGAGCAGTTGAAGCAACAGCCAGCATTTCATAGCGGTCACCAAGAATCAGCAATAGGTCTGGTCGCAAAGCATCAAAAGCATCTGCAAAACCACTTACTCCCCTGCTAATAGCTTTAGCTGTGGTGTTCGCGTTATCAGGAGCCTCATCATCTGCCATATAAACCTTGTAGTCAATAGTGAAGCCATCACGCTCTATCTCTTTGTAGGTCTCACCCTGTAACTTGGAAAGGTGCTGATTAGTGGCTATGACCTGCAATTTCAAATCTGGGTCATTCTGAATGGCTTTCATCAAACCTCTCAGAATGCCATATTCTGCACGACTACCTGTAACTACACAAATCTTACGTTTCACGAATTGAAAATTGAGAATTGAAAGTTGAAAATTAGATCTCTATGAGGTCTTCCTCAGAGAAGTCCTTGATTGCTTTTGTCCCCACAACTTCTTCCCAACGCATAGGTGAAATACCAGTACCAGGCCGTTTCACAGTCAGGTTCTCTTCTGTAAGAAGATCACCTTTCTTGATGTCACAAGCCGCAACAATGCTCTTACGGGCAATGGCAATATTCTTGCGCTCACTCTCGCTCACGTGTTTGGTTCCATCTCCGCCAACCGCCTTTTCTATATTGCGAATAGCACACACCATTGCTCTCAGTTCGTCTGGTTCTAACGAAGCCTGATGGTCGGGGCCCTCCATATTTCGATCTAACGTGAAATGCTTCTCTATGACACAGGCTCCCAAAGCCACTGCTGCAATCGGGACTTCGATGCCTTTGGTATGATCAGAATAACCGACCTTCACTTGGAAGTTTTCTTTTATCTGCTGCATGGCCAGAAGATTCACATCTTCGAAAGGCGTAGGATATTCTGTATTACAATGAAGGATGGTTATCTGATCTCTTTGGACACCATACTCTAACAACACATTCATAGCAGCAGAAATGTCCTCCATCTCACACATACCAGTGGAAAGAATTACAGGCTCATGAAACTGAGCAATCTTCTTGATATATGGATAGTTCGTGATCTCACCTGATGGTATCTTCCAAAGGCCCAAATTTAGTGAATGCAAATAATCGATGCTCTCCATGTCAAAGGCGGTGGAAAAAAAGCGAATGCCTTTCTGATTACAATATTGCATCAACACTTCATGGTCTTCATGGGAGAGTTCCAACTTCTTCAACATACTCAGTTGACTATCATCAGCCTTTGAACCAATATTCTTTTTCTGGTAGTCTGCCTGCTTAGCAGACTTAGACACCAAGTTCTCAGCCTTGAAAGTCTGGAACTTGATGACATCCGCACCCGTCTCAACAGCCTTATCTATCAATTGCTTGGCAATATCCAAAGAGCCATTATGATTAACCCCAGCTTCTGCAATGATTAATGTATGCATTATTTTGCCTTTATCTTTAAGATGGCAGGATTGCCAGAATAGATACCTTTTACAGAAATTGATTTCCTGACTAAAGAACCAGCACCTACGATAATATCATCACCTACGGAAATGCAGTTAGCCAATACAGACTGGCTTCCTATAAAGCAACGATCGCCTACCTTGCATTCACCATTTACCATTGTGCCCGTGGATATATGGCAATGGTCGCCTATCACGGCATCGTGCTCAATGTTTGTGGCTGTGTTTAATATCACATTGCATCCAACTTTAGCGCCTGCATTTACAAATGCCTGATGGAGAACAACCGTACCTTCGCCTATTTCCGCATATTTAGAAACATATGCCGAAGATGCAATTATGGTTGCCAGTTTGCCTCCAGCCTCCTTTACCTTATTATATAACTTAATACGCGTGGCAGGATTCTTAATAAAGCCTACTGTGATAACGAACTCTGCCTGATCTACATAAACAGGTATATCGTCATCTGTACCTATGACATTGGTAGAAAGAATCTCCTTGCCAACTTCTTCGGGCATATCCAATACACCAAGAATGCTATAACCAGCACTCTCAGCTGCCTCAATCACAGATTTACAATGCCCGCCACCACCAACTAAAATGAGAGGTTTCATTTGATTCGAACACTTGAGGGAATATTCACAACTCTATCTGCAAACCAGATGGTATTCTTCAATCCATCATTCTCACACTTCTCAAACATCGGAAGTCTGTTCATTAACTCCCAGATGGGACGAGTCATCACACCATTATCATTGGTATATTCCAAAAAGTTGAGCTGGGCCTCCTTATCTTTGAGGATAACAACATTCAGCCAATAGTTACTGCGGGTATTAGGCGTATCGACAAAGAACTCTATTTCTGGAATATTCCTAAAAAACTCTTCATATGCCTTGGCGGTTTCACGCTTGCTTGCCACATATTCCTCGATATGCTCTAACTGTGCACAGCCCAAAGCTGCGTTGATATTAGGCATACGGTAATTATAACCAATGTGGTCATGACGAAATTCCCAACGATGAGGAATCTTTGCCTGGGTCGTGATATGTTTGGCATAGGCGCCAAGTTCTTCATCGTTGAAAAGCATCATACCGCCACCACCTGTGGTGATAGTCTTGTTACCATTGAAACTCAATGCACCAACTTTCCCGAAAGTACCAGTATGCTTGCCTTTATAGAGGGAGCCGATACTCTCTGCCGCATCCTCAACCAACTCAATATTGTATTCCTTGAGCACTTCAACCAATTCGTCCAAATGAACAGGATGGCCGAAGGTATGCATCGGCACACAAGCCTTGACACGGCGACCAGTACGTTTATTATAGCACTCGCCGCTCTTCTGCTCAGAATTTCTGGTAAGCCATTCCCTCACAGCCACCGGCGACAAGCCCATCGTATCCCTGTCAACATCAATAAAGACAGGATGAGCACCAATATAACTCAGGGCATTACAGGTCGCAACAAATGTCAGTGCCTGGGTCAACACTTCATCATCTTTTTCTACACCTGCCAGCATCAGAGACATGTGAAGGGCATTAGTTCCGCTGACACAGACCACAGCGCGTTTGCAACCAGTATATCTGGCAGTATCCTCTTCGAAGCGATCCACGAACTTTCCTACACTACTTACATAAGTCGTATCGATACATTCATTCAGATATTTCTTCTCATTGCCAATAAACACTGGCACTGCCAGAGGTATAAAGTCCCCGCCTCCGTAGAGGTCGTGAATGAAGTCGGTTACTATCTTATAATCCATGTTATACCTCGAAATCCTACAATCCTATAAATTTTATCTTTTCTTTTCTCAACCTCCCATTGCTCTGGCCATATTTTTCCATCGTCATAACTATGCCCAACGAGAGGCAAACCCCTGCAGGAATTGCCTGTTCCATATAGAACAATAGAAAAAGTCCTAAAAGAATTAAAATGTATGGGGATAACTTTTTTAAATAACTACTCATATTTCTTCCTTCATTATTATTTTCTCCACTCATTAATCATATCTCTAAATGGCGAATATTTCCATTCTTGATAGTAATAACCTTTTCGCGTCAATACTGCATCCGGGTTACTGGCATGGTATCTATCTTTCTGATTAATTAAAGCGAGAGTTTATTATCACTGATAACAGTAATTCCATTTATATTATTGCCTAACTCTTTTATATCTATTTGTTCCTTTGGGATTGCATAATACAACGACAACCTATCCCTGAGAGATTCTTTTGTTGCAAATGAAAAAGCTAACGAATGTTTGAAGGTCTCCGAAGCATCAATACCATTAATTATTAGAGATTTGGTTTTTGCCTCTCCTAATTGAACTTCATCATAATAAAATTCAAAGGCATAACGCTTATTAGTATGTACTTCCGGAGTAAAACGCTCATTACGACTATATTCCAATTTTGTGTTTATAAAATGGTAGGGATCATCCAAATCCATTCCATCGATTTGCCTTAGTATAAAACTGAAATATTTTGTTTTAAACTCTCTGGGACGTATTTCTCCTTTTGAGTTGTAAAAAACTTCAAATAACATCCCATCAATAAAACTTTTCTTTTCTGTATTACCCCAATCATTCACATAATTTTTCAGATTTTGAACAAACCTTATACAATCATTTGATGTCCCATCAGCTCCTTGATATATATTACGACCTAACACAAACAACATATCGCGACCTTCAATGGACGAATCTGTTGTTGGTTTCCATTTCATTAATAGTTTGGCCGCATCATTCTGTTTATACCAGTTATGAGATGCTAGGCCTTCTATCATTATTCTTACAGTAGGATCTGGACATTTATCCTCATAGCCTGCATCTGCTAGTGCATCATTTGAATATATAACAGCTGGAAGATTCTGATTATCTCCTTCACCAGCCGTTCTTTGTGTTTCTTGTTCATTAATCTGCGACAGTTCTTCATCAATATCATTATTAGCAACGAGCGAAGCATTTTCCTCTGTCACTTCTAATGGAGCTGATACAATCTGGAATGATAATGCCAATTCCTGATAGGCAGAGCAAACACTATTAACAAAGGTAAGGAAATTAATCAGATAAAAGTCTTCCGATTCTGTTTTCTTGAAAAACTCATAAACCAAACTTTCATGTGCTATTGTTATTAAATTGTCATGAATAGGATATCCTCCTATAGTTTGTTTCTGAGGTGTATAGGCCATGTCTGGCTTGCCATCACGTGTTAACCATATTACCTTCTTTATATTATTTCGTCGACAATAATCTAATATTTCTTTCCATATAACGAGGTCTCCAAACTTATTCTTATCTTTAGAGCAATCCTCAAAACCTGGAGGTAAAAGATGACTATACCTTAATTCACCATCAAAGTAAAGATTCTCAATTATACCATAGATATCGGTATCAATAACATAAGACTGAAGATTCTGTGCGATATCGTTATGAACTTTCTGAAGATGGGTTTGGAGATTCTTATTTATGGCGGTGTTTATCTTCTTAAATTTAGCCGCCATATCATCCAGTTCATTAAAGAGTTTTTCTTTTTGCCCTTGATAATCGGCTATCCCCACCAATAAAGAATCACTAACGTACCCTCTGGCAAAGTTACTCAAATTAGCAAGACTATTCACCAAAAATTTATTATCAAGTTCACTTAGATATTCCTTTGTATTCTTCGAGCAATATTTCTTCTGATATTCATGCACGGTCCAATTTGGCACGTGAAATCGATCATGAACCGTAGAAACCCAATTAAAGAAATCGGATCTTGCGGCATCATTCAGTTTATACAACTGAGATATGATATTAGTATCGATAAAGATATGGCAATCTCCATCGTTAAACAGATTATTTATAATTCGTCTATATTGACCTATATCCAATTCTTGCTTCGGAAATCTCATATAATCACGCTCTTAGTGAAGCTGCTTTTAATTTATCATCCTTGGACATAAACTTGAATGTCGTCTTCGGATAAAAGTAGCAATGATTCTTGTCAAGTAATGCTTCTGCTTTTATATTCTCAAAAAAATGAGTTTCATCAAGCATCTCCTGAAATTTATGCTCTCCAGTTTTATTCTCTCCGTATGATGATATTGCATCATAAAATATCAAAGCGAGTTCTTCATCAGATAGTTGAGCCTGAAGCAGATTCAAATAATGTTCCTTATCGTTATCTTCCTTAAACTTTGTTTGGTAATAAACGAAGTTCACAATATTATAGATGTAACGGTAAAAGTATCCAATATTACATGGAGCTTTCTTTACGTATTTTTCGAAATAGTCACCATAATACTGCCTGGCCTTTAGAACATCTGCAGGTATCAATTCGTCTTGCTTTATTGAATCTGCAATATTTTTCATCTCATCTATTCGGATGGATTCCAAGCTATGATTTGACTTAAATCGCTTGTAATAATCTGTCAGATTGCAAAAATCATCAGAATCATCACTTTCATTTATATTAGTATTCACAGAACTTTGAACCTTCTCAAGCATTCCTAACATATTGAAATAGGTTGTTTCAAAGCGAGTATAAAACTCTGAGCTCTGAGTGCTTTCAAATTGCTGTCGCTGTTCTTTAAATGTGATAAAAAGGAATATAGTTGCAGTTAAAGTGAATAACGTCCCTATTGTACCGCCAATAAATTCTCCTGGATTATCCTTCATAGAACGATAAAAGACATCGCTTATCTTCTCAAGTGACAAGACCTGCGGTTTTGTAACTGCAAGGACTATCATGCAAATTAACAAAGTAATGCCTACACCTAAGGAAATATAAGCGCACCACTTTAAAATATTAAGCTTTTCTGATTGCATTTCCTTGCTATTGTTTAATGTCAAACTGCTTATTTAAATCAGAAATAACTTCCATAGCTTCCTTTTGTACTGCACGGAAAGAAGGATAACCTTTCACTATATACTTAGAAACTGCATCTGTAATGTCAAAAACAGTTCCCAGGTTATCCATTCGGTTCATTGATAGCTTTTTGGGCTTGCCATTAATATCAACTATAAAATCGACATCTGAAAACTGACCTGTGGATTCTAATCCAAAAAGTCCACTATCGTTCTTTTTTAGACTATCAAGCCAAGAGCCAATCTTAATGGTTTCTCCTATTGGAGCATGATATACTATGTCTGTGTATCCTACTGTCTTATCATCAATTGTATTTTCTGTCATTTTGGAGATATTAACTCCTTCTTTTCTTACATTATGAAGAACTACCTGACGAGCCTCATAATTTATAAGCTTGCGATATTTCTTATTAGCTTCCTTACTCGTTAGAGGTAATACTTTTAAAGAAAGACCGAAGTCTTCTTTACTTTTGAAATAATCAAGTAGTGCCTTATTGATTATGGTATAAATACCTAGCGTACCAATACGTTCCAATATGAGAAATCCATAAACAGAATTTTTCGGAACATAAAACAGAAAATAGAATGGTTTCAATAATGATTCAGTAGTTTTCTTTGTATGTCTTGCTTCACCTGTCGTTATGTCAACGACAGGCTCTTCTGAACCATAATCCCCACTTTCCAAAATTCCATCTATAAAACGTCCTTGCCTATATAGCATGTCATTACCATTTTCATCTTTCTTTATCCTAAAGACTTTCTGAAAATCCTTTTCTTTATTAATTTTCAGATTGGCAGATTCATATTTCCATCCAGATACAATATCATATATCACATCAAGATAATCATTGCCCCTCCTATAATCAGAAAGTTCTACTAGATCTTTCGAATTACGTATATTCAGGGTTATGCTATAATATGCAAGTGAAAAAGATAATGTCATAATATACTAAATTCTATTATATGCCATGCTCACATCTTTATACATCTAACTTGCCTACAAATTCCTTTGCACTGTTTCCTATTCGGAGGCTCTCCTCATTGAGCTCTACGAGCTTCTCCATGAGGTCTATCCGCAGATTGCGGGTCTCAAGGAGTTGAGCCTGGAAAATAGAGACGCTGGCTACAGCATCAAGGTAAACCTGCGACTTTTGGTCGCGTTGTCCAATGCGCTCCTTCTTCTTATTGGCATCGTTTAGCTTGCTTTGAAGGGTGCCCTCATACTTCGCTATCAGGTCTATGACATCGGTATAGGCTGATACCTTGGCCATGGAACGCTATATAGCGGGATTTGTTCGACAATCTCCTGTTTCGTTGCCATTACATCTTCGAATCCAGGTTCTTACCCTTCTCCTCATGCTCAAAATTCGGAATAAACTTCTTAATCGCCTCGACAACTTCAGCTTTAGTGAAATCATCTTTGGCAAAGATAGCTTCGAGGTTTGCAAAAAATGAACTGATCTCGACCATGTCATGGCGCGTGGTCTGCTCTATGACGCCAAGTGCATAGAATCGCTGCATATCGATATTCTCGCCAGGTACGTAAAACTCTTCGTAAGCCTTCTCGCCCGTCGTATCGGACTTGAAATAGACAACAGGATATTTTGCATTTTCGTAACTCATACCTGCGGCATATCGCTTCGCCTCCGCATCAGAGGCGCATTCTTTCTTCTCAAATCCTTCTGCTTTTACAAAGTCATCACAGATGGCAGAGAATGTTAGCATCTGATCTTCGCCAAGTTTAGGGAAGAACACTTCACCTGGTTTACCTAAGATACACGCCAGCATGCATATCTGGCCAGATTCTTCAGGGGATACGAAATAACGCTTCACATCGGAAGGAGCGGCTAATGGCTGTTTTTTCTGGAGTCTGTGAATCCAACCGTCAGGGAGAGAGCCATTTGAGAAAGCGACATTTGCAAAGCGCGCTGTGGTTACTTTGAAGTATTTGTTGTAAGCCATTACCAAATCCTCCATGATGCGCTTCGAGGCTCCCATGATATTCACAGGATTAGCAGCTTTATCAGTACTCACACAGAAGAAATGTTTAGGTGGATAAACGGTCAGCAGGTCCATCAACCGCTTGGCCTTGATATCATTGTTCTCTATCAGCGCCTGCACACTATAACGGTCCTTTTCTGAGCGCACATGCTTATGGGCTGAGAAATTGGCAACGATGTCGAAGCCTTTCTCTTCGCGGAAAATTCGCTCAAAAATGGGGTCTGCAAAGTTCAGAGTATAACAGCGGAACTCGTTAGGAACATAAAGGCCCTCTGTGCTACGCACATCGCGAACCAACTCTGCCAGACCGTTCTCATTAAGATCGACTACCACCACGCTCTTTGGTTCAAAGCGCAAGATAGCCTTGATAAAGCTAGAGCCAATAGAACCTGCGCCACCAATGACACAGACCTTCTTGTCTTCTATTTCTTCGCTCAGCGTATCTTTGTTCGCCTCTATGTCAGCAGCAAACATACTAACAGGACGCTTTGTAACAAAGTCGGAAATGAATTTATCTAGATTGAACATAATAAGCCTTTAGATATATAAATCATTGCTAGCACCGTGCATAAATGGTTTATTTGCAGAGCGTTAGGAACATTATGACATTCAAATTAATCAAAAGAGGATATTGTCTTTGGAACCGGTTCCTCTTTTTATGGCGCAAAAATACGAATAAATTTGGTTTCTACCAAAGAAAATGGTAGATTTTTGTTAAAAGAGAGTCTTCACTATCGATTTCATCAGAAACAAACTCCTCAGAATGAGAACAGACTAACTCAAAGTACAAACGCAAGCGGGTGTATCAATATTGACTGACACACCCGCTTGCGTTTAAGGATTATCGTGACTACTGGTATTGGTTGACCCTCTTATATTGCTCTATCAAAGTCAGCAATTCTTCGAACATTTTAATCCTTTCCGGTTTCATCTTTCCTGCATTCATCAACTTCCTATTAGCCTTCAACCAATTAAGCATATCATGCTCCTCCATACGATGCTTCGACGGATTCCGTTTGTTGGTTTCTATAAACGTCTTCAGTTCATTATATCTTGCCAACCAACGTTCATCTTGTCTCATAGATTTTCACAGCCTAATGAAGCTTCGTCCCCATATACCGCTCTTCTATCACCTGCCAATCGATGATCTGCCAGAGTGCGGAGAGGTGAGCAGCTCGGCGGTTTTGGTAGTCGAGATAGTAGGCATGTTCCCATACATCGAAGGTCAGAAGAGGTTTCAAGCCCTTAACAACTGGATTGGAGGCGCCTGGTTCCTGTGTAATAACAAGTTGACCATTTG
>Ga0256405_10007142_pt1 | contig 17123 bp, 20 predicted proteins | sample RumenRJG_02DNA_FD_189096 | JGI IMG/M metagenome (GOLD analysis project Ga0256405, IMG submission 189096) | Bovine rumen microbial communities from Lethbridge, Alberta, Canada - RJG_02 | ecosystem: Host-associated > Mammals > Digestive system > Stomach > Rumen | place: Canada: Alberta...
CGCAAAGACCCTGTTATTCACTTGGGTATGAGACGCCGGTACGTTACTATGAAAAATACATGAACGGCCAGCTGGAGATAAAAGATACATTCTCAAAAAGAATCCTTTCTCCCGAACCGAAGTACATTCGAAAAAAGAAACCGCCTGGGACAACGATAAGAGGCAACGAAATGAATATCTGACCGATTATGCCCGCAGAATAAACAATCAAACCGACTATTGTCTACTTTTATCAAAATAATGTCTACTTTTCTTGACTAGTACACTGTTTTTTTTTGATGCATAAAATGACAGAAAAATGATAAAAGAATGAGAATTGTCCTTAATGAAACTATGAAATAATGATAGCCAATAGAAAAGGAGGCAAGAATCATATGTTTGAAAATATAAGATATATCTTATATAATATTTATGTGATGATAATGCATCATGTTTCAGATCGTATTTTATGAAACAGAAAGAGGTGATAAGCCAATAGAATACTTTCTGGATTCTTTAAAACCGAAGATGCGCGCAAAGACCGTGTCAATGCTCGAACTGCTGGAAGAGTACGGAAATCAATTGACGATGCCGTACAGCAGATATCTCAGAAACGGAATTTATGAGCTTAGAATCACGCAGGGGAATGATATATCGAGATTGCTGTATTTCTTCTGCAGAGATCAGAAGATAATCATCACGAACGGTTTTATCAAAAAAAGACAGAAAACCCCAGTAAACGAATTGAAACTCGCTGAAAAGTACAGAAATGACTATCTGGCTCGGATGGGGTCGCAGGAGGGCTGAAAATGAAAGAACTGGAACAGTATAAGAAAGAACAGTTGAAAGACCCTGAATTTGCTCGGGCATATGAAGAGATCCGGCCGGAAATGAATATGATCAAAGCGATCATAGAAGCTCGGATCAGTAAGAATATGACACAGGAAGAGCTTTCGGAAAAGACAGGTATTGCACAGTCTGAGATCAGTAAACTGGAAAACGGCACAAGGAATCCTTCGATCCGTCTCCTGCAGAGGCTTGCTGAAGGTATGGATATGGTCCTGAATATCTCTTTTTTGCCGAAGACGACAGAAAAATAACAGAGCAAACGCTCTGTTTTTATCTGCCTGAGTGATATCTTTCACTTCCTGTAGACATACGGTAAACCGGCTGGACTATAATAAAGAAAAAGGAGTACGAAATATCATGTGCGATACTGCGGGGAAGATCAACAGCGGATCCGCTGTTTTTGCGAAAAATTCCGACCGAAGTCCGAATGAACCACAGGTCAACGAGTTCATCGAACACCGTTTTCATACGGAAAAGGAACTGAAATGTACCTACATCACCATCGATCAGGTCCCTGAGACCAATGCTCTCGTCCTGTCGAGACCGGTCTGGCTGTGGGGCGGTGAGATGGGTGTCAATGAATACGGTGTCTGTATCGGAAACGAAGCTGTTTTCACAAAGGGGAAATACGGTGAGGATTCTCTGATCGGTATGGACCTGCTTCGGCTGGGACTGGAACGGGGGAACAGCGCAAAGGAAGCCCTGCATGTCATCATCGACCTGCTGGAGAAGTACGGACAGGGAGGAAATTGCGGCTACGACAAGGATTTCCGTTACGACAATTCCTTCCTGATCATGGACCGCAAGGAGATCTATGTCCTGGAGACCGCAGGAAAGCACTGGGCCTATAAACGTTCCCTGCAGGCATCCATCTCCAACCGTCTGTTTCTGGGCGAAGACGGGGATGAATACTCCGAAGGAAGATGCGACTTCAAAAAAGTCCATTCCGACTTCCTGTTCTCGACGTTCTCCTATGCCGCAAAGCGAAGGGGGATGACCTGTACCTATCCTCTGAACAGTGCACAAGACGGATTCCGGATGCTTCGTCAGCATTCCGTATCCGATCCTCTGTGTCGGGGAAGCGTCTCTTCCGTCTGTATGCATGCGGGAGACCTCTTTGCGGACCAGACGACCGCTTCGATGGTCGTGGAACTGAAAGAGAACGGTATGATCATATATCTGACCGGTTCGAGCCGTCCTTGTCTGTCTGTATTCAAGCCGCATTCCTTCAATGCCGGAGGGATCATCTTCCATGAGAAGGAAACAGGGGAAGAAGAGTACTGGTATCGGATGGAGAGAAGACAGAGGAGGATGCTGGGGAAGAAAGTCCCGGATTCCTTCTACAAAGAAAAAGAAGAACTGGAACAGAAGTTTCTGAATGATCCTCAGAGCGATTTTAAGGCTCAGGAAGAAGCTTTCTATGAGAAATGGGATCGATACACATTCGAAGAAGAAAGCTGCGCATTCGGCTTTAAAAACTACTGGAAAAAGAAAAACATCGCCTTTGAGAAGGCATTTGAAGAAACAGGGGGCATCAGACGATGAAAAACGGATTTGAAGACATCCTGAAACTGCTGGGAGGAAGAGACAACATCCTTCGCTTCACACACTGTGCGACCAGACTGCGCTTTGACCTGAAGGACAGAAGTCTGGTCGATGCGGATGCGATCGATACGATCGAAGGCGTCTACGGACATCAGTTCTACGGCGATCAGCTGCAGGTGATCATCGGAAATGAAGTGGAAAAGGTCTACAGAGAGATCTGTGAAAAGAACGGTCTGACCTATGAAGAGGAAGTACCGGCCGAAAAGAAGAAGTTCGAGATAAAGAACGTCTTCAATGAGATCATGACGGCCGTGACTTCCACGATCACACCGATCCTGATCGTCTTCACGGCAGGCGGTCTCTTCCGTCTGATCGTGACCGTCTGCGGCATGGCGGGCATCGATACCGCTCAAAGCAATACGATGATCCTGTTCACCATGATGGCGGACACCTGTTTCAGCTTCCTGCCGGTCTACGTGGCCTATACCGCTGCGAAGCGTTTCGACGCATCGGTACCTCTCGCACTGATCCTGGCATGTCTGCTTCTGAATCCGAGACTGATCGAAATGGTCAACAGCAATGTCCCGTTCACGGTCTACGGACTGAAGATGATCCCGACATCCTACGCCTCGACGTTCGTGCCGACTTTACTGATCACCTATACACTTTCCAAAGTAGAAAAGCTCTTCAGGAGGATCTTCCCGAAGGCTATCCGCAACATCTTTTCGCCGTTCTGTACCCTGCTGGTCATGGCTCCGCTCGCCTTATGTGTCTTCGGTCCTCTGGGAACGATATTAGGCGAAGCGATACAGAAGGGGATCCTGTTCCTGAGAGAGACCTTCGGTCCTCTGGCGACGGGACTTCTGGGAGCGTTCTTCCCGTTCCTGATCATCACCGGCATGCATCACGCGCTGAATACGGCGGCCTTTGCGGACTACGCAAAGAAAGGTTTCGACAACTGCGTCTTCGCTTCGACCTACATCATGGACTATCAGCTGATGTCCTTATGTGTCGCGGCTCTCATCAAGTGCAAGAAGGCTGAAAACAAGGCCCTCGCATTGAACTGTCTGATCACGGAAGGATTCGGTGGCATCTCCGAACCGACCATCTTCGGTGTGATGCTGAAAAGCAAGCGCAACATCCTCTATGTCATCCTGGGCGGGTTTTTAGCCGGAGCCTACATCGGACTGATGGATGTGAAGTGCTACCTGGTCGGTGTCGGAGGCATCATCTCCGTCATGGCCTATACCGGCGGTACGACGATGAACCTGGTCCACGGCATCATCGCCTGCATCATCGCCTTCATCGTTCCTTTCGTCCTGGCACTGGTCTTCGGGACCGGAATGGAGGAGAAGTAGATGAAACGTCTCCTGCTTCAGTCGGATGACTACGGGATGACCTGCGGTGTCACGGAAGGGACCCTGCATGCCATCCGGGACGGATTCTTAAAGAATACCGGGATGTTCGTGAATATGAAGAGTTCCGCCTATGCCGCAGAACGGATCAGAGACATGGATGTGTGTCTTGGTATCGACATCAATCTCGCCTGCGGGAGACCGGTCAGCGATCCGAAGCTGGTATCGCATCTGATCGGTGAAGACGGCCGTTTCCGTTCTTCCCGTACCGTACTGAAAGAGAACCGCCTGCTGAAGACGGACCGCTATCTCTATTACTTCGAACACGATCCTTACATCTATGAAGAAGTCTTAACGGAGACAAGGGCTCAGGTAGAACGCTTCATCGAGCTCAACGGAAGACTTCCGGAATACATCAATGCCCATTCGATCATGACGGAGAATACGGAAAAGGCCGCAAAAGCCGTCAAGGAAGAATTCGGGATCAAAGGTCACAGCTCCGACTTCTATTTCGGGGAAGGGATCGATGACCTGAGCTACATGGGAGACTATGAAGTCATGACTCCTGAGCAGCAGATCAAGCTGGATATGAAGGATCTGATCATAAAAAAAGTCCTGCCTTCCATGAGGGAAGACAGGATCGGATTCTTCTGCTGCCACTGCGGATTCATCGACAGGGATCTGCTTCAGGAGACGAGCTACACCTTTCAGCGCATGAACGATACCGCGCTGATCTGTGACCCCGATCTCGCAAAAGCGATCGAAGACAATCACATCGAACTAATCACGTACCGTGATCTCTGACGGTACAAAGGAATCGAAGATGACCTGCTGACAGTACTTCCGCGCATAGGCGAGATCGTCTTCGCTCTTCACCGTCCAGGCGACGCATTCCGTTCTGTACAGTCTCGAACAGATCAGGAAAGACGGATTGTAGCGGCTGTGGACGTGATAGGCGATGAAATCCGGATGAGTCAGGAAGTTGCCTAAAAGGTTCGTCATCAGGAAACGCAGGATCCAAGGGGTCCTGTTTTCTTTGTCTTTCAGCATGTTATACGACAGCTGTCCCCGGATGATATCCGGATGGTTCTTATAAAGATAACGTACCACTCTGGGATCGAAGGATTCCATCGCATAGGTACGCTCATACCGGCTCAACAGTTTCACGGTCTCTTCTGTGGTTTCGATCACATTCTTCTCCGGTTTGATCTCGACGATCAGCGGGGTATCCGGTCTTAAGATCTCCAGGACCTCCGAAAACAGAGGGATCCTTTCCTCCGTATCCAGAAGAGGATACTGCTTCAGTTCCTCATAGGTACATTCGCCGACCGTCTTATCCGCGTTACAGATGCGCTTCAGGTCGTGATCGTGAAAGACCACCAGCTTCCCGTCCTTCGTCATCTGTACGTCCAGTTCGGTCCCCAACCCGCTGGATACCGTCCTTCGGAATGCCTTAAGGGAGTTTTCGGGAACGGTGATATTGTCATAAAAACCGCGGTGGGTCAGAAAGACCTGTTCAAAAGGTCTCATCCGTTCCTTCTTATTTGAAAAACCGGGCCAGATCGCAAAGAGATAGATGATGACGATGATGAGGATCCACATACCTACATTATATCCTGTTAAGAAAAGAAACAAAAAACGCAGAAAAGGTGGAATAATAGAGAAGGAAACATGACTCAGATCAAAAAAGCGATCGAAACGCATATGACGGACAGCCTCGACCGGTTCACGGACGAACTTTTCGAGTGGTCGAAGAAGGGGACTCTTCCGGACTCGGCATCCGGCGAACTGCGCTATGTCCTCGACTGTCAGAAGAAACGGCTGAAGAAGTTCGGTATGGATATGGAACAGGAGATCGCCCATACGAAAGATGAGATCAGAGGAGACCTGGCGAAGAAAGGGTCTTCGATCTCAGCCGATACGATCTATCGGGAAGCGGTATCCCGCACGATGCTGCGAAAGGGCGAAAAGAAGATCTTTGAAAGAAAGATGCCGATCACGTTCTATGCGACCAGACTGGAAAAACACGGATCTTCCGACCGTATGTGTACCTGCCCCAACTGCGGAAAGACCGCTCCGGCTTCTGTGATGAGGTCCGGATGTCCCAACTGCGGGACCGTCTTCGAGATCGAAGATGTCATCCCGGTCTACTCTTCCTACTATTCCGTTCCTGCCATCGTCGAACGCGCCAGGCTCACTGTGAACCTCAAACGGGCGATGATCTCGATCTTTATCGGCTCTTCGGCCATCATGGCTGTCTTCTGCTGGTTTGCATATGCGCAAGAGACTTTGATCGTCAGGATCCTGGAGTCGCTGTTTGTCGGTGTCTTCTGCGGCGGCGCTCTCACATTCCTCTCCTACATGTGCTACAGTATGTTTCTTGTCACGAAACTGTTCAAAGAAGCGGGAAGATCTTTGCCGCTGCTGAAAGGAATGCGGACAGCGAAAAAACTGGAAGAAGCCATGAAAGGATATGACCCAGACTTCTCCTATCCGTATTTCGAAGGCAGGCTCATCTCTCTTTTCCGAGCGATCGCCTTCTCCGAAGAAAGAGAGAAGCTCAGTATCTACGAAGGGGACGAAGACCTTTCCTTCCTGGATCCTCTGGTGGATATCCAGTACCGCGGAGCCTCCCAGCTTCTTTCCTTCAAACAGGAAGACGGTATCCTGAAAGCGAAACTGAAGATCTTCATGAACGATCTGCGCTACGACGGAAGGATCCGTTCCAAAGACGAAAACTACATCATCATGATGGAACGGGACATCGATACCGGAAGGGGTCGGGACTTCGATCTTACCAAAGTCCAGTGTCACAGCTGCGGCGCCAGTTTCGATGCTCTGCATCAGAAGAACTGTCCGTTCTGCGGAACGAGATACCATCTCAGATATGACGACTGGATGATCACTTCGATTAAAAGCTTAAAAATGGTAAAAACGAAGAGGACGAAAGTCCTCTTTTTACGGGTGGAAGCACGAAAACAGAACTGATATAATCGTTACGTATGAAAAAGACGACGGCGATCCTGTACGCACTGCTTGCGGCGGTGTTCTATGCGATGAACGTACCTGTATCCAAGGTCCTTCTTCAGGATATCGGCCCGACGACGATGGCAGCTCTCCTGTATCTGGGGGCAGGCATCGGGATCGGGATCCTTTCTCTGTTCCGTCGTGAGGAAAGGAAGCCTCTGTCCAAGGAAGATCTGCCTTATGTGATCGGGATGATCCTGCTGGATATCGCCGCACCGATCCTTCTGATGTTGGGGATACGAAACAGTACTTCCGCAAGCGTCTCTCTGCTGGGAAACTTCGAGATCGTCGCAACGACGATCATCGCCCTGTTCGTCTTCAGGGAAGAGGTCACGAAGCGCCTCTGGGCAGCGATCGGACTGATCACTCTTTCCAGTATCCTTCTGAGTTTTGAAGGAACGGACAGTTTCCGTTTCTCTTACGGATCCCTGTTCGTTTTAGCCGCAACGGTGTGCTGGGGCCTGGAAAACAACTGTACGAGGAAGATCTCGTCCAAAAGCACCTTCGAGATCGTGATCCTGAAAGGGATCTTCTCCGGTCTTGGATCGCTTCTGATCGCATTCCTGATCAAAGAACCGATGCCTAAGATCGGCATCATATTCAGAGTGCTTCAGCTGGGATTTGTCGCCTACGGACTCAGTATCTTCCTGTATGTAAGGGCACAGAACGTCATCGGTGCCGCCAGGACGAGTTCCTACTACGCGGTCAATCCGTTCATCGGCGCCTTCCTGCCCTTCCTGTTCCTTCATGAGGAGCTTTCCTCCATGTATTTTATCGCACTGGCGATCATGGCGGCAGGGACAGCGATCGTCATCGCGGATACTCTGATCCGTCATCATGCGCATCTGCACAGACATACGTTCACGCATACGCATGACGGAACGACACATACCCATACAGTCATCCATTCTCATGAACACGACCATTTCCTGACCGATGAAAAACACGGTCATCATCATACACTGGCTCAGCTGGAACAGCTTCCGGGTGCCGAGCACGAACATTTATCTTAGGAGTTTTCAAATATGAAATACGGCGAATCGACATTCGATATCTTTTATCTGGTCACGACGATCCTGGTAGGACTGTGGATCCTGAAGAATCATCATGACAGGAAAGAGAAAATGATGGGACTGGCGGTCCTGATCCTGGGATGCGGCGACGCCTTCCATCTGGTCCCGCGTGTATTGAACTACTTTGTGAATACGGACTTTACCGCAGCACTTGGCTTAGGAAAACTGGTCACATCGATCACGATGACGGTATTCTATGTCCTGATGTATCACATCTGTATCGAACACTACAGTGACGATTCCCTCAATACATTGAGAACACCTGTTTATTTATTGACGGTGCTTCGGATCGTGTTATGTCTTTTCCCGCAGAACGGCTGGTTCGAGAACCGCAGTGACATGACCTGGGGCATCCTCAGGAACATCCCGTTCGTCGTATTGGGCGCTTTGATCGTATGGATGTATCGGAAGCACAGAAAGGATGACCGTTCATTCCGTTTCATCTGGCTCTATGTGCTTCTGTCATTCGCGTTCTACCTTCCGGTCGCCGTCTTTGCGGGCGTCAGACCGATATTGGGTATGCTGATGCTGCCAAAGACGGTATGCTACATGCTGATCGTGTATACGTTCTATCGCTTTGTAAAAAGATAAATGATATCAAGAACATTCAGAAACATCTTTATATCGATCCTGACGGCATTCCTTATGCTGTCTTTTTCCGGATGCGGGAAGGAAGACCCTGTACCGGAAGAGATCGTCCCGGAAACGGAAGAGATCGGTCTGCCTTCCTATCGGTTTGAATTCGATCCGCACGTGATCTCAAAGGAATACCTCTCTCTGTACGGAAATGGGATCGAAGCGGAATTCTATGCATTCTGTGATACGATCCTGGAAGGGAGAGATTCCTTTTCCTGTTCCTCCAAAGAGCGTTTCCATCAGCTTCTCGGGATCTCGATGAGCTGTTTTCCGATCGCTTCGGAACTGATCGACAGGGAAAACGTTTCTGTAGAAAACGGAGTCTGTCATCTTTCTTACCGTTATGATGAAAGTCAGCGGAAAGAGATGATCTCTTCTTTTCAGAAGAAGGTGAGCGATGTCATAAGTTCAGCGATCCCGTATGAGACTTCCGATGAGATCAAGGCCATCGAACTGTATACTGCCGTCTGTCGCAAGGATACCTATGATGAAAGCTATACTCTGGAGGATTCCCTGAAACTGCGTCCGTACCGTGTCATCATGGAAGACATCGGGATCTGTCAGGAGATCGCCGGAGAATACATCTACTATCTTTTACAGGTGGGGATCGATGCGATCACCTGTTCGGCTTTGAGCCGTGATCAGAGTGATGCCCACGAATGGGTCCTGGCGAATCTGAACGGACACTGGTATCACATGGATCCGACCTACGGGACGCAATATCCGGACAGTCTTTTCTTCTTCGGAATGGACGATGTCCAGAGGGAATACTACGGAGACTATCCGCCGGAAAACTTCGTCTATATGAATGCGGATGTCCCGAATAAAAGCAAGTATGCCGCAACAGATCGGACCTACGTGAAATACTGGCTGGCAGAGCGATATGAGATCGACCATTCAAATAAAAAGATCTCCGTATGGGAGATCGATACCGGTGACAGATATGATTATGAGATAGAGGAGTGATCCTCTTTTCTTCTAGAAGGAATCCCTGATCTGTTCCAGAAAACGCTGGGCGATCGGGGTGAAAGCCTGATAGCGGTTGTATATGAGATACTGTCTGATCTCTACTGCGGGAGATAGCGGACGGAAGATCAGTCCGCTGTCTTTTGAAGTGTCGATCAGATGTTCGAAAGTCAGAAGACAGCCGAGGCCTTCCTTCGTAAACATGGAACCGTTGTAGGAAAGACGGAAGGATCCTTCCAGGATGTATTTTGAAAAGTGTTCCTTTGCCCAGGGCGCGATATCCTTCTCCCAGGACTGTTCCGAACAGAAGAGGGGAATGCCTTCAAGGTCCTTCGGAGAGATCGCATCCTTTTTCGCCAGTTCATGATCGCGGCGCATCACCAGACCGAAACGGTCCTGTTCCGGAAGGATGACATATTCGTATTTGTTCGGATCGGGAGTCTCACAGATCAGTGCGAAGTCCAGGAGACCCTTGTCCAGTTTTTCCGTGACCTGTTCGGTGTCGCCGCTGGTGACATGGTATCTGAGTCCCGGATACTTCTGCTTGAAGAGACGGATCTCCCTGGCCAGATAGCGGACCTGATAGGATTCCGCCAGTCCGAAGTAGAGGTCTCCGGAAGTGATGTCGTCCAGAAACAGGAATTCCTTTTCGATCTTGTCGGCCATACTGACGAGGTCCTCGGCCCGGTCTCTGAGCAGGATGCCTTCTTCGGTCAGTTCAATGGAGAAACTGTGTCTTGCGAACAGTTTCTTTCCCAGTTCCTCTTCCAGGGACTTTACTGCTTTTGACAGGGCAGGTTGCGAGATATGCAGCAATTCAGCCGCTTTCGACATATTCTCTTCTCTGGCGACGGCCAGAAAGTAACGCAATGTACGGATCTCCATGATTTCCTCCTATATAACTATCAGTAATAACATGATATGAAATATAACTATTCGTAATTATATCACGTCTGTTTTAGGATGGAGATGTAAAGGAGATACCGATGGAAGATCTGAAAAGGATCCTGAAAGATACAGGATGTGAAGAAGACAGGATCCGTATGATCCTGGATCTCAGGGAGGAGGAACAGCTGAAGGAACTCAGAAAACAGCGCTGTATCCTTCTGGAACAGATCCACGAGGAACAAAGGAAGATCGACCGTCTGGACGATCTCATCAGAAAGAAAGGGATAAAACGATGATCCAAAAAGAAGAACTGAAACTTGTGACAGAATGGGACAAGACTTTCCCGAAAAGTGAGAAGGTCGATCATGAGAAAGTGACTTTCGTGAACCGTTACGGGATCACACTGGCCGGAGATCTCTATATACCGAAGAATGCGGAAGGAAAACTTCCGGCGATCGCTGTCTGCGGTCCGTTCGGAGCCGTCAAGGAACAGTGTTCCGGACTGTATGCCCAGACGATGGCGGAGAGAGGGTTTCTGACGCTCGCATTCGACCCGTCTTTTACTGGGGAAAGCGGCGGAAACGTCCGTTATATGGCTTCTCCGGATATCAATACGGAAGACTTCATGGCCGCTGTCGACTGTCTTTCCCTGAATGAAAAAGTCGATCCGGAAAGGATCGGTATCATCGGCATCTGCGGATGGGGCGGAATGGCGCTGAATACCGCGGCACTGGATACCCGCATCAAGGCGACCGTCGCATCGACGATGTACGATATGACCAGAGTCAATGCGAAGGGCTATTTCGATTCGCAAGACAGCGAGGAACAGCGTTACGAACACCGCAAGGCGATGTGTGCCCAGAGACTGGAAGACCTCAGGAACGGGGAATACAAGCTCGGCGGAGGCGTCGTCGATCCGCTTCCGGAAGATGCGCCGTTCTTCGTGAAAGATTACTACGATTACTACAAGACCGGCAGGGGATACCACGAGAGATCCTTAAACTCCAACGGCGGATGGAACGTCATCGGCTGTGAATCCTTCCTGAATCAGCCGATCCTGCAGTATTCCAATGAGATCCGAAGTGCCGTACTGATCATGCACGGAGAAAAGGCACATTCCTGTTACTTCAGCAGGGACGCCTATGCGAACATGGTCAAGGACAGCAAGTACACTTCCAACAAGGAACTGCTGATCATCCCGGATGCGGTCCATACCGATCTGTACGACGGCGGCGATCACGACTATATCCCGTTCGACAAGCTGGAAAGCTTCTTCCGGGAATACCTGAAATAGAGTACGAAACAGAAGGGAGACCTTCTGTTTTTGTATGTTTGCTATAATGTTGTGTAAAGGAATCAGTGAACAGATAATCGAAGGAAGGAGATCGCGCTATGGTGATCAATGTATATGAACAGTATTTCAAGGCGGAAGGGACGTTCAACCGAGTGGAACGCAAAGGCGCTCTGGTGATACTGATCAGCGATTCGGAAGCGGGAAATATCTCCTACAAGGCAGCCGTTACGTTCTTCCCGCATAGGGATGAAGAAGATTACGGTGTCTCTTACGATGCCTATTTTGAAAAGGAACTGTACAATGCCGCGGGAAGGCGTTCAAAGAAAAGGGAAGAAGAGTTCCTGGGTCATCTGAGGGAAACGGTCGATGAACTCGCGGAAGGAAACGGATTCAGGGTGATCTGGGAAGAACCTCTGAGAGAAGAAAGAAGAGGCTGACTGTAACGGAATCTGATTCCGAAGTATAATAATAGTGTTGTCTGAAAAAGATCCAAGGAGGTCTGTGATCATGAAGAAGATCGCTACAGCTTTGTTTACGGGATTGCTTATCAGTTTACTGATCTGCGGATGCGGGAAGGTCTTTCACTATGAGATCACTTCCTCGCCGTCCAGGACGACCGTCAAGGTCATGAACGCAAGCGATGGGACCTATGGGGAATCGGATGCGATCCTCGTCTATGAAGACAGGATCCTGAAAGTGGATTCTTCTTTGAATAAAGGGAAACTGCAGATCGATTTTGCCGGAGCGGTCAATACGGCCGGACCGGATGAATCGGACGATTATATCATCACCGGTGTCGTTGAGACGGTCACAATAGGACCGGGTGAACAGGCGACCGTGACTCTGGAACCGGGAGAATATATCCTTCAGCTGACCGCGATCGGCGATACGGAAGGGACCGTGACGATCACGATCGAAAAGAAGTGATCTTTTGAATGAAATAAGGAGATTATTTTGGAGAATACGAATTTCTTGCTTGAGATATTGCAGCTGCTGGCAGGTGTCGGTATCTTTCTTACGGGCTGTGACCTCATGTCCAGCAATCTGGAAGCGGCTGCTTCCGATAAACTGAGAGAACTGCTGGCCAAGGTCTCCAACAACAAGATCATCGGTGTCCTGATCGGAACCGCAGCGACGATGGCGATCCAGTCATCCAGTGCGACTACGGTCATGACCATCGGTTTCGTCAATGCGCATATCATCAGCCTGAAACAGGCGGCTACGATCATCTTCGGCGGTGAGATCGGTACGACCCTGACCGGTCAGATCGTCGCTTTGGGCCTCATGGGCGGAGACGGTATCGATATCAGCTTCCTGTTCTCTTCACTGGCCGGCATCGGTGTCTTCATCACGATGTTCGCCAAGAAAGACAAGGTGAAACTGTTAGGCTCCGTACTGACCGGTATCGGTCTTCTGTTTGCGGGACTCGATGTGATGTCTTCCGCGATGACGGAGTTCGCAAAGTCCGCGATCCTGAAGGATCTGATCGCTTCTTTGAAGTCATCTCTTTTACTGATCATCGTCGGTGCGATCCTGACTGCGATCATTCAGAGTTCGACCGCCATGACGTCCATCTCCATTTCGATGGTCGCCGTCGGACTCATCAATATCACCCAGGGTATCTATCTGACCCTGGGAGCCAATGTCGGTACCTGTATCACTGGTGTCCTGGCAGGCATGAATTCCGACGGAGTCAATGCGAAGAGGACTTCTCTGATGCAGCTGATCTTCAATATCGGCGGTGTCCTTCTGGTCTATATCATCGATCAGATCATGAAACTCGTCACCGGAGGAGGATTATCCTTCGGCATCCTGTTTGACAGGATGTTCCCGGGACTGCCGCACACACAGCTGGCGATGTTCCATACGATCTTCAATATCGCATCAGTCCTGATCGTTCTGCCTCTGACAGACGCTCTGGTCAATCTGGCGACCAGACTGATCAAGGATGAGGAACCGGAAGAAAAGAAGGTCCGTTTCTACTTCGTCGATGAAAACATCATCAAGACCCCGTCCATCGCCGTCGATCAGATCAAACACGAGATCGTCAATATGGCCAATATCGCCATGCACAACTTCAATATCGCGATGGATATGATCAAGACACACGATTTCTCCAGACAGGAGGAATTCGACGACAACGAAGCCGAACTGAACTTCCTGAACAAGGAACTGGTCGAACTGATCATCAAGCTCGGTCAAAGCAAGAAGCTGAACAAGACAGACAGCCGTTATCTGTCTTCCACATACAAGACTGTCGCAGACCTCGAAAGGATCGGCGACTATTCCCTGAACCTGTCTTCCTATGCGAAGAATCTGGGAGATGAAACGTTCAGCGACGTGATCAATGCTGAGATCGAGATCATGAGAAGACTGATCAATCAGCTGTATCTGCTGATCATCGACGCCTATAAGAACGACGTCCGCAAGGTCTCAAAGCAGATCCGGGAACTGGGCGAGAACGTCATCAATCTTTCCAATATCATGTCCAAGAAGTATATCAAGAGACTCAATGAGAACGAACTGACTCCGGTCAGCAGCGGTGAATACCTGAAGATCTGCAACGATACGAAACGTGTCGGTGAGCATCTGATCAATCTGATCGATACCGATTACATCCTGACCCATTAAAAATGAAGAAGATCATAAGCTTATTTATCTGCCTGTTTCTGCTTACTGCCTGCATGGCCGTTCCTTCCAGAGAAAAGGTCTTTTCCATGGATGAGATACAGGCAAACAAGAAACTGTTCAACATTTCAAGAGAAAGGATCCTTGAAACCTGGGGTCAGCCTCAGAGTTTCTTCTCCGGTCTTTACGGAGATATCTATGAAGATCCCGAAGATCCGGACCGACTGATCGGGATCCAATACGACAGAGATACGGATACAGTGATCGGCATCACTTTCTTTGACCGGCAGAAATAAACGGAATACCGCATCTGCAGTGAACTCTGATCTATGATCGAATGCATCCTAGACACAGAAAGAGGGAAGACATGAATAAAAACGTTTCCGAAAAAGTCAAAGATGTCGTACGCAAAAGCGTAAAAGACAACAGCCGTGTCGAAGTACCGCTGTACAGACGTCAGAAGGGAAAGGAATTCCATGCGTCAGGCACCTGGCAGGCGACGGACGGTGAAAGGCGTCTCATCGAGACTTTCGGCTGTCTGTTTTTCTTCGGGATCTTTCTGGGTCTGATCATGGGATTTATCCATTCCGGCACGCTTTCTTCCTTCCTTCTGGGGATCGGCATCATAGGAGCCATCGGGACCTTCGTTTCTCTGTTTGCGATCGTCTTCCGCAAGAACAGGAAAGAACCTATGGAAGCTCATTACTACGATACCGACTACAGATACAACGCCTTGACCGGGGAAGAGACGGATAAGTCGAAAGAGATCACAAAAGAAGAGTTCCTGGGGAAGAAATAAGATCGGGAAGAGTTTGAACACGATCAAACAGCACAGGAAGATCTGTACTGTCAGGGTTTCTGATTTATAATCAGGGACCTTTTTTGTAAAATGAAAGAGAAGGAAAACAGTCAGCTCATATCTTCGAAAAACAGAACTGATGGATCGGAGACTGTATGAATAAAGAAACAGAAAGAAGCGGAAAAGTGCTTGAGATGCTGCTGCCGGCAGCATCGTGTTTTGCGCTGTGCGCAATACTCGTTCTTTCCTTTACAGCGGTGAAGGGCCTGAGTACCGGCTATCGCAAACTTGTGGATGCGGACCTTACAAAAGATCTCTCCGAAAGCCTTCATTATGACGATCACATGTATGCCGTACTGGGAAAGGGGATCGTTCTGGATGATACCGCAGCCCTTGCGGACCGTCCGATGATCATGACATCTTTCCTGAAAGAAGCACTTTCCTATATCGATCAGCGCATCTTTGCGGCAGGAGTCTTCTATGCGATGATGATCTCCGTGATCGCTCTGTATCCTCTGACGAAAAGAAGACCGCAGCATGTCTGGCTGATCGGTCCGCTGATCTACGTGTTATATATCGCGTTTGAGACACTGACGCACGTCATACTTTCCGTCCCGTTCTATTTTCCGAAGGGAACCGATATCGTCAGGGTCCTGTGCGAACTGATCGCTGTTTCGGGAGGGATCTGCGCTCTGTCTTTACTGATAGAACGCATGAGATATCAGAGGCTGATCTCTTTGATGACCATTCCGGCTGTCTTCCTTTTGTTCCTTGCGGGAATGTATCTGGAATTCGGGATCTGCAGTCCGAAGAACGTCGATTCCTTCGATTATGTCTATTCCATGGATTCCCGGGTCGTAGAAGAGGGCTATTATGACAGCAAAAGGAACGTCCTGGTCTTCGATGGGAAAGAGTATCCGCCTGAACAGGCAGAGAATCCGGAACATTATACCGGGATCGGACTTCTCGGAGCTTCTGCGTTCGAGATCCTGTATCCGTGTTCCGGAGCCGGTCTTTATATGGTCGAACAGGCGATGGAACATGAAGTCAGCCTTCTTATGTATGTGCTTTACGCCTTAAAGGGGCTGATCTGGATCTTCTGTCAGAAAAGATCTCAGGATAAGAAAGTTCCTTCTGCGGAGGGCAACGCATGACAATGAACGATGCTTTGGGGACGGCAGGATCCAGAATGAAAAGGATCGATCATGACATATTCTACGACTTTATAAAACAGTATGATCAGGACAGTGAAACGCATATGGTCGGCGAGGTGGACTATCATCTTTTGTGTGACGATCGTCCTTACGAGGGGATCCATTCTCACAGGGAAGCGTTGAACTGTGTCTTTGAAGAACTGGTGAAGCAAAGCGTAGAGGATAAAGAAAGAGCCAGGATCATGTTTGGCGATGAACTTGCGGATAAAATACAGTCTTTGACTTATGACATCGATAAGGCAATGCCTTCTCCGCTGGATCCTCAGGCGTTTTTCTACTGTCCGAATATCGTGAAGACCGATTATTACGGCAATGCCTTTTATGATGCGAAGTGGAAACCGAATGATGAGAACTTTGGAACTACAGTTCCTTACTGGTATGCCTTGATGGAACCGGTACACGGCAGAAGAAACAAGCCCGAAGACTTCAGAAAAGTGAATGAGGCCCTGTTTCCAAACGGGACTGATGCGCTTGAGATATACGAATGGTCAACGGACTGGTCCGATTTCTTCGATGCCGGACATGAATGGTACGGCGCATGCTGCTGGAGCGTTTATGATAAGACCATGAACAGATATGCGGTGATGCTCGTGTCGGCAACGGATTGAATCATTCCGGATTATCGGGATGTTGCAAAAATGGAAGATGTGAAGGAAGCAGATCATGGATATTAAAGAACTGATGGCGATGGCGAAACAATTCGTATAAGACGGTGATGTAATGCCCTGTTTTTGTATGATTATATAGAAAGACAAACCTGCTAATATCTGTCAAGTATTTTATGACTGAAATGCTGTAATTTATAAATCCATGACGAAAAACCAGATCCAGAATCTGGTTTTTAAACCAGTTCCTCTCAGCCGTTATTAT
>Ga0256405_10007144_pt1 | contig 17121 bp, 9 predicted proteins | sample RumenRJG_02DNA_FD_189096 | JGI IMG/M metagenome (GOLD analysis project Ga0256405, IMG submission 189096) | Bovine rumen microbial communities from Lethbridge, Alberta, Canada - RJG_02 | ecosystem: Host-associated > Mammals > Digestive system > Stomach > Rumen | place: Canada: Alberta | collected...
GATATACTTCGTCAATAGTGCGTCCGAGGCATGGGTGCTGTCTCCGCCAAGTGTCTCCGGGATAGATGTGATGAGCTCTACCGTCAGCTTGTCAGCCCCCCAGTATACCAAAAGCTCCCAGACGGCAATCGTGGCGGTGATGAAGCCGCAGCCTATGGTCAGGGCGTATGTTGCGTTTTTGCGTAGTTCCAATTTCATGGTCTCGCGAGGGGTGACGATGAAGGGCAGTGCCAGAAAGGCGAGACTGGCCAGGTTGGGTAGGCGGACGAAGACGTTGACGCCTAACAGCAGGCCGCCTCCAAACATCAGGCTGTAGCGTCGGCGCAGCGCACCTTCGCATAGGAGGATAAAAGCGACGATGCCGATGAATGCTGTCAGCGTGTTATAGCCGAAAGGCTTTGGGTCGCCGGCCACGAAGACAGTCTGCATCAGTAGTCCCATCAGTACGGCCTTCGGCTCAAAATAGCGTTTCAAGTAGAGGAAGGCCACAATCTCGGTCAGCGTGACGACAAGGATGCCCCAGAGACGCATGCCGAGGATGCCGCCATGAGGGAACAGGTGGTCGAGTGTCCATCCTAAATAGCACGTCAGCGGATAGCCGCCGGCTCCCTGGGCGAAGTCGATGTCGTTGCCGAACCAGTGGTATAGTGACATCAGGTATCCCTCGTCTGTCAGGTCGAAGCCGTGAATGGCACAGTGAACCTGATAGGCGACGGACAATATGATGACCAATATAGCCCCCAATGATTGCTTGTACTGTTTCATAGAATGTCTATAGCGGCATTTTGCGCTGCAAAGTTACGAAAAAGTAGAGAGCAGAACAAAACTTTTTGCTCTTTTTTGTGCAGCTGTTTTTCCCTGTGCTATGATTCTTCTTCTGCAATCTAAAAAAACGAGGCACCTGGTGGGAAATATGATTTTTTTCGTGTTTATCGTCACGTCTGATCTATCTGATTGAAAATGAGCGAGTTACGACGTGATGACAAGGTGGTGGGGTGACGACACACCTTTGCTTTGTCGTCACTTCCTTGTTTTGTCGTCACGCCGCAACTTATTGAAAATCAACTGATTACCACCTAAGTGACGACAAGGATGTTTCAAATATTTTTTTGTAGATTCACCACACGGCCTCTCGTAAAAATTTCGCGGCCTCTCGTAAAAATTTCACGGCGTGGAAAAAGTACGTAACAACAAAGAGCGCCCGGCTGCAGCCGGACGCCCCCTTTAAGTAAAGTCAGTGGTCGTTGATTACTTGTACGAACCAGAGCCATTGTTGAAGTTCAGGTAGCACTTCTGGCCTGCGTTGACCTTGACACGAGCCTGGTCGCCGCCACTGGCACGGTAGTCGATGGCGCCTGTGTTAGTGACGACGAATTCCGTCTGCCACCATTCGAAGCCCTTAAGTTTGACGCACATGCGCACTTCAGCGTCATTGACGAAGGCTGGCGACACGAACTTGCCCTTTTCTGTAGTGGGAATGGTGAAGAGGCCCGAGGTGTCGACATTCCAACCTGCGGAGCTGCAGTCGCCAATGAGGTAGACCTCAGGCTTGAGGAACTCGACGATACGCTCCTCGCCGTTGATGACCTTGATGAGATACCAGCCGGCATTCCCCACGACGATGTTGTTGTCGCCGCTCGGGTTCATGCCTGCCGAGTCGATGATCTTGGCCGACATACCGAAATCGTTACCCCAGCCTGCCTGCGGAGCGAACTTGAACTGCTCACCCTCGTGCAGGTAGATGATTATCCACGAGGTGTTGTTGGCAGTCTCGCCTTCCCATGTCTTGACGAGTACGGGGACGAGAGGTATCCAGCCGTTGTCGCCGCCGCCCCAGTTGTAGTGGTCGCCGGTGAGGTAGAGTATAGGATCAGTGTCGATGATGGTCATGTTGGCGGCCATGTTGGGCTCGACAGTGTAGGTGCTTGTCATGGCGTTGACGGTGATGGTGTAACTATCGGCATCCTCGTCAGCGCTGAACTTAATGTTACCGCCGGCATTGCTGTTCGACAGCAGGCCTTCGTAGGCAGGAGTGTCGACACCAACAGGTGCTGAGAAGGCACGGTTCCACGAGTTAACAGTACCGTCGGCATTGAAGTCGGCTGCGGGAATCATCTTAATCTCGTAGGTCTCGATGCCGTCTACGGCATCGATGGTCACCGAGAACTCGGGATTGTCGTAGACGTCGCCACCGCTGTTGGTCATGTGGAACGCATCGACGCGTGTACATGTCCAGCCGTCGATATTGCCGACCACGTAATAGCCATTAGCATCAATATATGGTGCAGCAAGCTTGGCCTTCAGTTGGAAGGGTGACGAGGCACGTTGTACGCTGACATTACCGTCAGCCGTGGCGTTGACAGCAATTGTGACTATTGTAATGTTCAGTGTACGCTCCGTGGGGTTGGCGCCATAAAGCGTCTTGACAGCCTCTATCAGGTCGCTGGTAGCCACGTAGCCGTTAGCATCGGCAGTCAGCACTTCATCGAGCGTCTTGCTGTTGTCTTCGTTAGAGATAATCACGGAATAGTCTTCAGCCTGCTCTGCGGTGAGGTTTGTCGTGAACAGCTGCACCGTCTCGCCCGTATAGCTGGCGAAGTCGATATTGCTGACTTTGGGCTGGATTGTCAGCTCCAGTTCCTGTGCAGCCTCCTTGGCAGCATTGCTCTGTGGACTGCTCCAGTCGGTGTAGTCCTCGGTGCAGGACCATAGTCCTGCTACCAAGGCGATACCAAATAAAATATGTTTCTTCATAATCTTTCAGTCTTTAATGGTTTCTAACTGTTTACTCCTGGGCGCGGATATTGAACTCACCGGTGATGTCGTTGAAGACGATGATCCACGTACCCTCGGCCACGCCGATGTTCTTGCCACCGCCGGTGCCCTTGCCAATGGTGTTCACCTCACCGTCCTCAGAGCCGTAGCCCCAGTTGGTGTCCCACGAGCCGGCAATCTTGAACTTCATCTGCACGGTCTCGCCGGCAGGTACGTCCATGATGTAAACCCAGACGTGGTTCTCGCCGCTCTTGTTGGCAGGCGTCATGTTGGTGTCACTCCATTCGTTGAACGAACCGGCCATGCAGATCTGGTCGTAGACCTTCGGCGTGATGTCTTGCTTCACGATGGTACAGGTGTTCGAGCCTGTGTTCACGGTGACGAGGTAGTAACCTGCAGGTTCGCACCAGATATTGCCTGCGTCGCCAGCACCGTCACGGAAGACAGCAGTATTGGCCGAGCCGCCGCTCATGAAGCCCATATCCCAGTTGAAGTCGGCGGGCTGGATCTTCCAGCCTTGGTCGTCGAAGTAGTTCAGATAGGTGATCTCACCAGCGCCTGTTGCCTTGTCGTAGGCGAAGTCGCTCTGGATCATCATCGGCAGACTGCTTTCGCCGGGCTTGTTGCTCCATGCACCGTCGAGGATGTTATTACCCACGAGATACCACATGATGGGCGCAGCGTCCTTCAGCTCGATGTAGTAGGGGTTGAAGTTCAACTCCAAAGTATTAGAAAGAACACTGTTCAGGCGTGTGCCGTTCTCGTCGATGAAAGCATTGATGCGCAAGTAAGCTTTCTGGGTCTCAGGCACTTCGTCAGCCTTCCACTTCTTAATCTGTACGAGTGCTTTGTCGAGGTCAGCTGCCAGCAGCGTGTAGGTACACTTTGTCGTCGTACGGGCCAGTGCAGCGTAGTCGGCGACGGTGGCACCGCTCTCGTCGGCAGCCGCCTGGTCGGTAGACACGGTGAACGAGTTGGTGGGCGACACCTGTATCTCGTAAGTCACCAATAGCGGGGCGTTGTCAGCCGTGTACTGAGGCTGGCTCCACGACAGCTGCAGTTCGCTGGTACTCTCTAAGTCGACGGTCTCATTGACATAGGCCGGCGTATTCAGCGTGAACCCGGTGGGCTGAATCAGCGAGGGGTTCGAGTCGTTGTCATCCGAGCAGGCCGTCAGCGTTGCGGCCAGTCCGCAACCAGCCATGAACATGGACAGTGAATGAAATATTTTGTTGTTCATAATCTTCAATCTTTAGTTTTCAATCTCGTTATAGCCGTCAATCTGTGTCAAGTTGGTATTGGCCATGACCTCGGTCGAGGGGATAGGATAGACGTTGAGGTACTTCTCGAAGGCAGCACCGGTGTAGGTCTCGTTACCGCCCTTGCCTTCCCAACCGTAGGCAACGTCGATACCGCCGAAACGGTTGTAGCGGATAAGGTCGGGACGGCGGATGCCCTCAAAGTAGAACTCACGGGCACGCTCGTCGAGCACGTCGTCTAAGGTGTAGCTGCCACGGGTGGCGGCATGGGCACGTGTGCGGATGGCATCCATGTACTGCTTGGCCTTGCCAGCGTCACCCTGATGCAGGGCAGCCTCGGCAGCGTTCAGGTAAGCCTCGGCAGCGCGGAGCAGGAAGAAGTCGATGTCGACGTCGCCAGCGTCATGCGGTGTACCGCCGTTCGAATAGTTGTTATTCCACTTCGGTGTGGTGACGCCGTGCGAGAACTCGCTGTTGGGGAATACCGACAGGGTGTGGTCCTTGCCCCAGAAGATGGCGCGGTCGTCAGTGCTTATGGCACGGATCTCGGCAGCCGTCTTGCCTATGTACGAGTTGGGATTGCTTGTGAACTTCTCCAACAGCTGTGGACGGCAACGCATACCGGCCCATGTGTTGTTCGTGGTAGCGGCGTCGAGACCGGTGACGGTAGCCATGTCGGGATTCCACATAGCAGCGATGAAGAACATCGAGCCACCCCAGGCCTTGGTAATCTTACCGTCCTGCAGCAGGGGGAAGATGGCCTCGCACGAAGCGCCGTTAGAGCCGTTGTCGCCCATGAAGAGCAGGTCGTAGGGCTTGTAGCCGTTACCCTTGGCTGCGGCCGACATCTTGCTCTCGTCGAACAGTGTGTAGCCAGAGTTGATGACCTTCTCGGCATACTCCAAAGCCTGTGCCCAGTAGGGGTTGTCCTGTCCGTTGTTGTTCAGGTAGGTACCGGCGTTCAGATACAGACGGCTCAGCATGAGCCATGCGGCAGCCTTGTCGACGCGGCCGTAGTTCGGGTCGCTGTCGGTCTTAGGCTGCGGAGCCATCAGGTTGGCCTCGGCCGTCTTCAGCTCGTTCTCCACCCAGCCAAAGAGGAACTGGCGGCCTAAAGCGAGCATCTCCGAGCGGCTCATACCCTCTTGGAACTTGTCGTTGTAGGCGTGAGCCTGGCGCGGCATCTCCGACGATACGGCGGGGATGAAAGCGGGGTCGCCGAAGAGGTCGAGCATCTGGTAATAGAGGTATGCGCGGATGAAGCGTACCTCAGCCAACTTCGTCGGGTCGGCCTGTGCGCCGTCGAGTTCCAGATAGTGGTTACAGTAGCTGATATCCATAATCAGGCGGTAGTACAGGAACCGGATAGCGTCGCTGTTGGGCTTCGGCGTGTTCTTGCCATAGTCCTCGAGACCGCCGTCGGTCCACCAGCAGATGCCCTCGTCTGTTGACAGCACGTTGGCATTGAAGACGTTACGTATGAAGGTGGTCTTACCAGCGTTGTCGGACTTGAAGTCGGCATTGCCGTCCATGCCTTCCAAGATAAGGCAGGCGTAGCACTTGCTGTAGAGCGCGGTAAGGTCGGGCTCAGCCTGCACGGTAGGGTCGATGTTGCCCTTGTCCAGGTCGTCCATGCAGGAGGTCACGCTTGCAGCCAGAAGTAAGGCTGCAGGAACCATTGCTTTGAATTTATTGAGTTTCATATTGCGTTCTTTATTTAAAATGATGTGATTAGAAGTTCAGATTGAGACCCAAGAGGAAGGTGCGGCTACGCGGATAGACGCTGCCCTCGAAGCCAGAGGTCTGCTCAGGGTCGAGTCCAGAGTACTTGGTGATGGTGAAGACGTTCGTGCACGAAGCGTAGATACGCCCGCTGAGTCCGTGGTAGGCACCCGTCTTCAGCAGTTCCTCGAAGTTGTAGCCCAGCGTGATGTTGTCGCACTTCAGGAACGAGGCGTTCTGCACGAAGTAGTCGCTCAGAGGATAGTCGTATGACTTCCACTTCAGGGCAGCCACGTCAGGCATGGTGTTCTCGTAGAAGTTCTTCGAAGCATTGTAGCGGACATCTGTGTTCATGCGGCTCTCGATGAGGTCGTTGTAGACGTAGTTGCCGAGGCTGGCACGGAAGTTGGTGCCGAGGTCCCAGTTCTTGTAGGCCACCTTCAGGTAGAAGCCACCCGTCCAGGGAGCGTGGATGTTCTTGTAGAAGTAGCGGTCGTTATCGTCGATGGCACCGTCGCCGTTGCGGTCGACATAGACACCCTGGATAGGACGTCCGGCCTGGTCGTACACCTGCTGGTAGACCCAGAACGAGTTGGCGGGCTGGCCTACCTTGTGGTAGGTGAGGTTCTTCTGCATACCGACGGTCAGACCGGCTTCAATCATATCGCGGCCACCGTACAGCTCCTTCACCTCATTATTATTATAGGCAGCGTTGACACCCAGCTCTACGAACCAGTCCTTGGTGACGATGGGCTTGCCCGTGAGAGCAATCTCGATACCGTAGTTCTGCAGTTCGCCGGCGTTCAGCAGCATGGCGTTGTCGTAGTTCTGACCGGCAGCGATGGTCGGTGTGCAGAGCAGGTCGGTGGTGTTACGCTTGTAGGCGTCGACATTCAGCGTCAGGCGCTGGTCGTACATGCCGAAGTCCAGGCCGACGTTCCATGTCGTGGTGGTCTCCCACGTCAGTTCGTTGTTGTAAACCAGCGGCTGGAAGAGGCGACCCGTGTTGTCGGGACCGATAGGATAGAGGCGGTCGGTGCCGGTGGTCATCTTGTAGACAGGCGTGTAGTACTCCTTGCCGGTGTCCTGCTGACCCGTCTTACCCCAGCCGAGACGCAGCTTCAGGTCGCTGACGGCATCGATGTTCTTCATGAAGGCCTCGTCCTTGATACGCCAGGCAGCGGCAGCAGAGGGGAAGAAGCCCCAGCGATGACCGTCGGCGAAGCGGCTCGAACCGTCGTAACGGGCGGTGAAGGTGAGCAGGTAGCGGTCCATGAGCGAGTAGTTAGCACGTCCGTACCAGCTGACGAGTACCATCTGTCCGCGCCAGACGAGGTCGGTTTTCTGGTTGAGCGTGCCAGCCTTGGGGTTGCCGTCATCGTCAGTACCCTGATAGGTAGAAGGATAGTACGAGGCACCGGTCTCACCGCCCCAGTACTTTGTGCGGCTGTATTCGTAACCGCCCATCAGGTCGAAGTGGTGATCTTTGTTGAAGTCCTTGTAGTACTGGGCGTAGGCCGTGGCAATGAGGTTGTACTTCTCCTCGGTGTTCTCACCGTCCCAGCCGTAGTAGTAGGCGTAGGTGGAGTAGCGCGAGGGCGAGTTGTACTCACCACCCGTTGCATATTCGCCAGCGAGGTTCATGTGCAGGCGGATGTCCTCCAGGCCGTGAATCTTATAGTCGGCTTCGAAGTTGCCGAGCAGCACGTTAGACTTCTTGTAGAAGGTGTAGTTCTCAATCTGCTCTACGGGGTTCGACGGCGCGTCGCTGTTGCGGTCGTAGGGAAAGGTGGGGTCGTAGCTCGTCGTGGGCTTCGTCCACTGCCAGTAGCCGCCCCAGCCCTTGAACTCGTCAGCGTCGCTCATGACGGGACGCGTCGGATCCATACGGGTGGCATTGCCGATGGCGCCCTGACCGCCGGGGTTCGTCTTTGAGTAGGCGTACTTACCGTTGACGTTCAGGTTCAGGTGGTCGTCGAGCAGTGAGGGGTTCAGCGTGAAACCAGCGGTGACGCGGCTGTAGTCAGAACCCTTCAGGATACCCTGCTGGTTGGTGTAGCCGGCACTGACGCGGTAGGGCATAGCCCACTTCGAGTTGCCGATGCCGCCGGTGACGCTGATGTTGTGGTCGTGGCTGATGCCGTTGCGGTAGATCTCGTCCTGCCAGTCGGTAGAGGCGTCGCCGAGACCTTTGTAGGCGTCAGAGCCTTCACCATAGTAGTCCTTGATGAACTGGCGATACTCGTCAGCGTCCATCACGTCGAGCTTCTTCGAGATGGAGCTGACGGAGAACGTGCCGTTGTAAGTCACCTTCGGAGCCTGGTTCTTGCGGCCCTTCTTGGTGGTGATGATGATGACACCGTTAGAACCGCGGCTACCGTAGATGGCCGTGGCCGAGGCGTCCTTCAAGACGGTGAACGACTCGATGTCGTTAGGATTGACCAGCGACAGCGGGTTGTTCATACCTTTCGTGGCATTGTTGTCCATCGGCATACCGTCGATGACAATCAGCGGGCTGTTGGAGGCGTTCAGCGAAGCGCCGCCGCGAATACGGATTTCGGCACCTCCGCCAGGTTCGCCCGACGTTGTGTTGACGTTCACACCGGCAATCTTACCCTGGATCATGTCCTGGGCCGTGGTCACCATACCGTGATTCTTCTCATCGGGTTTCATGGCAACGACAGAACCGGTGAGGTCGTTCTTCTTGGCCACACCGTAACCGATGACCACCACGTCGTTCAGTGTCGTGGCATCTTCCTGCAGTGTCACAGTGACATTGGGAGCTGCCTGTACGGTGGCCGTCTGGTAGCCTACGTAGGAAATGGAGAGCGTAGCGCCCTGTTTGGCAGAGATGGTGAAATTTCCGTCAAAGTCAGAAATTGCCCCCCCCGATGCCTGTCCGGCAACACGGATGGTAGCGCCGATGATGGGTTCTCCCTGCGAGTCTTTCACATGGCCCTTTACCGTCATCTGGGCAAAGGCACCTACCGTTAGGAACAGCCCAAGCATTAGGCTGAGCATCCTAAGCGGGATTCGAATGTTTACCTGCTTCATCATTACTTTAATTAGTTAATTTTATAGTTTTAGTTACGAAATTTGGTGCAAAGTTACTTTTCTTTCGCTTTCATTGTACTTTTTTTTGTTTAAATTCGTTATTATGCTTATGCAAACGTTTGCATAACGATAATGCGGCTTTGCACGGAATTAGTAGAACAAGGAGTGAAGATTTTTCCTAACTTTGCACAGTAAACTAAAAACCGATATGAGCGACAGGTCGCCAATTACGATGAAAGACATTGCCCAGGAGTTGGGCGTGTCGGTAGCCACGGTTTCACGGGCTTTGCAGAACTCCCCGCGCATCAGTGAGGAGAGGCGTCGTATGATACAGACATACGCGCGCGAACATAACTTTTATCCTAATGTGATGGGCGAGGCGCTGCGCCACGCCAGGGTGATGCCGTCGAAGATTATCGGTGTCATCGTGCCAGAGTTTACACATTACTATTTCTCCAGCATCCTGACAGGCATTGAGGAGACGGCCATGGCCCGCGGCTATTACATCATGGTGGCACTGAGTGCCGAGCAATATGAGCGTGAGGCTCGCATCTGTGAGATGTTCCTCCGCCAGAAGGTGTGTGGCGTCATCGTGTCGCAAGCCAAGGACACCAAGAGCTATGAGCATTTCCAGCGGCTGATAGATGCCGGAATCCCCATCGTGTTCTATGACCGGATATGTACGGGCGTAAACGCGAGCCGCGTGGTGGTCGACGACTATATGGGTGCGTTCAATGCCGTGACCTACCTCATGGATACCGGCTGCCGCCGTATCGCGTTCTATGGCTCGCCCATGCAACTCGAAATTTCGAAGAACCGTTTCAATGGTTACAAGGATGCCCTGTTGAAGCGTGGCCTGACATACGACGAGAGCCTGATACGCATCTGCGACAACCGTCAGGACGCCGAACTGATAACGCCAGACCTCTTCGATGGCGACTACTATCCCGATGCCTTCTTCGCTGTCAACGACGACACGGCCATCGGCATCCTCTACACCGTGAAGCGTATGGGGCTCCGCGTGCCAGAGGATATCAGCATCTGTGGTTTCACCAATGGTCAGCTGGCTGTGGCCTGCGACCCGATGCTCACCACCGTCGAACAGCGTGGCAAGCGGGTAGGGGAGGAGGCCGCCGAGATACTGATTGACAAAGTGGAAGGCCACATCCCGTTGGACAAGGTGGAGAAGCGCATCGTGCGAACGCGCTTAATCATAAGAGGAACAACAAGATAGGTCTTGATAAACGACAACTTTGACAACTTTGACAACTTCCTTGGCGACAAGAATAAATAAGAGATTTTGTAATGATAGATATTGAGAGTAATAAAAGACATATATTTGATGTGGTAGGGGCTTTGCATGAAGTCCATAAAGAGTTAGGGGCAGGGCTGAATGAGTATTGCTACCAGGAAGGATTTCAGATGCAGTTGGAAGAAAGCCATATTCCGTTCCAGCGGGAATTATCGTTTCATCCTACTTACCATGGCAGGGAGATGTCGGCTGTGTATCGTGTAGACTTCTTGTGTAAAGATGACATTATTGTGGAATGCAAGGCTGTTGTTGAGTTGACAAGCAATCATCGGGCACAGTTATTCAACTATATGCGGTTGTTAGGATGTGTTTGTGGTATTCTGGTAAACTTTACGCCTAAGTTCGCAACTATTGAACGCTATTTTCTTGATAAAGAAACCAATGAAATCGTTGGCACTGATGGTAAAGTCAAGCAATTCCTATAAAAAGTTGTCCCAGTTGTCTTAGTTGTCGTTAAATAAAAAATAATAGTTGTCGTTATGAAACAGAAACCTGATTTATCGTTTTGGAAATTATGGAACCTGAGCTTCGGGTTCTTTGGCGTACAGATAGCCTACGCCTTGCAGAGTGCAAACATCTCACGCATCTTCCGTACCCTGGGAGCCGACCCCCACTCGTTGTCGTTCTTCTGGATACTGCCCCCGCTGATGGGTATCCTGGTGCAGCCGATTATCGGCACGCTCAGCGACCGCACGTGGACACGCTTCGGGCGCCGCATCCCTTACCTCTTTGTAGGTGCTGCCTTAGCCGTGGCCGTCATGTGCCTGCTGCCTAATGCCGGCTCGTTCGGCATGGCTGTCGGCACGGCCCTTATCTTCGGACTTGTCGCCCTGATGTTGCTCGACACCAGCATCAACATGGCCATGCAGCCGTTCAAGATGCTGGTAGGCGACATGGTCAACGAGAAGCAGAAGGCGAAGGCATACAGCATACAGTCCTTCCTCTGCAATGCCGGCAGTGTGGTCGGTTTCTTGTTCCCCTTCGTCTTCACGTGGATAGGACTGAGCAATGTCGCCCCGGAGGGCGTCGTCCCCGACTCCGTCATCTGGTCGTTCTACGTCGGTGCCGCCATCCTTATCCTCTGCGTCCTTTACACCGTGGCGAAAGTCAGGGAGTGGAACCCGCAGGAATATGCCAAATATAATGCCGTGAGTGAAGAGCAGGAGGGAAGCGCCAACTGGTTCGTCCTGCTGAAGAACGCCCCGTCAACCTTCTGGCGCGTGGGACTGGTGCAGTTCTTCTGCTGGGCTGGTATGCTTTATATGTGGACGTATGTCGTTGACGCCGTCTCGGAGACGGTCTGGGGAACTATCGACCCGACGACCACCGACTACCAGGAAGCTGCCAACTGGACCGGTGTGCTCTATGCCATCCAGGCTATGGGCTCCGTGGGCTGGGCAGCGTTGCTGCCACGATTCAAGAACACGAAGATGGCCTACGCCGTCAGTCTCGTCTTGGGCGGTCTGGGATTCTTGCTCATCCCCTACATCCCCGATATGTACGGTCAGATTCTTCCGTTCCTGCTCATAGGCTGTGGCTGGGCAGCGATGCTGGCCATGCCGTTCACCTTTGTGACGAACGCCCTGCAGGGCTATGGCCACATGGGCGCTTATCTCGGTCTGTTCAACGGCACCATCTGCGTGCCGCAGATTGTGGCAGCCCTTTGTGGCGGTACAATCCTGTCGTTGGTGGGTAGCCACCAGTCGTCGATGATGCTGGTGGCCGGCGTCAGTTTCATTCTTGGCTCGCTCTGCGTTTTCGGCATCAAGGACCGGAAATAAGATGCAATCGTTTGCATAGAATAATAGGCTAATAACCCGCTGACAAAGAACAGCGGGTTATTATTTTTGCTAACTTTGCAAAAACTAAAAACTGTAAAGCAATGAAAATCCTATTTAACCTGGAGTATCAGACGGTCTTTGGAGAGGAGCTGGTACTCAATGTCATGAGTGAGAACGGCGGTATTGGCAAGTATAAGATGAACACGCTCGACGGGCGGCATTGGTTCTATGATTTGTCGAAGCATGTAGAAATGAGCACTTACATGGACTATTTCTATACCTTGGTGCGTGGCGAGGAGGAGATGCGGCATGAGTGGCTCGTGGCTCCCCATCGCGTGGAGTTCGTTGCCGCTAATAGCCAGCAGTATGTTATCTACGACCACTGGATAGACATTCCCGAAGATGCCTATCTGTACAGCTCGGCATTCACGGAGTGTGTGATGTACAATCAGTGTGAGCCAAGTCCTGTGACGGACTTCCAGCGCACGGTGCGCCTGAAGGTACGTGCGCCCCAGCCTCGCATTGGCGAGCAGCTGGCTGTGGTGGGAGGCTGCGAACTTCTTGGCAACTGGGATGCCAACAAGGCTCTGCCAATGATAGAGCATGTCAATCACGAGTGGGTTATCAGTCTGGATGCTTCCCAACTGCCCAATCCCTTTGAGTTCAAGTTTGTGATACTGGGTCTTGACCAGCCTATGTGGGAGAACGGTATCAATCGCTCCATCGCCCTGCGACCGATGGAGAAGGGCGACGTCGTCATCTATGAGCTGCCGCAGGCCTTCTTCCCCGTCTATCCGTGGAAGGGCGCCGGCACGGTCGTCCCCGTCTTCTCTCTGCGTACGGAAGGCAGTTTCGGCGTCGGTGACTTCGGCGACCTGAAGCAGATGATTGACTGGTGTGACAAGACCCACCAGCGTATCCTTCAGGTGCTGCCCATCAACGATACCAACATGACCGGCACCTGGCAGGACAGCTACCCCTATAACAGCATCAGCATCTATGCGCTCCATCCGCAGTATTGCGACCTGCGCCAGCTGCCCGCTATCAAGGACGAAGCCAAGCGTGCGGAGATGGAGCAGCTGCGTCAGGAGCTGAACGCCCTGCCGCAGATAGACTACGAGCGTATGTTCAAGGCCAAGATGGACTACCTGCGCCTGCTCTTTGACCAGGAGTGGACGAAGACGTCAAAGTCTGCTGAATACAAGACCTTCTTCGAGCAGAATATGGAGTGGCTCGTGCCTTACGCCGCCTTCTGCTACTACCGCGACCTTTATGGTACCGCAGAATTCCAGCAGTGGCCTGCCACTGCTACGGTGGCTGCCACGCAGAAGACGACATTCAAGGCCAAGAAGCAGTTGCAGTTCTGGTATTTCGTGCAGTATCACCTCGACCGGCAGATGCAGGAGGCTCACACGTACGCGCGTGCGCATCGCGTGATATTAAAAGGTGACATTCCCATCGGCATCTCCCGCGACGGCGTTGAGGCATGGGTGGAACCGAAGTACTTCAACCTGAACGGACAGGCCGGTGCGCCGCCCGATGCGTTCTCTGCCGACGGTCAGAACTGGGGATTCCCCACCTATAACTGGGACGAGATGCTGAAGGACGGCTGTCGGTGGTGGGTGCGCCGCTTCCGTAAGATGGCACAGTATTTCGACGCCTACCGCATCGACCACGTCCTGGGCTTCTTCCGTATCTGGGAGATTCCCGTGCCTGAGAAGTCGGGACTGATGGGACAGTTCTCCCCGGCCTTGGGAATGAGCAAGGAGGAGATAGAAGGCTATGGCGTGCAGTTCTCTGACGGGCTGTTCCTCGTCGACCACAAGCGCTCCGACCGCTGGCATCCGCGTATCGCCGTCCAGTATCAGGAGGCTTACAAACAGCTGTCCGATGACCAGAAGTTCTGCTTCAACCGTCTGTATAACGACTACTTCTACAGCCGCAACAACCAGTTCTGGTATCAGGAAGCTATGAAGAAACTGCCGCGCCTGACGCAGGCCACAAGGATGCTCGTCTGTGCCGAGGATTTAGGAATGGTGCCCGACTGCGTGCCCTGGGTGATGAACGAGCTACGCATCCTCTCCCTTGAGATACAGTCGATGCCGAAAGATCCTCACGTGCGCTTCGGCCACTTGTCGCAGAACCCCTACCGCTCCGTATGCACCATCTCGACCCACGACATGCCGACGCTGCGCCAGTGGTGGGACGAGGACGACGAGCGCACGCAGGACTATTTCAACACCATGCTCTACCGTAGTGGTGCGGCTCCCCATCCGCTGCCCGGCTGGCTGGCCAAGGACATCGTTGCACGTCATCTGACGTCGCCGTCGATGCTCTGTCTGCTGTCGCTGCAGGACTGGCTCTCCATCGACGAGCGTCTGCGCCTGCCCGACCAGAATGCCGAGCGTATCAACATCCCGGCCAATCCGCGCCACTACTGGCGCTACCGTATGCACCTGACTATCGAACAGCTGCTGCAGGCCGACGAATTCAATGAGGAAATCAGCACATTAATTATACAAAGCGGAAGAAAATGAGAAAATTCTTAACGGTGGTATTGTTATGCATGATGCATGGCGCATTGTGTATGGCAACAGAGGTGAAGTCGCCTAACGGCAATGTGAAATTGAATTTCTCGGTTGACGCGTTCGGACGACCGACGTACTCTATGACCTATAAAGGCAAGGCCGTCGTGCTGCCTTCGCATCTCGGTCTGGAACTGGCGAAAGACAAGCACGCCTCAAAAGGACTGAAAGAGACCGACCTGATAACGGGCTTCACCGTCAAGGAAGAGGCAACCAGCGAGAAAGACGAGACCTGGACACCCGTCTGGGGCGAGACAAAGACCATCCGCAATCACTATGTCGAGTATGTTGCTGTGCTACAGCAACAAACAGAACAGCGCGAGATGATAATCCGCTTCCGCGTCTACGACGAAGGCATCGGCCTGCGCTACGAGTTCCCGCAACAGAAGGAACTGAACTACTTCCTCATCAAGGAGGAGCATACTGAGTTTGCTATGACTGGTGACCACACCGCCTGGTGGCTCCCCGGTGACTATGACACCCAGGAGCAGGAGACCCAGCAGACGAAGCTCAGCGAGATTCGCGGTCGTATGAAGGATGCCGTGAACTGGGGCAACTCCTCAGTGGCCGTCTTCTCGCCCACGGGTGTGCAGACAGCCTTGCAGATGAAGTCACAGGACGGGCTGTATATCAACATCCATGAGGCAGCCTGCACCGACTATGCCACGATGCACCTCGAACTGGTCGATGCCCAGACCAAGGCGCTCACCACTAAGCTCGACGGCAGCAGCAACATCTACACGCCGAATCCCACTGGCTGTGTTGCGGCGTTGCCGCAGCCCTTCACCTTCGTCAGCCACCTCACCCCTGATGCCACCGGTCTGAAGGGCGCTATGCAGACACCCTGCCAGACGCCGTGGCGTACCGTTATGGTGAGCGACGATGCCCGCGACATGCTGTCGTCGAACCTTATCCTGAACCTCAACGAGCCGTGCGCCCTCGACGATGTGTCGTGGATTCACCCCACGAAATACTGCGGCGTGTGGTGGGAGATGATTGTCGGTAAGTCGAACTGGCACTATACCGATGACTTCCCCAGCATCAAACTCGACCAGATAGACTGGACGAAGGTGAAGCCGCACGGTCGTCATGCCGCCAACAACGAGAAGGTGAAGCGCTATATCGACTTCGCTGCCAAGAACGGTCTCGACGAGGTGCTCGTCGAGGGCTGGAACGTCGGCTGGGAGGACTGGGTCAATATGTGGAAGCGCGACGTCTTCGACTTCGTCACGCCATATCCCGACTTCGACATCAAGATGCTCAACGACTATGCCCACTCCAAGGGCGTGAAACTGCTGATGCACCACGAGACGTCGTCGTCTACCCAGAACTACGAGCGTCACATGGAAAAGGCTTTCCAGCTGATGAACAAGTACGGCTACGACGCCGTGAAGACGGGTTATGTGGGTGACATCATCCCCCGTGGCGACCACCACTACTCACAGTCGATGAACAACCACTACCTGTATGTCGTCAAGGAGGCTGCCAAGCATCATATCATGGTCAACGCCCACGAGGCTACGCGTCCTACCGGTCTCTGCCGTACCTACCCGAACCTCGTCGGCAACGAGAGTGCCCGTGGTACGGAGTACGAGGCTTTCGGCGGTTCGCGTCCCGACCATACCTGCATCCTGCCCTTCACCCGCTTGCAGGGCGGACCGATGGACTACACACCGGGCATCTTCGTGACGAAGTTGAAGGAGTGGAGCGACAACACGTCGTGGGCGCGTATCACCATTGCCGGTTCGCTGGCCCTCTACCTGACGATGTACTCGCCGTTGCAGATGGCTGCCGACCTACCCGAACACTACGAACGCTTCGACGACGCTTTCCAGTTCATCCGCGACGTGGCCTGCGACTGGGACGACTCTAAGTACTTGGAGGCAGAGCCCGCCGACTACATCACCGTAGCCCGTAAGGCAAAGGGCACCGACAACTGGTTCGTCGGTGGCAAGTGCGACGAGAACGGACACACCGCTGTCGTCAAGCTCGACTTCCTTGACAAGGGCAGGCAATACGACTGCACCATCTACGCCGACGCCCCCAATGCTCATTATGAGACGAATCCGCAGGCATATACCATCACCAAGAAGACCGTCAAGGCCGGACAGACCCTGAAGATCAAAGAGGCTCCCGGCGGCGGCTTCGCCATCAGCCTGATGGCGAAATAACTGACAAGCACCAAGAACATGAACAGACTGATTTTAGCAATATTGATGATCGTAGCGACAGCAGCCAGCGCCCAGGACTTCGACTTCAACGAGATGGCGTACACGCCCGACCAGACGACATTCCGCCTCTTTGCACCGGCCAAGGCCAAGGGCGTGAAGGTGCGTATCTACAATCAAGGTATGGGCGGCAAGGCCGTGAAGACGGTCAGCATGAAATATGCCGGCGGCTTGTGGACGGCCACTGTCCGTGGTGACCTGCTGAACAAGTTCTACACCTTCGATATGGGCAGGGGCGAGACACCGGGCGTCTTTGCCAAGGCTGTCGGCGTCAATGGTCGCCGTGGTGCCATCATCAATAACATAAAGACCTGCCCCGCTGGCTGGAGCAACGACCGGCATCCCGTCATCAAGTCGCCCGCCGACCTCGTGGTCTACGAGCTTCACCACCGCGACTTCTCCATA
>Ga0256405_10007146_pt1 | contig 17119 bp, 14 predicted proteins | sample RumenRJG_02DNA_FD_189096 | JGI IMG/M metagenome (GOLD analysis project Ga0256405, IMG submission 189096) | Bovine rumen microbial communities from Lethbridge, Alberta, Canada - RJG_02 | ecosystem: Host-associated > Mammals > Digestive system > Stomach > Rumen | place: Canada: Alberta...
TGTAACTATAATTTTATTCACCTAAACCGAGGACCTGCCAGCCTGGATTTTCAACAAACTGCTTGATGTGAGACAAGAATTCAGAGGCTTGTCGTGTATCTGAAATTCTATGATCGTATGATAACGATATATACAGTATTGGTTTGACTTCGATGCCGTTACCTGTTGCTACTGGTTTGTTTTTCATCTTATGTACGCTTAATGTTGCAACTTGAGGTGGCGTCAATAAATCTGTACCAATCATTGAGCCGTAAATACCTGCATTGATAACGGTAAATGTTCCGCCAGAGACTTCTTCAATTGACAATGTCCCGTCCAATGCTCGTTTGGACAATGCAATCATTGATTTCTCAATTTCAGCAATCGACATTTTGTCCGCCTGACGTATTACTGGTGCAGAGACGCCATCATTGCCGTATGTAATGATTGATATATCAAAATTTTCTTTATATAAAATTTCGTTTTCATGAATATGGGCATTGAAAATACGGTACTTTTTCAATGCATCGACAGAAGCCTTTATAAAGAAAGGAGTGAACCCCAATCTTGTATTATATTTTTCAGAAAATTCTTGTCCAAAATTGTTTTCTAATGCAATGATCGCACTCATATCAACTTCGTTCGAAACAGTCGATATTACAGACGCGTCATATGCATCAGAACGACGCTCTGACAGTCTTCTTCGGACTAAATCGATCTCTTCATTTTTATCATCTGGTGTTGCTAAAAATTTTGGCTTTTGCCAATTTTCTGGACACTCTCCAGAATTTTTTTCACAGTTGTTTGATGTCATTAAATTATGAATTACTTCTCCGTGTGAGCATTCGTTTTTGCTCGAAGAATTTGGTTCAGATTGAACAACACTTTCAGATACTTTTGCATGCAAAACATTATCGCATCTACAATCACAAGTAGCTTGATTTTGTTCTTGTTTTAATTCATTCAACACAGATTTTGCAACATCACTTTTTACTGTATTTACAATGCTAGAAACTGATGCTTGAACAGTCGATTGAGTTGATTCTCTTAGCTCAGACTGCATTTGATAAACGTTGTCTAAAACAGCTTTATTTGTTGCTCCTATTACTTCTTTAGCTTGTTCTATAGCTATTCGTTTTGCGTGCTCGAGAACCTGCATTTTTACGTTGTTTATTTCTTGTGGAAGAGTAGTTAATACCGCTTCTAATAATGTATTTGCTCGTTCTTCAGCAATACGTTTCGCCTCATGTAATACTGTGGCTTCAAGCTGACCAGCTTTATTATTTGCAAACCTTATTGCATCAGTAATAATGCACTGAATTTGATTGTTTGTGTTTTCTACAGTTTCTTTTATGCCTTGAATTTCATTTTCTGCAAAATTTATAGCGGAAGAAATAAGTTCTTTAGTTCCCAACGCAGAACAAGAAAATTCTTCTTTTAAATTACAAATTTCTTGCTCTAAAGCTTCGCTTATTTCTGCGATATTTTCTCTATTTTGTAATACTTCTTCTTTCATCAACGATGCTTCTTTTTCTGCAAACATCATCACAATTGACATCAGTTCTTTTATGCGAGATTTCGCTAAAATTTGAGCTTCTTCTCGTGACGCACGAATGATGCTTTCCGCCTCTTTCGCAATGTGCTTATGAGCTGAATGCATTATATCTTTCTTTACAGCTTTAGCGTCGGCTTTAGATTCACTTATCGCTTTTTCCATAATTTCTTTAGATAAAGCTTCAGCCTTTGCCTCTGCGGTCTTCTTTGCTTTATCAATTTCTTCTTGTTTAATAGCTTCTGCAATTTCTTTGGCTGATTTTTCAGCATTTTCTATAATAGATTTTTTGATAGCATCTGCCTCTGTCTGGGCTTGTTCTTTTGCATCACTCAATAATTTTGATTTTGTTTCTTCGGCTTCAGATATCGAACCTTGAATAATTTTTTGATGCATTTCATTTGCATCTTTCATCGCCTTATCTTCGCAATCTTTCAAGATTTTTGTCTTTAATGCTTCTGCTTGCTCTGTTGCTTGACGCTTGGCTTCTGCTACAATATCTTGACGCAATTTATCGGCTTCAGCGATAGCTTGGGCTTCAGCGTTTTTCATCATGTCTTTAAATTTCTGCTCAGCTTGGGAGGCAAAATTATCGATAATTTTTCCTTCTAATTTTATGCTATCGTTAGCGATATTATCAATTACATTTTTAATCGTATTTTTATCATTTTCATCGTCCTGAGGAACAGAGAGCGTATAGTGTGACTGGTCTTGAGATTTATTATCTGAAATTGATGATTGCAAAGTTTCGCCGTGTTCTATTTTTTCATGACGACCATTTTCAAAATCAATTTTATCTTGATCTTCGACATGAAGTTTTACTTCATTCATTTTATCATGAATTTCTTCTGAGGCTTGTTCTTTTGCAACTTTTATATCGTGATTGATCTGTGTATCTATTTCTTGCAAAATTTCTTCGACTTCTTCACGTGCTTCTTTCTTATCAATTTCAGACATGTTTGAGGACAAATCTGTCTCGATTACAGCTATCTTAGTTCCTTGTGATATCGTCTCACCTTCTCGAACCAAAATCTTAGTAATGATACAATCATAACTTGAGGTTATTCCACATGCGATGGAGGATGTTTCTGCATCAGCAATAACTTCACCTTTGGACACTTTATCTCCAACTTTTTTATACCAAGTAGATAAAGTAACTTCATTTGAAGATTCATCGAAATTTGGAACTATAATATCTATACGCATATCTCTTGTCCTATCAGTACAAGTTTAGTAAAACACAAAATCGTTTAATATCAGTTAATTCTACGAAAAAAATTGAATAAAATTTTTTGAATTTTTGATACAAAAAAAGCCATCGATTTCTCAATGGCTAATTGTACTAAAACTACTGAACGCTACTTTTAAAACAAATCTATATTACTATCGATTTCTTCATTGTTTTGTTTTAGCATTTCGTGATTGATGTTTACTTTATATTCCTTCGACAAATATCCAATTAATTCTTGATACATATCTTCGCGAATATCGCTAGCCAATGATTTATATGCTTCTGCTAAATCTTTTGGTTCGATTTTTGGTGTATATATGTTATCTATTTGATATACAAATATTTTCCCATCAATTTCAATATAATTTATTCCGTTTCTATCTAATTTAAATGCATCGGTATAAATTTTATTGATTATATTTTCAAATTTTGATTTTTCGACACATTTACCTTCTCTGTTAAATAGCGACGTTCTATCTACTTTCTTTTTAATGCTTTTGGCCAATTGACTTAATTTCTTCTCTGCTCCTTTGCTTATCCATTCATTCACTACATCCATTGCTAAGTTATGTTTGACTGCACGTGTCCAACTATTTTTTACAGCATCAGCAACCTTTTCATATTCAGCATTATGTTTTGGCGTAATTGATTGCACATGAACAAGCCATAATACTCGTTTCTTATTTTTATCTAATGATTCAGAGAATGAACTATCCGCACCTTCGTCTAATGTAAAAGCAACATTCATTATGTCTTTTTTGTAAGGAAATTCTGCGAGTGATTTATCATTATCAATTTCCGCATCTTTTACTCTTACCAATTTTAGCTTATATTTTTTTGCGATTTTTTCAATATCGACATTAGAATCGGCAATTAAGTCATCTTCAATATTTCTTGAAAATTCATTTGTAATGCTTTCCAATTTTTCACGACGAAGATCTGCTTCCAAATCTTTTTTTAAGTCATCGAAGGAGGCTTCATCTCTACTTGGCGACATTTCATAAGCATCTCGTAATTCATCATCTGTAATGACAACTTTTTTTTCTAATTCTAATTCTTGCATTTCTAGTACATCAAATGATCTAGTTTCAGCAATCATAAAGTCTTCTCTGTGTTCCAAAAAGAAATCTTTTATATTTTCTTCCTCTGATGGATCTTTTATTATTTCAAAATCTTTTGGATCCAATTCTACTAGGCATATTGATCTTTGTTCATTTTTTGCTTCTGCGTAAAGTTGGACTTCACTTGTAAGTGATACACCAGCAAATGGTGCTTTTAATATTGCGGTCTTTATTTCTCGTTTAGACGACTCTAAGAACATTTCTTCAGGAACCTGAATTTTTCTCAAAAATCCGCGAAGTAAATTTGGATTAAATCGACCGTTAGCGTCTCTAAATGCACTCATGCTACCGATATATTTTTTCATTGTGCCATCAGAAACAATCAATCCATAATCCTTTGATGCTGTGTTTATAATAGTTTCCCAAATCAACTGATGAACTAATTCGGTTGTGATTTTTTTATCATCGATGTCTTTCTTTTGCATCAAGTTTGTTTTTCTGGCTTTTTCCATTTTAAATTCAATTGGAGAAATCTTTGTATTACCAACTTTTATAACATAATCATTTCCTGTAAATTTTCTGATAACATCAGTAATTCCAAAGAAAAACAAAAAGGTAAAAGCTAAAATTATCAATACACCCTTCACTATTGGTGAATGTGAATATTTTCTGATTGTTTCTAACATAAGCATTCCTTGCAAACTAATACAATAATGTTATATATTAATTATGTATACGTTTTTGAGCAAGTACGTGGAGGAGTTTTATGAAAATTATAGTTGGTAATTGGAAAATGAATGGGGACACGGAATTATCAAAGATGTTCGTTGAGAGGCTAAATAAAATAGAAACTGAAAATGAAGTGGTTCTATGTCCTCCTACAGAGCTATTAATGCAATTTGGAAGCTTTAAGCATAAACTTGGAGCTCAAAATTGTTGCTATATGGATGATGGTGCATTTACTGGAGAAACCAGTGCTAAAGCTCTTGCAAGAATTGGATGTAAATATGTGATATTAGGACATTCTGAACGTCGATATTTGTTTGGCGAAGATAATGAAATGATATATTACAAATGGAGTTGTGCAAGACGTAATGGAATAACACCAATTATCTGTGTTGGTGAAAGAGATGACATGAGTTGTGCGGATGCTCTGGCTCGTCAACTTGGTGTTTTCACAAATGAAGATGTTAGTGGTACAATTGTTGCGTATGAGCCAGTTAAAAGTATTGGAACAGGGAAACCTCCATCTTTGGAAGATATTAACTTATCTCAGCGTTTTATAAAAAAGATACTAACTGGTGATGTTAAGTCGTTGTATGGAGGATCTGTAAATCCAACTAATTACAAAGACATATTGTCATTGCCATATGTCGATGGTGTTTTGGTTGGTGGTGCTAGTTTGAAAATAGATGATTTTGAAACGATCATTCAGTTTCAAGAAGAAAAAGGACCGTTCATGAAGCACTATGAAATGGATCTGACAAAGATCAGAAAACGCATATTTGGTTGATTTTACCAAAATTGTAAATGTATTTATATCGAATAAAATCGACAAAAAAAAGGATAGAAGGTCTTGTTAAAATTTTGTAAACATACTATTTAATATACATGAATTATATGATCTAGTTAGGAGATAAATATGCCCGAGTTGATTTTATCAGGTAATGCAGGAAGAATCGAGGCTAAATACCATCATAGTCGAAATCCTCAAGCACCATTGGTTATTGTCCTTCATCCAAATCCATTGCAGGGGGGAACAATGAATAACCGTGTTACTGTTACGCTTTATAATGCGTTTATTGAAAATGGTTTTTCTGCAATTAGATTTAATTTTCGTGGTGTAGGAAAATCCGAGGGGATATTTGATAAAGGTGAAGGTGAACTGACAGATACAGCCGCTGTATTAGATTGGATTCAGTCGGTTAATGGCGGACAGCGTGAATTATGGGTTGCTGGATTTTCTTTTGGTGCATTGGTTGGAATGCAATTATTGATGCGTAGACCTGAAATTCGAGGTTTTGTTGCTGTATGTCCACCAGCCAATTTGAATGATTTTGCTTTTTTGGCCCCTTGCCCTGTTTCTGGTATGATTATCAACGGTGATAAAGATATTGTGTGCCCAAAAGTTAAGGTCGATGAGTTGGTTGAAAAGCTGAATGCACAACGCGGTATTTCAATCGATTACAGAGTATTGAAAAATTGCGATCATTCGTTTAAGGATAATTTAGATAACATAAAACAATGCGTTACTGATTATCTAGCAATTCGCAATAGAAAACAAGTTGTTAATATGTAATAGGAGATAATGATGTATCAATCTTCATTTTTAAACGAAGCAGTTGCTAGGGGATTTTTTTATCAATCCACAAATCTTGAAGAGATGGATAAATATTTGACCAATAACATTGCTTACGGTTATTTGGGGATTGATATTACAGCATCGTGTTTGCATGTCGGACATTTAATTCCGATTTTTTTGATGCGACTTTTCCAAAAGCATGGTCATAAGCCAATTTTGTTGTTGGGTGGAGGAACTACCAAAATAGGAGATCCTTCATTTAAGAATACAACGAGGCCAATGCTGTCTAATGAAGAAATAGCAACGAATTTTCAAGGTATAAAAAAATGTCTCGAACCGTTGTTGCATTTTGGTAATAACGAAACTGATGCAATAATGGTCAACAATGCAGATTGGCTTGATCATATTGATTATATTTCATTTTTACGGGATATTGGAAAATTTTTTTCGATTAATCGTATGATTGGTTTTGATTCTGTAAAAACGAAATTATCAGATAATAATTCACTCAGTTTTCTTGAATTTAACTATATGATTTTACAGGCGTATGATTTCTATCATTTGTTTACAGAAAAAAATTGTAAAATTCAATTTGGCGGACAAGACCAGTGGGGAAATATTGTTTGTGGCGTTGAGCTAATTCGTAAAAAATTAAATCAAGAGGTATTTGGATTTACGGTTCCATTACTCACAACAAGTGATGGTAAAAAAATGGGGAAAACGGCTAACGGTGCTGTTTGGATTTCTGCTGAGCGTTTGTCTGCATATGATTTCTGGCAATATTGGCGTAATGTCGATGATGCTGATGTCATAAAATTGATGTATTTATTCACAGATATTTCTGTAGATGAAATAATGAAAATGGAAGGAGCAACTGGCTCTGAATTAAATAATTTGAAGAAGATTTTAGCCGACGAAATTACGGCTATCATTCATGGAAAAGAAGCATTATCAGCAATTCATGAAACAGCAGCTAGTGCATTTGGTGGAGATGTAGAGACTTTGGCTAAATCGACATCAATTCCTAGATATAGATTAAAGAAATTAGATGTCGAAAATGTTTCTGTAATTGATGTGATTGTTGATATGAAACTTTGCGGAAGTCGAGCAGATGCCAAGAGGCTTATGCGAGGCAATGGCGTTTATATTAATGATAAAGCGATATCGGACGGCTATAAATTCACTACAGAAACCAGTAATGTTATAAAGCTATCATGCGGAAAGAAAAAACATATTTTGATTGAGTTCGTTGAGTAAAATATATTTTTTTAGCCCACATTTACGTGTCGTAATGTCTCTGTACCGTGGGCTATTTTTGCATTAATCACCTTGCACCGTCAGATGAAATTGTAATTATTTTAAATTGTTTTTCGTCAAATATTATTTTGGCCATTTCAGAAAAATCATACTGAGAAATATTATCAAACGATAACGATTGTGCTTTTATTTTTGAATCAATTTCAGAAAAATTAGATAGTCCAATTTGAGATAACTTTTCTAAATAATTTTTTCTTTCTTCTAGATGAATTAGGTTCTGAGTGGTTGAATATTTCTTTAATTTTAGGATAACAAAATCGATATATTTTTTTAAATCTTTTTTATCTACATAACTGATAATACGAAATATTGAAGAATAATTTCGTTCGATTAATTCAGCATTAGTAACACAATTTATATTTGACATTTCTAGTGATTTTTTAAAATCACCATCGATAGAAAACAACGTACTAACTAAAATTTTTGCGATAGCTTTTTCGTGATCTGATAATGCATCTAAGCGAATGCCTAAAGTGATACCAACAATATTCCCCATTTCCTTTTTATATATGTGTTTTCCGTTTTCTTTGCTTTTTTCCACATTGAATTTGACGACATTGTCTTCATTTGAAGTCGATAATTTTTCAAAAAATGGATTTAAATATTGCAGCGTGTCAAAACGAGATAAAGATCCAACTACAAATACATTAAGCCTTGATTTTACAAAATTTTTATCGATAAAATTTTGTATGTCATTTGCCTTTATCGATGCTATTCCTTGAATGGTTCCTGTTTGATTTAGACCATATCCAGACGAATAAAACAGCATTTTCATTAGCTCATCATTCATGATTTCATGCGGTGTTGACGTCTCTAAATCGATAACATGTGGATACAGGCTCTTTACATATTCCAAATCGTTTTCGGTGAAATTTGGGTGAACAATTGCATTACCTAAAAAATCTAACGCATCAGTTAAATGATCTTTCAACACATAAAACGATATTTCAAAATCATCAGCCATTGCATCCGCAGTTAAGTTAGAAATTGTAAGCTTTTGAAGTTTTTCTCGTGTTTGTTTTTCAGATAAATTTGACATTTTTCTAAACATTAGAGAGGCAACAATCAAAGATATTCCATGTTGTTCTGTTCGATTATGAAATACTCCGGCATCTTTTATTTTGAATTTAATAAACACAACATCCGTACCTTTTATATCTAAAAGAGTAGTGTTAATTCCATGAAGATTATAAACTTCACTAGTGTCAAGATGTTTTTTTTCTGTATTAAAAAACAATGGAGTAATAAGTAAAAATACCGTTATTAATATGAATGCAATTTTTGTTTTTTTTCTATTTTTCATTGAAGTGCTCTATATTTTTCTACTATTTTTAATAACAAATTTTTTTCTAATATTTTTTTTGAAATATCATTAAATTCATTAGAATTCATTTTCGTAATTTCAGACGAAATATCAAAAATATTTTTTATATCAATATTATTTAGCAATGCATTTTTTATTAGAAAATATATTTGATCTAAATTTGTTGTTGCTATGTTTTCAGAGAGTTTTTGCCTCATCGAAATTTCATTTTTTAACACATCAGATAAATCAAAATTTATAATGTTCAAAACAAATACATTCCAAATTTTTTGCAATTCATTCAATGAGATATCGAATTTAGGATATAAGGAAATAATTTGTAAATTAGTGTCATGTTGTTCATTATTGTAATCAATTATATATTGATATTCTCCCATTAATTTATTTTCAAGCAAGGCATTAAATATTGCAAAATACACTTGCATTTTTGCAAATGTTTCAGAATATAAATAGCATAAATAAATTGCATTATTTCGATGTTTTCCTTCGATATAAACAGTTTTATATGAGTTTAAATTTGTTTCCCTAGATTTTAGTTGATTGCATTTATGCATGTGATGTATCGAATTTCGCATTGATTTCATAAGCCCTTTATACGAAATTGAACCACATATTATAATGCGAATATTGCATGTGTTATATTGCTTTAAAAAGGAGTAAACATCCTCATTGTTCAGATTATTAAGCTCATCTTCATTGAAGATTAAGCTGGAAGAGTCTCTTGATAATAAACCACATTTTAAATCATGTAATACTGTGCTATCGTTAATTTTATCAATATTATTTTCGATTAATAATTGTTGTTTTAAATAAGAAATATCTTTTGTTGCTATTACTCTTTTTGCTATACGTTTCAATGCGTTATCTAAATTTTTTGGATGCATTTTGCATAATAATTCTGTATGATTTTTGTAAACGTGAACGTTGTAATTTATGCCATTTTCACGAAATATATGTTTTGTATTTTCATCACAAAATAAATTAGATGTAATTTCTCCAATACAAAATTTACATTTGTCCCCATCTAAATAACCAACATCATAAATAACACCAATTGTAATAATTGGAGAATTAAAATTTTCATACAATATAACTTCTATGTTGTTACTTAATGTTATTTTATATATGTCATTATCTATGCTTTTTGCTTTTATACATAAAAAAGAAAAAAGCAAACCTAATACAGCAAAAAATCGTTTCATTATTTTGCTCCTCCAATAACAATAAAAGTAACATCCTTAAAAAGATTTTTTGCTAGCGTATTAACGTCGTTCAATGCAACTTTTTCTATCTCTAATAAGGTGTCATTCAAGCATGAAATAGGCTTGCCGACCAGATGATTGGCGAAGAAAAATAATGACAAATTCAATGATGATCTTAGTTGCGTTGCTAACGTTCCAATATAATTGCTTTTTGCAAAATCAAGCTCTTCTTGTGTTATTCCTTTGTTGCATAAATCAGCCAAAATTTCTTTTGTAACCTTAATTGATTCATTTACTTTATTGTTGGCAACCCACAAATAACCTATAGCATAATTAGAATGATTGGCATCATAAAGTCTCACGCCTCCAGAATAAATTAATCCTTTTTGCGATCTTAATATTGATAATATTCGTCCTTTAAAACAATAATTTTCTCCTAAGATGCGGAATAGTAATCGTGCTGCGTACCTTTGTTTTGAGTTTGTTGGAACATTTTTTAAAACAAATGCGATTGTTGTTTGCGTTCCATCTGCGTAATAATTTACGATAGAATTATTCAGTTTTACTTCAGTGTTTTTAACCTCATCAGCAATGTTGCCCTGTGATAGTGCTTTTGTAATCTTTTCAAATAGTTCTGTCGCATCATTTTGGGAAATATTTCCACCGATATAACATACACAATTTTTTTGAGTAAGAAAATTTTTATGAAAATTACGCAAATCATCAATTGAAAGTTTTAGCATATTTTCTGTTGTTCCGTATGTTCCTCTATTATATGGATGGTCTTTGAAAATTATAGCAGGAGCTAAAGTTGATGCAATACAACCTGCGGGATTGTCCGCATAATCCTGTAAACCATAAGCACTTTGCTGAATTTTTTTTACTTCATTTTCCTCAAATTTTGGATTGCCTAAAATATCCATAATCAATTGTATTCCTTCATCTTTATTAATTAAAGGCATTGATATTGATATGTAAAAATTGTCTAAAGAGACCTGAGTGTTTATAGATAAGGATAATTCAGAAATTTTATTTTTTAATTCAACAGTTGAATATTTCCCTGCACCGCAAAGCATAGAAAAAGCGAACAGTGCTGGCACACTGATTTTGTCAATAGATTGATATGCACTACCCGAATATTTAAAACCTATGATTATATGTATCAATTGAGTGTTGGAATCTTCCATGAACCAAAATTTATTATTGTTCACTGAAATTTCTGTAGGGGGTTTTACTCCCCATTCGTTTGCGTCGTTAGCATAACAATTTGTTATGTAATGGAAAACACAAAACAAGATGCTAGCTAAAATATTTGATATTTTTTTATTCACGGTCAAAACCTTTCCAACGATTTTCGATAATTGCAGACGGTTCTTGAGAGAAAAGATCACGCAAAACATCATTACATTCTTTTAAAGAAATACTTTGCATCGTTTCTCTTAAATTAGCTATTTCATCAATGGAATCACCGCTTATTATTTGGTAGCCCAAATAATTTCCGACACCTGAAACATCATCTTGCTCATACGCTTGCTCTGCTAAAATTTTTCGTTTAATTATATCTAAATTGCCTTGGGTGATGCCGTTTTTAATTATCGTTTTTTTGAAAAATTCCCATAAATTTTTGTTGCTATCTAATTCGTTTATGGAACTACAAATTAAAGATACGTTAACAAAATTATATGCAAACATATTGTTGATACATGTGCCAAAACTGCAGTTTAATGTTTTTTTTAAGATAAATTCTAGCGATTTTTTTACCTTAGATTCAGGAAGATTTAACGCTCGTATAGCGAGCTTTAATGCTAATTTCTTCCGAAAATTAAGATTATAAATTGGATATATAAATTCTAAACTAAAGCTTTTCATTTTAGGGGAAGAATATGAAATCAAGCGTTTATTATTTGGAATATAATTTGACTTAATTATACTTCCTACATCTTTTTGATGGATTTCTCCAAAATGTTTTTTGATAATCGATTGAATTTCTTCGAAATTTAAATCTCCAACGATAACAATAACTGCATTATTAGGGGCAAACCAAGCATCATGATATTTTTGAATATCCTCTTTTGTTATAGATTGTATTTCGTGCTTCCAACCAATAATTTCTACGCCTCCAGGTTTTCTGTTGAAAATATTTGCTAAGACATCTTCTGATGAACATCCGTCTGGATCGTTATCGATGCGAAAATTTCGCTCTTCTAAAATTGCTCCTTTTTCTGCTTGAAAAGATTTGTTATCTATATCGATTTTTCGCATTCTTTGTGCTTCATTTTTTGCAATTTCATCAAAATGCTTTTTATCAAAAATTTCGTAAAAGCATATTTTATCATAGGATGTAAAAGCATTATTTTCCGCACCGATATTTTCTAGAAAATTACCAAATTTTCTGCCATCGATTTCAAACGCCATATGTTCCAAAAAATGTGCAACACCTGATTTGCTAGGAAAATCTTGAATCGAGCCACATTTGTACCATACAGAAAAACAAGCAACAGTAGACGGAGATTTTTTTATGAAAACAATCCTTAATCCGTTATCTAAAACGCACTCTTGAACATCGTACTTCGCATAAGAATTATGCGACAGTAACACTCCCACAGCAATTAATAGTCTTTTAAACACTACAAATACTTTCCAAGTTTCAATTGATATTATAACAAAACGTATGCAATAACTAGATAGTGTATAAGTTCAACGCATATGAGACGGAAATTTTTTGTAAAAAAGCCCTCAAATTGGAGGGCTTTTTTTAAGATGCAACACTGCCTGGATCTGTAGTAGCAGGTCTTGTAATTGTGTTTGCAATTGTATTAAATTTATCACTGATTGAGTTTCCTATTAATCTCATACCAGTAATGGCGACAACAGCGATTAAGCTCGCAATCAATGCATATTCAATTGCTGTTGTACCTTTTGTGCCTTTAAAAAACTTAGCTAATTTCTTTAACATATAACAACTCCAAAAAAGTAACTAATATCAGTAAACACTAAGAAGATTATTAATCCGTTAATTTTTTAAATTTTTTTTGTTTTTTTTGTTGATGAACGGTAACGCAATTGCTCCCGACAAAATCATAACTACCGAGCATGTTATTGCAATTATTGGCGACTCAATTATTATTATAGTACAAAAGAATAATGTTACGACACCCAAGGTTATCACCTTGATTGATATACCTAATGTTTTTATAAACGCCATTGTGCATATTGCATACACGAATAAGAATGTGATTACAGAAAAATCAATTATATTCATGATTTGGTCTGAAATTGATCCAATTTTCGTTAAAGCCAAAATTGGCATCATTGCTAGACAATTCACTATAACGCTTACATATGGAGAACCTGCTTTATTCTTTTTTGCTAAGAATTTTGGCATGAAATCTCCCTCGGATAATCCAAGTAAAATTTGAGATGAAGTTATAATCCACGCATTAAGGGTTCCAATAATAACTATTGATGTTATCGCTGATATTAATTTTGATATGTTGCTTCCGCATACTCGCTCAATTGCTTCAACAAATGGAGCTGGACTATTAGCTAACTCGTTTCCAGGAATTACTCCCATAATCGCTAAGTTATTGATAAAATATACTAATACGACGCAAAATGTCCCTATAATAATTGCACGAGGAATTGTCTTAGATGGATTTTCTACCGATCCAGCAGGAGCTGTCGCACACTCAACTCCAATAAATCCAAAGAAGGAAATAGCAACGACATTAATCAGCATTTTTATCGCAGAAACATCACGATATTGTTCTGATATTTGTATGTAACTAGCGTCAAAATGAGTGCACACAATAAGTGGTATTACGCAAAATGGTATAAATTTCAATATGGTAAGAAGTGTTTCTAGTTTTCCAGACAGGGTTACGCTTTTGCAATTTATAAACATTAAGGTACAAATTAAAACTACTTCGAGTATGGAATATAAATAAGGGACATCGCCCAAAAATGGACGAAGACACTGAATAGCTGTAATTACTAATACAATGTTACTAACCATTGATGCAATCCAATAGGCCCATCCGGTAAAGAACGCAGGAATATTTCCAAACGCCTTTTGCACATAAATGTAAGGTCCACCTGTGATTGGAAATTTTGAACATAGCTTTGCAAAGACAAATGCTAACATCATTGCGACTAAACCAGCTAATGTCCAACCATATAATCCAAAAACGCCATAAGGAGCTAGGTGTGACGGCAATACAAGAATTCCCGCACCAATTTGACTACCAAACACGATAGCTAGCATCGCTCCAAAACCAATTTTTTGTGGCATTACATAAAACCTTTCAATAGATTCGACTGAAGTATATTTTTAAAATGAATTAATTACAATTGCTTATGATAAATTAATGCTTTTTGTGAATACTTTATGAAACAAAAATTGATCATTATTGTATTTTTATGGGAAAGGCAATGAATCATTCACTAACAATTAGTGACATTTTTTGCAACAATTCGCCGATTATGCTATAATAAAAATGGTAGTAACGGAGAAGTATATGGTAATAGATCAAACACCGAAAGCGGACGTGATTTTTAAGGTATTGTTTGGCGATCAAAAACATCCTAGAATATTGATTCATTTACTAAATTCCGTTTTAAAGCCGAAAGATCCAATTACTCATGTTGAGATAAAACAGACAGAATTAAGTCCGGAATATGTTGCTCAGAAAGGCGTGCGTCTGGATATTTTGGCGACAACATCTACGGGCGAAATAATCAACGTTGAAATGCAGAAAAAAGACGAGCATAACATCAAAAATCGTACATTATATCATTGGTCAAAGTTGTTTTGCGGACAGTTGATAGCGGGTGACAATTATCAGCAATTATGCCGTACTATTTGCATTAATATATTGAATTTCAATGATTTTAACGATGAAGATTTTTGGCATATTGAAGATATAAGCGATAGGAAAACGCATAAACAATTTACCGATTTGTTCGAATTGCACTTTTTGGAAATTCCGAAAATTAGAAGAAAACAGAAAAAGGATATCGTTCAAGATCCGATAATGTTTTGGCTGGAATTTATTGATAATCCAAATTCGGAAAAAATACAGGATATGATAAAGAAAGAGCTGGTGTACCAGGAAGCTAAGGATGTGTATGAGAAATGCATAGCTGATCCGGAAGTGCAAGAAATGCTACGAGTGAAGGAAAAAGCTGAGCTGGATTATAATAGTGCTTTATCTTACGCCGAGAGCAGGGGAAAAACAGAAGGCTTGGTCGAAGGTGAAAAAGTCGGTTTGGAGAAAGGCTTGGTCGAAGGTGAAAAGAAAGCCAAAATCGAAAGTGCGAGAAAAATGCTAATTAAAGGATTAGACATTGCTGATATAGTTGAATTTACAGGCTTATCCATTGAAGAAGTTGAAAAATTGAGGTAATGAAGTATGAATAAAGAATTAATCGAAATAGCCACTGAGGCTGTGAAGAGGTACAATGAAATCATAGCTGATTCGGAAGTGCAAGAAATGCTACGAGTGAAGGAAAAAGCTGAGCTGGATTATAATAGTGCTTTATCTTATGCCGAGAGCAGGGGAAAAATAGAAGGCTTGGTCGAAGGTGAAAAGAAAGCCAAAATCGAAAGTGCGAGAAAAATGCTAATTAAAGGATTAGACATTGCTGATATAGTTGAATTTACAGGCTTATCTATTGAAGAAGTTGAAGGACTAAGGTGATGTTCTTTATAAAAATGCTTTATCTCTAGAATTAAGTACGGTATGTGTAGTAATAATTGCCGGTTCGTCGATTGAAAAAATGAAAATGGAGTAATATGAATTTATCTGAACTATCACCACGAAAAGTATACAACATGTTTCGAGCTGGAATGAAAAAAGAGCTTGGTCAGAATTTTATTTTTAATGAATATATTTGTAAAAATATTGTAGATGCAGCAGGCGACTTAAAAAATAAAATTGTTGTTGAAATAGGTCCAGGAGCGGGCGGACTTACTCTAGAAATATTGCGTCGTAATGTAAAAAAATTATACATTGTTGAGTACGATCAACATTGGGTCAATGTCTGGACCAATCTCTCTCAATATAGCAATGGAACATTGGAGGTGATACATGCTGATGCGTTGCGATTTGATATATCCTCCCTAAAACCACAGGTCGTTATTTCTAATTTGCCATACAATATATCGACCCAATTGTTGTATAAATGGTTTAATAATTTTAGTTCATTTGAGCGTCTTGTACTTATGTTTCAAAAAGAAGTCGCCGATAGAATAATTGCACAACCAAAGACCAAAGCTTATGGTCAAATGTCAGTACTGTCGCAATGGTTGTCGAATATTGAGAAGGTATGCGATCTTGAGCCTGAAGACTTTTCGCCACCTCCTAAAGTAAAATCGAGCGTATTAAAATTCGCACCATATAAAAATATTGAACACATTGAATTATATGATGATTTTATGCGTTTTTTAACAAAAGCATTTTCACAAAGACGTAAAGTAATACGTAAAAATATCGCAAATGATAAAACATTCAATGAATTACTTCAAATGGGATATTTGGAAAATACTAGAGCAGAAGAAATATCGGTAAGTGATTATGTGAAGCTAATAACACGAATTATGGATTAATAAAATTACATGAGTACCAAGTAACTTATATTAAAAAAACAAATTTCATAAATATTATACCGAGTTACTCGATCCTTTTTTGCTCCTTACTCTGTTTGAGCTTGAATTTCAAATCAAATTAAAAAACAAGTCCATTTTTTTTGTGAAATTAACGTTATATTAATGCTTTTGTGTAAAAGTTGTATTGATAAGCGATAGGCTTTTGTATAATAGAGTTATTGCTAAAGTCGAAGGTAATATTTCAAAACATCTGGCTATCAGAGTTTGTGGAATCATAAAAATCACTTTCGCAATAGATCTAATATAAAAAATGTTAAAGATAGTTGATATTTCGAGTTGATATTGGTATAATTTTATCAAATTATCAAATTATCAAATTATCAAATTATCAAATTATCAAATTATCAAATTATCAAATTATCAAATTATCAAATTATCAAATTATCAAATTATCAAATTATCAGATTGTCAAATTATCTTTGATGATTGTTGAGGCTTTGATGAAAAGGAGAAAGTTACGAAAAAGCTGATATTACTGTGCGGA
>Ga0256405_10007147_pt1 | contig 17118 bp, 11 predicted proteins | sample RumenRJG_02DNA_FD_189096 | JGI IMG/M metagenome (GOLD analysis project Ga0256405, IMG submission 189096) | Bovine rumen microbial communities from Lethbridge, Alberta, Canada - RJG_02 | ecosystem: Host-associated > Mammals > Digestive system > Stomach > Rumen | place: Canada: Alberta...
ACTTTTATCGGATTTTAGATCATAAATCACCAATAACAACAAAAAAAGGATTGCAACAAAAAATCATTGCAATCCAATTTGTTTTATGTATTTTTATAAAAAATACATCGTTTTTCAGTGCCCTCCCGATTTGAGCGATTTTTCTGTTTAATTTGGTTAATTTGTTTAATTCGTGAACGATATAAATTTCGTTTCCTTTGTTTCCTTTGTGAACAGGAAGAAAGAGGGATTGTAGGAGTCTGTGCGGTGGTATTTCGGCACGCCCCTTCCCTAAATTTATTTATATAATTTAGGGCGGGTTCCCTCCGAATGTACGTTCGCGTCCTGCGGTGCATATGCAAATAAATGTTTTTTTTTGAGAATACGGACTATCGTCCTTTCTTATGAGCGGTTCGGGGTTCCTATTGGTGAACAAGCTCCCCATAGGCACCCTGAACCCCTCATAATCGCGATAAAATCGCTAGAATTCTCAAAAAAATCCATTTTTATTTGCATATGTGCAATTTTTGTAGTAAATTTGCAGCCGAAAAGGTTTTTGAACACAGATGGCAGCACGGATATTGATAATAGACAGCGATGTCACCCTCTCGACGGTATTGAGCGATTATCTTGCAAGCCGCGGGTATAAGACGCAGCGGGTGAGTGACGGCAAGGCGGGAATGGACCTTCTCCGCTCGGGTCATTGGGATGCGCTGCTCATGGAACTGCAGGGCGTCGGCATGAACGGCTACGACCTGATCAAAGAGGTACGACATCTCCTGCCGCAGATCCCGCTTATCGTCCTCACCACACGCAGCGAACGCGAGGATCAGATGCGGGCGTTTCAGTTGGGTTGCGACGACTACCAGACCAAGCCTTTCTCCATGGATATACTCATCTGCCGGATAGAAGCGGTGCTTCGCCGCGCACGCGAACATGAGGAGAACAAACAGCGTATCTTTGACTTGAACGGGCATGTGTTCAACGCTACGCATCAGACTTTTGACGGGATCCATATGTCCTCCCGCGCAAGCGATCTGCTGCTGATGCTTTGCCGCAACGAGGGCGAAGTGGTGGATAGGCACCGTATCTTAGCGGCTCTCTGGAAAGAGGACAATGCGTTCACCTCCCGTTCCCTCGGCGTGTTCATCAACCATCTGCGTAAGTTCCTCACTCCCGCAGGATATGAGATTATAGCTGTACGTTACAAAGGATATAAGTTAGTAAAAAACATATGAGACTGATAGCACCTTCTGTTTTGTCTGCTGATTTCGGACATCTGGCAGACGACCTTGAAATGATCAACCGCAGCGAAGCGGATTGGTTGCACGTGGATGTGATGGACGGTAGTTTTGTACCGAATATATCGTTTGGTTTTCCGCTCATGGAGCCGTTCCGCAAATACTGTCAAAAGCCACTGGATGTGCATCTTATGATCGTTCATCCGGAGAAATACGTGGAGCGTTTCTGCGATGCAGGCGCTTGGTCGGTGGGTTTCCATTTAGAGGCGGTAGAGGATCCTCTTCCCGTGCTCGACCTGATCAAAGCAAAGGGTGTTCGTACCTGTCTGACCATCAATCCCGACATCGACGTCCAGCGTCTCGTGCCCTATCTGGATCAAGTAGATATGGTGCTGCTGATGAGTGTCTTTGCGGGATTCGGAGGGCAGAAATTCATTCCCGAGACCATGGACAAGATCCGTTTCATCAAAAACGAGATCACGCAACGTCAGCTCTCCACGCTCATTGAGATCGACGGCGGAGTGAACACCTCCAACGCCGCGGAACTGTTTGAGGTCGGAGCGGACGTATTGGTGGCAGGTAGTGCTGTTTTCGGGGCAAAAGATCCGATCGAAACCATCCATCTTTTAAAATCACGGCATAATATACTATAGTATATTATAGGTATGGGTAAGATACGACATACCCTCGAGGAACTCTCGAAGCACCTCAGAGCCTTTCCCTTGGTTGTGTTGCTGATTCCTTTGGTTGCCTTTATTCTTATTTGCGACCGTTTTTACCCTTTGCATCAACCGTGGCATAAGACGCCGCCGAACGCTACGCAAACGGCTCTCTATCAGCGACTTGCGGACGCAGGACTGAGCGGCGATGAGTTGGCTACTGTCGGCGCGCTGACCTTGGGTTACAAAGAAGAGTTGAGCAAAGATCTGCGTCATCATTTTCAGGCATCGGGAGCCGCTCATGTGTTGGCGGTCAGCGGTTTGCATACCGGCATCCTCTATGGTCTGCTCATCTGGCTGCTGACCCTCGGCGGACGGTTTCGACCGATGCACGAGAACCGCTTTGGACGATGCGCCCTCAGCCTCCTCATCATCGCCGCGATGTGGGCGTACGCATGGCTTACGGGACTCACACCGTCCGTCGTACGCGCCGTGCTGATGGTCACGATCTTCGAGATAGGGCGTATGTTCTACCGGCAGTCCCTCTCCATCAACACCGTCTCCGCCGCAGCGGTACTGATTCTGCTTTTTCATCCCTCCGACCTCTGGAGCGTCAGTTTTCAACTCAGTTTTGCCGCTACGTTCGTGATCATCGTGTTCGCTCGCTACATGGAGCGGCATATTCCTCGGAAAGATACCGACCAACATCCTGTTCTTCGATGGATCATCGGCACTATTATTGTCTCCCTTGCCGCCCAATTGGGCACTTTGGGTATTAGCATGTACTATTTTCACCAAGTGAGTTGTTATTTCCTGCTGACGAACCTCATTGTGCTGCCGATAGCGGCTATCTTGGTGCCTTGCGGGCTTGGTTGCGTAGCCTTGGGCGGAAGTCCGATAGGCATCGTTTTGGGGTACCCGACCGCCTTTTTAGCCAAAGCCATGAACAGCTCTGTGGCGTGGATCGAGTCCCTGCCGGGCAGTACGGTGGAAGCGAAGGTCTCGCTGCCGATGGTGGGCGTTTATTATGTTCTTTTGGCGTGTTTTCTGTATTTTTTGATCCACAAAGGGCGAAAAATCACCTAAAAAGTACGCGTGTGCTTGCATATATGAAAAAAAAGTTGTAACTTTGCGCCCGATTTTGAATAAAGGATTTGAAGAATCGTATCCGACATATTATTTTTATAGTTGTACTGGCGTTGAGTTGGTGCATTTCTTTATATGCACAGACCACCGCCCGTCAGTTGCCGGATGTGACGAGTACGGAGGGACGCGATTTCTACGTAGCATGGTTGCCGAACGGCGGTAGTGAACCAAGTTCGAGAGACTTGAAGTTGGAGCTCCTTGCCTCTTCACGCAAGGCTAACTCCGTCACCGTCGAGTACGCTAACGGCGCTACTGAGGACTATAGCATTGCTCCCGGTCAGACCACTATCATCACCATTGACCCGAACTCCGTTTATTGGGATCCTGCCAAGGATGAAGAGGAGAAACCGCTTAGCAAAGGTATTCGCGTCTATAGTAACGTGGACGAGGTCTTCACGCTCTATTCGATCAACCAGATGGGTGCCGCCGGTTCGTTCAGTTTCGACGGTGCGCACATCCTGCCGGTAGAGGCATTAGGCACCGAGTACATGGTTCAAACGACGGACGGAGATGCTACCGCAACTGAGTTCGTCATCATGTCCACCAAGCCGGGTGTTACGAACGTGACGATGAGCCTCAAGGTAAACAGCCGTCGAGGAAGCACTACCGATCTGAACGTCACACTCAACGGTCCGAAGCAGATCTATATCGTTCGTTCGAAAGCTCCGGATCCCGATGTCCCCAATGACTCCATTGACCTCTCGGGTTCAACTATCTGTGCCGATCAGCCGATAGCCGTATGGAGCGGTAACCAAGTGGCGATCGTTCCGAACCAAGACGGTATGAACAGCGACCATGCGTACGATCAGTTGCTGCCGCTCAATCGATGGGGTAAGACCTTTATGGTACCGATGACTGCGGTGAACACACAGCTCAATATCATGCGTATCGTAGCGCAGCAGGACGGAACAGACGTAGTGCTCAAGCAAGGCAGCAGGACCATCAACCAGACGCTGAACAGCGGAGATACCTACGCACAACGTATGGTACAGGGCATCAACAACCCTAATCCGCAGAACTTCACGTACTACGTGACGGCAACCAAACCGATACAGGTCTATCTCTATTCGTCCAGTGCGGGTGCTAACACGTGGTACGACGATGAGGGTAACACCCGTACGCCGAGTGACCCGTCCATGACGATCATTCCGCCTTTGGAGTACCTGACGGACACCACGATCTTCCGTACGTACGACGGTGGTGATGGTACCTTGACGCATATGGTCAACCTGATTGCCCCGACCTCGCTGACTTCCGGCATCCAGATGGACGGCTTGCCCACCACAGGCTGGAAACCCATACCGGTCAACAACGCTTATTCGCAGATCACCTGCGCGCTAACAGACGGTACACACATCGTCACTGCGCCTCAGAAAGCGTTCACCGGTTATTCCTTTGGCATCAGCGACGGACAGGCGTATCTATACCCCATCGGTTATGATTTCACGCCCCAAAAGGACTCTCTTTTCCTGCTCGACAACGACCACCAATACACCGTTCGTCCCTCGGAATGGAAATCCAAATACATCAGTCCGACCGAAGACGGTTGGTTGCTCGACCGCGTGGTCAAGAGTGACGGCACCTATGATCTGGACTCGATCTTCGTCTGCGACAGCACTACCCTCACTTTCCCCATCAAGACCTATGCGGCGTGGGAGAAAGTGCGTTGGGAGATAGAGGGTTCGATCCAAGGAACCGGTTATTTCGAGCCCTACGAGCAGAAATCCGACACCTCTCCGAGACCCGAGTTAACGCATCTATTCCACCTCCTGCCTATAGAACAAAACAACGAGCCTTTCGAGGACTTCGAGGTACGCGCGGTGATCTACCATGCGCCAATCATATGCGACATACCCGAGGAGAAATGGGCGAAAGATACGTTCAACACCGTTGTCCGCGTGCTCCGTCAGTATAACGACACCACATGGCGTGCCATCTGTATGGGTGACACCGTGCATTTCTTCCGCGATACGGTATGGAAAGTGCCCCCCACTTCTATCTCCGGCAAACCCGAAGAAGGCGTGCATTACGAGATGCAGATAACCATCTTCAACGACACGACCAACGACCTCTCCAGAGGTCTCTACCAATACCCCTTGGGACACACGTCCGTCACCCGTCATTATATCTCTTCCGGCGGATGCGACTCGCTCAGCACGATTGAGTTGTACGTCTGCCAGCGGTATTTTGAGCACAAAGACACCGTGGTCTGCGAGGACGGTTTAAGAACCCTCCGATACGGTGAGTTCTTCCAGAAATACAGCCGGAATAACTCATGGCCGAGAGCCGATACTGTCCTGCGGGACACCCTCTGGACCAAAGAGTGTATCGCCTCACCGGACTTTGAGCCTTTCGCCCAACACTGTCCATCCTTCCATGGTTGCGACAGCGTCTTAGAGCTGCACCTCAACGTCAAACGGGTCGTTAACAACAGCTACACCATCAACCAGTGTGAGTCCCTCTTGCCGGATAATCATATCGTCCAATGGCGTGAGAAAGGCAGCGACCGTCTGATCCGTGAGTTCTGGGCGGATACCATGGAGTACAATAAGATCTATACCTTCCGCGAGACCGTCAAGTACAAAGAGTGTACCGACTGTCCGAGGAACGGCTGTGATAGCGTCCGCAACACCCTCAAACTGCAGTTTGTCTCCGATGGGGGACAGTTCAACACGGTGCATGTCTGTCAAGGGCAGAAAGTGATTTATCGCAACAAAACCAATACGCAGTTCACTCAGAGTTTCGATGCAACCGGCAAGAAATGTGGCAGTTACGTATATGAGTTAAACGTAGATGTGATGGGACAGGACGAGTCCGGTCAGATAGCCGTCATGTGTTCGTTCGTGGATGAGATCACCTTCATTGTCGATACCGTCTATACGAACCAGATGACGATAGACACCATCTGCTGGGATCCGAGTTTGGACGAACAGACCTATACATGGAAGAAACATCCGAAGATCGATCCTATTCCTATCACCGGACCGGGTATGATCTATCGTACCGACACCATGAAGACTCATGACTGTAACTGCGACTCCATTTGCGAACTGGTTCTGTATGTCGGCGAACCGTACTTGACCGAGGAGACGAAAGAGATGTGCGACAACGGGGCTGTAACGTGGCAGGACACCCTTTTCTACGGTAAGAACTACACCGGTACGATACCAGAGGACGGTAAGAGCCGCCTCATCACTACCTCTATTGACACCCGTCGGGATCTTCAGTCGCGCTTCAAATGCGACTCCGTCTTCACGCTGCATATTGATCTCTACCCCACCTATATAGCGGAGCAGAAAGATACCTTCGTCTGCGCCAATGAGGTCTATACCTTCTACGGCGAGGAGTACAACACCCCCGAGAACCCATGGACGCCCGGTCAGTCCTACGAGCTGCGCCACACCGTCAAGTCTATTCACGAATGCGACAGTATGGTGCTTCATAACGTCACCGTCTATCCCATCTATCCCGATGAGCGCGAGGTGAACGATACCGTTTGTCAAGTACTCGAAGGCGAAGCATACTACGTATGGGAGGGTGCCGATCATGCCTCATGGAATGACCAACATCTGCGGTCACTCCGTACTGCCGGTACCTTCGAACTGGTGGATCCGCTGCATACCGTCCATGGTTGCGACTCAATCATCCATCGCACACTCGTCATCCTGCCCTCGTATCTCATTCCCACCGAACGGCAGATGTCCAGCGAGGATACGATCCATTGGTCGAACCGTATCTACGCCGGTGAGTTGGCTGTCTTTGACAACCCCGATGATTTAGAGGTCATCCGTTGTGCCGGACTATACACCGAGACCGAAGAACTCAAGACCGTCCTCATCGGTACGCACGAGTGTGACTCGGTCAACACCCTCACGATCCGTATCGGTAAGGTCTTCCGTGACACCGTCTATGATGTCACCTGTGCGAACTGCGGTACGTATAACTGGTCTATCACCAGTCCTATCACGGGCGAAGATACCGTCATCTATATCACCGATCTGCCGGAACCGTATCAGGAGCGTTTCTACTACGACAGCCTCAAGACCGCGATGCTCTACGACTCCATCTACGTCCTCCGTCTGACCGCCTACCCGAACTACGACAAGACAGATGCCGATGAAGTCTGCCAAGGAGAGGTCTATAACTGGGCAGGACATATGCCGACACCGCCTTTGGGAGGAGGCAATACGACCTATATACCTCACCATCTTTACATCAACGGACAAGAGGTACATGAGATTCCGACTGACCAACATGGTGTCATTCTGGTAACCGACTCCATGAAGACCGACACCATCTACACCGACCCCAAGACCGGTGCCGTCAAGCCTGTTCATTGTGATAGTGTCCATGTGCTCACGCTCACTATTCATCCGACCTATAACGATCGGTACGTAGAGCTGACCGACCCGGCATCCATGACCTCCAACGGCTTGCTCGTTCATTTCACTGAGCCGCAGACCCTCTTCGTCGGATATGACTTCGACTACGAGGCAGCCGGTGTCACCAAAGCCGAACTGGAGCAGCAGTACGCCCGTGTGGTCTATCTCAAACCCGAGGAGGGCGATTTCCACCGTGACTCCGTCACCAACCCCTCACAGTTCGGCTGTGATAGTACCCATTATGTGGACATCCATATTTGCGAGATCAGCTTCGTTGAGCTGCATGACTCCATCGCTGACAATGACTCCACTTGGTTCTTCGGCGGCGAGACGGAATACGGCGAACACACCCTGCCGCTCGTAACGGGCTATAAGTTCCACAAATACGATGACGGCACGCCTGTTCAATACGACCAGGCTACCGACCGTCACATGCGCGAGTACCTATTTATAGACACCCTCCGCACATCCAACGGCTGCGACTCGATCGTACATGACCATGTGTACGTCTTCCCCTCATACCGGTTTGAGTTTGACACTGCGGTCTGCTCCAATAAACGATACGATTGGCGTAAATATACCTATCTCAATCAATCCAAGAGCGGTTACGTCTATGACTCCGTCAACTATGTTGTCGGTACCCATACTTTCGATTCCGTCTATGTGCTGGATCTGCAGGTAGTGCCGTCCGGATATTGGCAGTACGACACCGTGCTCTGTATGAATGACACCCTCTACTGGCATTTCCAGAAGATCTACTATAAGCCCGGCGGACTCAATTACGTCGAAGCTATCTATAAAGATGCGACCTCCATGTGCGGCGACATCTACCATCTGAACCTGCAATTTATGCCGGTTTACAGCACCGCGCTAATAGAGCACGATACCATCTGTCAGTACGATGATTTCCATTGGTTCTCACCGGGTTCGGACATCGAGCACACCGAGAACCTGCGGGACGGTAAGGGACATAAACTGAGCTTTGTTCCGACCGACATAGCCGGAGATTTCCTCATCTACGACAGCCTCAAGACCGCAGGATGCGGATGCGACTCTGTACACACGCTGCACCTCCATATCAAGCAGACGCAACATTTCTATGACACCGCGTTTGTCTTCTGCTCGGCAGACACGCTTCTCTGGCATGACAACCAGTATTATTACCAAGGCGAGGCGGAAGTCTTCGACACCATCTTCGGTACCGCGGCAAACGGCTGTGACTCGACCTATTTCATGCACGTCCATTTCAACATCTCGTACGATAGTACCCACACCGAGTTCCTTTGCTCCGACGTAGAGCACTACCAATGGGAGGACATCGTCTTTGACGATACCTTGCGCAAAGCAAGAACATGGACAGAACCGCGTCATTATGAGTTTGTTCGCACGTACCCGACGGCTCTCGGAGGATGCGACTCCACGCTGCGTCTGGATCTGACCATCGCTCCGAATTTCGACTCCATCTGGACCGATACGATCTGCGAAGGCGAGTCGTACGACCTCTTCGGACAGATCCTCACCGAACCCGGTAACTACACCGCGCAGCGTCCGAACCAATGGGGTTGTACCACGTTCTATTACCTCACCTTGCGCGAGGTACCGCCTACCCGTTTCAACCTCCAGATAGATCCTATCTGCGTGGACGAAAGCGGCTTAGCGAACGTCTATACCCTCCATTATACGTACGAAGGCGACTTCCGTCCGATCTCGTACAGCCTCTACTATGACTCCATCGCACACGCTGCCGGATTTGAAGACGTAGAGGATATACCGATCGCTCAGGGCGAGACCTCGCTCGTACTCGATGTGCCGTACTTCGCTGAGAAGACGAGTTATCCGAGACCCGGTAAGTACCAAGCGCGTATCGCCTTTGACAATGGTGTCTGCCTCAGCGACAGCCTCATGACCCTTGATTTTGACGCCACCATGAACTATCCGTCATGGGTAACCGAACAGCGTTTCGGCGATATGATCGCCCTCCTCAACGAGAACCTCAACGGCGGTTATACATGGACTCGTTACCAATGGTACCAAGGTGACACGAAACTGGAAGGTCAGACACAACCGTATCTCTATATCCCGACCGGACTCGTCGTAGGTGCACAGTACCACGTACGCCTCACGCGTCAGGGAGAGAACGAGTCGATCGCTTCCTGTCCGATCACCATCATCGCTGATCCGGACGGTAATAAACAGACACCCACCATGGGTTACCTCGATGTAGCACCATCCTGCGTGCCCGTCGGTCATCCGGTGACGAACATCCTCTCCCGTCATGACGGTACGTACCGCGTCACTAACTCTCAAGGAGACTTCGTCTCCGAAGGCGTCTTCCGGGCAGATGTAACAGAGATAGCTATTCCTCCCACAGAGGGCATTTATATCGTTCAGCTTTGGTCGGACGACACGCCGGAGGAACCCTATAGAGCAATTAAAATTATGGTAAGTCACGTATGCGAAACCTGCGCTACATCGTTCTAATAATGTTGTTATACGCACTACCTGCGTGGTCTCAGAGACGTTTCTCCGCCTCCGAGAAGGGCGAGTATAGCCTGTCGCAACACTCCGGCTTCTCCACCAAAGACGTGGAGAACAAGACCGATGCGCTCTTTGGTCTCCACGCCTCCCTCTACACCGGTTCACACCATCTCATCGGTATATCGGCGGAAGGCAGCTGGTCGGCTTTCATCAATAACATGCCCGGTGTTCGCAATACCCCGGGAGGCGGAGCTGCCGGACTGCATCTGCTCTACGAGTACCAGTACAGCGGACTGATCATCCAAACGGGTGTCGGTGTGGCTTGGCAACGCGTCTATACCAACATAGCCGACACTGCTATCTATCACTACGGGCTCACTAACACATGGGGCGGTAACAGCCGGAAGTTTGACCTCAGGCACACTTTTGCCGAGAGGCGAGACGAGGCGCAGAATTTCTACGCACAAGTACCCCTCTACGTCGGACATTATATCTTCGGTTCGGTGGGTATCGGCTATTTCCTCGCCGGTCTGCAGTTCAACTATGCTTTCATGGGCGAGACCAAACTGAAGATGGTAGGTTCGACCGCAGGCAAGTACTATGATTTCGTCGGTGTCTGGGACGAGATGCCAAACCATGGTTTCCGTAAGAATGTGCCCTTGGAGCGCAAAGGTGACCGCATCAAACTCAAGATGGACGTCATGGCGCATGTCGAAGGCGGATACGAATACAACACCCAGCAGGGCAATAAGAACTACCGCACTCGTCCGGGTGACCGGATCGACTGCCGCCTGCGTTTTGCTGCCTTTGTGGATTTCGGCATCCTCAATATAACGCCCGATGGAAATGCGCCCTTCTACGGCATTCCCGAAGAGACGCTCTATGACTTCCCGACCTATCAGGCGGCACACGTCTTCGCCACCAAGGATGCTACCCATTACTGGATGCGTAATCTCTTCACCGGCATCCGTTTCACCGTGCTCTTCGGCTTCAAGCCGCAAGAACGTTGTATCCTCTGCGACCCATGGAGACACTAACCCTTACTGAACTCTGTGCGCATATAGGCGAAGCGCTGGACTCCTGTCTGGCGCCTTCTTATTGGGTCAAAGCCGAGGTGAACAGCCTCAGCGAGAAAGGCGGACATATGTACCTTGATCTCGTGGACGGTAAGACTGCCAAGATGCGCGCTACCTGCTGGGCAGGCAATAAAGAACTGCTCATGGCGTATTTTGAGTCCGAGACCGGGCAACGCCTCCAAGCAGGCATGTCGGTGCTCGTGGAGGTGGAGATCCAGTGGCACGCCGTCTATGGTATCAGCCTCTCTATCGTCGGTATCGATCCCTCATATACCCTCGGCGACATCGCCCGTCAGCGGCAACGAACCATCGCTCAACTGCAAGCGGACGGTCTGCTCGAAGCCCAACAACTCCTGCCCCTTCCGACCCTTATCCGACGCATCGCCGTCATCTCGTCTCCCAACGCCGCCGGATACGAAGACTTCAAACACCAACTCAACAACAGCGGTTACCCCTTCCACACGCAGCTCTTCGCCGCAACGATGCAAGGCGAGTCCGCCGCCAAATCCATCATCGCCGCATTGGAAGAGATAACTACTTATAACTCTCCACTAGACGACTTCTCTCAACACTCCACACTCAACTCTCAACTTCCTTTTGATTGCATAGCAATCATAAGGGGCGGCGGCGCCGTCTCCGACCTCAGTTGCTTTGACGACTACGCCCTCTGCGCCGTCTGCGCGCAGTACGAACTCCCTATTTTAAGCGGTATCGGACACACGCGCGATGTGAGTATTCTCGATATGGTGGCTCACGAAGCCCTCAAAACGCCCACCGCCGTAGCAGAGTTTCTCATCCACCGCATGGATGCCCAAAAAGCGCGTTTGGACGACCTCTTCATGCGGCTTAGACGCACCGCTGACCGACAGATCCTCATCCGCCGTCACCGCATAGAGATGCTCGAACAACGCCTCGCTGCCTGCAACCCCGAACGCATCTATCGCATGGGCTACAGCCTGCTCTCCAAAAACGGAAAGGTCATCCGTTCTATCCAAGACCTGCAAACCGGCGATGTGATCACTACGCATCTCGCCGACGGAAATGTACTAAGTGCTGTCTTATGATTTTAGCCAAAGAACAACGCATAGGGGCGCTCATCCTGTTCGGTATTGCCATCATCGCTTGGATCATCATGGCGCTCTATCCCTCTACCCCACCTGCCCCGGAGACCCCGAAAAAGAAGTCTTGGGCGGAACGCAAAGACTCAATCCGCCTTGCTGATTCTCTCCGTTATGTCCAATGGAAAGAAGAGCGCGAGCAACGCTACGACTCCTTCCGTATGGCGGACTCCTTGCGCCATGAGGCATGGAAAATAGAGCGGCAGCATCGATGGGACTCCATGCGCATCGCCGACTCCCTTTGGCGTGACTCCGTGGGCATGAGATTCACCAAACGCGTCAAGAAAGACACCGTTCTTGACCTCAACCATTGTGACACCACCGAGCTCCAACTGCTGCGCGGCATAGGTCGCTTTACCGCCCTGCAAATCGTCCGTTACCGAGAGCAATTAGGCGGTTTCTACTCCCCTCTTCAACTCACCGACGAACCCTTCGCCGACTACCATCTCGACACCCTCTTGCATCACTTCACAGCCGACACTTCAGTTATTCAAACACTCAACGTAAACCGCTGTTCTACAGCCGCTTTGCAGCGTCACCCGTACTTACGCTTCCAGCAAGCCAAAGCCATCTACACGCTTCGCCGCCAACGTATCCGTCTTCATTCCATTGACGATCTCCGTTCCCTCCCCGACCTCACCCCTTCCGACCTCTCCCGCCTCACACCATACCTGTCTTTTGAATAAATTGAACGCCTATAAAACAACAAAATCAGCAATATTTTGCGAAAAAGTGTCATACACTATTGTGTATGTCATTTTTTTTTAGTAACTTTGCAGCCGATTTTAACTGAGGGCTATGGAAAGCCCCACCAACGATTGAAAATGAAACGAAACATAGCTATTATTGCAGGAGGAGACAGCAGCGAGCATGAGGTCTCGTTACGCTCTGCCGCAGGTTTGTATTCCTTTATGGACAAAGAGCGCTATGATGTCACCATCGTAGTGTTCGACGGCAAGAACTGGCATACCGAGGACGGTTGCCCTATTGACAAGAACGACTTTTCTTTTACGCGCGAGGGCGTGAAGCACACCTTCGATTTCGCGTATATCACTATTCACGGCACGCCGGGTGAGAACGGCATTCTGCAGGGATACCTCGATATGATCGGTATGCCTTATTCGTGCTGCGGAGTATTAGCCGCTGCCCTGACATTCAACAAATATGCCTGCAACCACTATCTCTCCTATTTCGGCTTCCATATTGCCAACAGTCTGATGCTTCGTGCCGGTCAGAAATGGCCTAACGCACCGAAGATCGCCGAGACGCTTGGTCTGCCTTGTTTCATCAAATCGAACATCGGCGGCTCGTCCTTCGGCTGCACGAAAGTGAAGACCGTTGAGGACATCTACCCTGCTATCGAACGTGCGTTTCAAGAGGGCGATGAGGTCATCTGCGAGTCCTTCATGCAGGGAACGGAAGTGACCTGCGGCGTCTATAAGACCAAAGAGAAAGCAGTCGCTTTCCCCATTACCGAGGTAGTGACCCACAATGAGTTCTTTGACTACAACGCTAAGTACAAAGGTGAAGTGGACGAGATCACCCCTGCCCGCATCCCCGATGAGGTACGCGATAAGATCCAAGCCGAGACCCTCCGTCTCTACGACATCATCGGCGCCAACGGCATCATCCGCGTGGATTGGATCATCACCAAGGGACAAGACAACACCCCGCAGATCAACCTCCTCGAGGTCAACACCACACCGGGTATGACCCCGACCAGTTTTATCCCGCAGCAAGTTCGCGCTGCCGGACTCGACATCAAAGATGTCCTCACCGATATTATTGAGAACAAGTTCTCAAAGGAATAAGGAGTAAGGAATAAGGACAAAGGACAAAAATTGATCATGGTAGATATAAACAAATCCATAGAATCGCTGAACTGGACGAAGGAGCCGAAGGGTCTATACGAACCCATCGCTTATACCCTTGCTTCTGGTGGCAAACGGTTACGTCCGCAGTTAGCGCTCATCGGTGCCCGGATGTTCGGCGGCAACGAAGAAGAAGTGTTGCCTGCCGCTTTGGCGCTGGAGGTATTCCATAACTTCACACTCTTGCACGACGATGTGATGGACCGCGCCGAGGTACGTCGCGGACGCCCCACCGTACATGTGAAATGGGATGACAACACCGCTATCCTCTCCGGCGACCAGATGCTCATTGAGGCGTACCAACTGCTCAGCCGCGTGCCGGAATCCAAACTGCCGCAAGTATTCCGTTGGTTCAATAAGATGGCGACCGGCATCTGCGAAGGACAGCAGTACGATATGGAGTTTGAGCATAGGAACCACGTGAGTCTGGAGGACTACATGAAGATGATCGAGCTCAAGACCTCTGTCCTGCTCGCCAACGCACTCCGTACCGGCGGTTTCATCGCCGGAGCCAACGAAGCGCAGCAAGAAGCGCTCTATCAGTTCGGGCTTCATATCGGTCTGGCGTTCCAGATCCAAGATGACATCCTCGATGTCTATGGAGACCCCAAGACGTTCGGCAAAGCTATCGGTGGCGACATCTGCTGTAACAAGAAAACAGCCCTTCTCCTCACCGCTTTGGAGAAAGCCGACCCTGCAACCAAAGCCGAACTGCAGCAGTGGTTGCTTGTCCATGACCGCAACGAAGAGAAGATAGCCGCTGTCACAGCCCTCTATAACCGTCTCGGCGTACGCGGCGAAGTGGAAAAGATCATGGAGAAGCATACATCCATTGCCCTCTCGCAACTCAATCTGTTGCCTCAGAACGATGCCGCCGAACAGCTCCGCAAGCTGGCAGAAAAACTCGCCAATAGAAAGAGTTAATTAAATCGTAAATCGTAAATTTGTAAATCGTAAATAATAACAAGATGCCTTACCGTCGATTACCCAACACTGACTTGGCGCGGTTACACGCCTTGCAGAACGCGATCCAGCGTGCGCAGAGTGCTGACTACATGGAGCAGGTTCTGCCCTATAAAGTACAGAGTGAAGCGCAGCGTTTTCTGGTGTCGTTTGAGAACGTGGTGATGCAGTCTAAAGAAAACTACACCTCCACCGTCAACGCCAATAAGCAGTACCGTCACATCGTGCAGAACGCACGTATGTATATCTCCCATTTCATCCAAGTGCTCAACTTGGCTGTCATCCGCGGAGAGATCAAGAAAGAACAGAAACTGCTCTACGGGCTCGATCCGCATGAGAACATCGTGCCGGATCTATCCACCGAAGAGAACCTGCTTGTCTGGGGAAAGAACATCATCGAAGGGGAACAGAAAAGAATGGCTAATGGTGGTTTCCCGATCTACAACCCCGCCATCAACAAGGTGAAGGTTCACTACGACATCTTCTGCGAGCACCAACGCCAACATACCTTCCACGTCCAGAACAACGAGCGCGTACACGATAATCTGGAACCTCTGCGCGCACAGGCGGACGAGATCATCCTCAATATCTGGAACCTCGTGGAGGACTACTATAAAGAGCTTCTGCCCTACGAGCGAATGATGAAATGCCAGCTTTACGGCGTCATCTATTACTACCGTAAGGGCGAAAGAAAACTCTCCGCCGAAACCGACAGAGAGCTCAAACGAATACAGGAGATGCAACCCACTATCCAATGGTCTGCTGAGGGGTAACTACTCGATCCACCTTCCGGTCACGCCAGATATGCGGGATCTCGTGTTTCTTCAACTGAAACGCATAGCAGACGCCCACCTTCTTGACGTTCGGATACTTGGCAAGGAACTTGTCGTAATACCCTCCTCCACGGCCGATACGGTTGCAATGACGGTCGAACACTACGCCGGGAACGAGCATCAGATCAATATGCCCCTTGTAGGTCGGAGTCTGAGGTTCAGGAACGCCCAAACGACCCTTACGCATCATATCCTCGCCGTCATACGGACGAACCTCCATCGAGTAACGATGGGTAACAGGAAAAAGAAACGTTTTTTGGTCTCCGTACTTCTCGAGAAGCGGACGCAAGTCCACCTCGTTATGAACCGGATAATACATCATCACCACGTGAGCCTCACGGAATGCCGACATCTGCTCAATCTGAGCAATGATACGAGCCGAATCCGAAGCCACCTCATCCTTGGTTAACATACGGCGACGTTGCTCCACGATAGCACGCATGGCGGATTGCTCACGACGGATGCGAACCCATGGAAGCCACGACAAAAAATCATGTATTTGAGAATCAAACAACATAGTAAAAAATAGTTATTGAGATCTGTAATCGTGTTTTGGACTGCAAAATTACTACTTTTTTCCGAAACATGCAAGAAAAAAAGACAAAATTATACAAATGAAACGTATTTTATATATATCTTTGGCAATTACGCTGGTTATTTTGACCGGATGTAAGAAAAGTGACAGTACTCAGGTGGACAAATCGGTAGCCCGGCTCACCGCTTTCGCTTTCGTCAAAAACGACACCATGCCTGGTTTGTCGAAAGCCGTCTTCACCATCGAAGAACGCAACGACACCGGACTCGTCTGGAACAAAGACTCCATGCTCTACGGCACAAGCCTCAAGCGCGTCGTTCCGCGTTTTATGTTCGCTACTACGCCAAGCGCTGCTTTCCTCAAGATGCGCGACACCGTCTATACCCTCACCGGTTACGACACCCTCGATTTCACGCGCACGCCTATCTACCTCTCTATCCGTTCGCAGGATAAGACCAACACCAAGACCTATGAGATACGCGCTACGGTTCATCAGGCGGATCCGGATCTCTATACTTGGCAGGAACTCGAATCCAGTATCTACGGCAACTACGATAGTGAGCAACGCGTCGTGGAGTTCGGTCATGAGTTTGTCATGCTCGCTTCCGACGGTTTCTATATATCCGCTTGGCGTTCGCCGGACGGCATCAACTGGTCTCTTCCCACTAAACTGAACGGACTCCCTGCCGGTACGAAAGTGCGTCAGATAGTTTGTAAGAACGACACTATCAAAAACGAATACACCCTCTATTACGGTCAAGACAGCACCCTCTACTCCAGTACCGACATCTACAACTGGACGGCTAAAAAAATGTCCCGTCCTATTGCTACCATGCT
>Ga0256405_10007148_pt1 | contig 17118 bp, 17 predicted proteins | sample RumenRJG_02DNA_FD_189096 | JGI IMG/M metagenome (GOLD analysis project Ga0256405, IMG submission 189096) | Bovine rumen microbial communities from Lethbridge, Alberta, Canada - RJG_02 | ecosystem: Host-associated > Mammals > Digestive system > Stomach > Rumen | place: Canada: Alberta...
GCATCAGTAAAAAGAAGATGATGTTCAAGGCCGCCCTCAATCCTCTTGTCTTGCTCAATATCCTCTTCCCTGATCAAAAGTAAATGCTGTTGCCCTGGGCGGGCGGGGCAAGATTGGCCGGGAGCGGATTCTTCCACAGGGGGATTTTTCCGGTTTCTCTTGACAAATTCCCCGCGCCATGCTATAATACCCCTTGCATTGAGGGAGTAGCAAGCGCGGAGATTTCTGCGCAGCAAGTCAACAGTCCCGGCGTGATTGGCGTCTGGCTTGCTTTAATTTGCGAGACTCATGGCGGCAGATCCCGTCCTGTGTCCCGCGCTCCGGTTTCCCTCTGTTTTTTTGTTGGCAGAGGAGAAGCGCGCTCCCGGCTGAACCCGGATTTTGTGACCGACGGCATCGAACCGCGGTCTTTTTTACTGTCCGCGCCAGGACGTGCGGGGGGGAATACGCATGACGGAGCGCGGCTTCGGATACAATGCGGATGAATGACTGAGGAGCGGGGGGATCGACCTTGTATCTGAATCTGCTGTTTTTCGCCAACAGCGTTCTTCTGGGCGCGGGACTGGCCATGGACGCCTTTTCCGTGTCGCTGGCGGACGGACTGGCCGAGCCCGGCATGAAAAAATCCCGGACGGCGGCCATTGCCGGGGTGTACGCGGGCTTTCAGTTCCTCATGCCCATGATCGGCTGGATGCTGGTCCGGGGCGCGGTGGAGCTGTTCCGGAGCGTAGAGCCCTTCATCCCGTGGATCGCACTGATCCTTCTCTGCTGGATCGGCGGAAAGATGCTGATCGAGGGACTGCGGGAGAAATCCCGGGATCCGGAGGAGGGAGAGCCGTCCCGGGAGCGTCTCACCGCGGGCGCGCTGTTCTGGCAGGGGGTGGCCACCTCCATCGACGCGCTGTCCGTAGGATTTACCATCTCCTCCTACGACTGGAGAGCCGCCCTGACCGCCTCGGCGGTGATCGCCGCGGTGACCTTCGTCATCTGCCTGGGCGGGCTGAAGCTGGGGAAGCTCTTCGGCACGAAGCTGTCCGGGCGCGCCTCCGTGCTGGGCGGCTGCATCCTCATCGCCATCGGCGTCGAGATCCTCGTGAAATCGCTGATCTGAAAAGGGAAGCCCCTGTGCTCTCCCTCCGGGATCATCAAAAATAAGGAGTGTAAAAATCATGCTTGTTCCGGTTCTGCTGTTCCTTCTGGGGCTTCTTCTCCTCATCAAGGGGGGAGACTGGTTTGTGGACGGGGCCACCGGCATCGCCCGCCGCTTCCACATTCCGGAGATCATCGTGGGCGCCACCGTAGTCTCCATCGGCACCACCCTGCCGGAGGTCATGGTGTCCTCCGCCTCCGCCGTCAAGGGAGCGGGCGGCATCGCCTACGGAAACGCCATCGGCTCCGTCATCTGCAACACGGCCCTCATCGCGGCGCTGACCGTGGCGGTGAAGCCCGGGAAGGTGGACCGGAAGTCTCTCAAAACCCCGGTGATCTTCTTCTTCGCCTCCGCCGCCTTCTATCTCTTCAACGCCTACGCCTTCGGGCGCTTTGACCGCTGGGCCGGGATCGTGCTGCTGGCCGTGTTCCTCGTCTACATGATCGTCACGGTGCGCCAGGGCCTGTCCGGAAAGGATCTGCCCGCTGAGGAGCCGGCCGATGAGGAGGTCGAGCCCGCCCGGAAGAAGCCCCTGTGGCAGGAGATCCTGCTTCTGGTCGTCGGCGCGGCCCTCATCGCCGTGGGCGCGGACCTGCTGGTGGACAACGGAACCATCATCGCGGAAAAGCTGGGCGTTCCGCAGTCCGTCATCGCCCTGACCTTTGTGGCGCTGGGCACCTCCCTGCCGGAGCTGGTCACCGCCATCACCTCCCTGGCCAAGGGTCACGGCGCCCTGTCCCTGGGGAACGTCATCGGCGCGAACCTCTTCAATCTGGTGCTGGTCAGCGGCATGGCCGTCACGCTCAGCCCCTTCGCCCTGCCCGACGGAAAGACAGTGGCCGGGATCAACGCCTCCCTGGTGGTCGACGCGCCGGTCATGCTGGGCGTCATGCTGATTCTGACGGTGCCGGCGCTCATCCGCGGAAAGATGGCCCGGTGGCAGGGGATTCTTCTCCTGACGATCTACGCGGCCTTCTGCGTGTTCCAGTTCGCGCTGTAAGCGGCCCTTTCTCAGGAAACAAAGAATTCACAGGTTATTTTGCGGAAAGAACTTGATTTTTCCCGCTCCGTGCGGTAGAATGAATCGGTTAGCAAAGAGACCCTTATTTCATTGAGACAGGAGAATACCATGGCACTCGTCACCACCACCGAAATGTTCAAGAAGGCCTACGCGGGCCATTATGCCATCGGCGCGTTCAACATCAACAACATGGAGATCATCCAGGCCATCACCGAGGCCGCGGGAGAAGCGAAGTCCCCGGTCATCCTGCAGGTGTCCGCCGGCGCGAGAAAGTACGCCAAGCAGGCCTACCTGATGGCTCTGGCCAAGGCCGCCATCGAGGACAGCGGCATCGACCTGGCCCTGCATCTGGACCACGGCGCGGACTTTGACATCTGCAAGGCCTGCATCGACGGCGGCTTTACCTCCGTCATGATCGACGGCTCCCACCACAGCTTCGAGGACAACATCGCCCTGACCGCCAAGGTCGTGGAGTACGCCCACGCCCACGGCGTCGTGGTGGAAGGCGAGCTGGGCAGACTGGCCGGCGTGGAGGACGAGGTGAAGGTCTCCGCTGAGGACAGCTCCTACACCCGCCCCGAGGAGGTTGAGGAATTCGTGTCCCGCACCGGCGTCGACTCCCTGGCCATCGCCATCGGCACCAGCCACGGCGCGTACAAGTTCACCGCCGCCCAGTGCACCCGCAACGCCGACGGCATTCTGGTTCCCCCGCCGCTCCGCTTCGACATCCTCGAGGAAGTGGCCAAGAGACTGCCCGGCTTCCCGATCGTTCTGCACGGCGCGTCCTCCGTTCCTCAGGAATACGTCAAGGAAATCAACGCCCTGGGCGGAAAGCTCCCGGACGCGGTGGGCATCCCGGAGGAGCAGCTGAGAAAGGCGGCCACTCTGGCGGTCTGCAAGATCAACATCGACTCCGACATCCGTCTGGCCATGACCGCCGGCATCCGCCGCGTGTTCAACGAACAGCCTGAGGCCTTCGACCCGAGAGTCTATCTGTCCGTGGCCCGCTCCGAGGTCAAGAAGATGGTCTCCCACAAGATCCACGACGTTCTCGGCAGCGCCAACACCCTCTGAACCGGACATTCGGGACGCGGGGGAGGAACTTCCAGATGAGGGGTTCCTCCCCGCTTTGCTTGTCCACGCGCGCGGACCACATCATCATCCCCGAGGAGGAGCAGACCCTATGAAATGGACCGGAGAGTACCGGGTAAACGCCAACGAGGTGGATCTGAACAACATTGTGTCCGTATCCAGCCTTCTGAAGTACATGCAGGACGCCGCCACCAGCGAGATGGAGGAGGACGGTCCGTCCTATGATTCCCTCATGGAGCAGGGGCTGTCCTTCGTGCTGAGCCGGATCCGCATCAGCTCTTATGCGCCTCTGCACACCCACGACCTTCTGCAGGTGCAGTCCTGGGCCTGCGAGTCCCGGGGAGCGCAGTTCAACCGGTGCTACCGGGTCTTGCGGGACGGGATCATCGTGGCGGAGGGCGTGTCCGTCTGGGCTCTGGTGGGCCTGCGGGACCGGAAGCTGCATCGGGTGACGGAGTTCGACTTCCACTACCGGCAGGACGACATGCTGGAGCTGGATCTGCCCGCCCGGTTCCGCATTCCCGAGGACGCGGGACTGGTGCTGAACGGGGAGCGGACCGTGGAATACGCCGACGCGGACATGAACGGGCACATGAACAACACCCGGTACCCGGACATCCTCTGCTCCTTCCTGGGGACGGAGATGAAGGGCCAGCGGGTGATCTCCATGGGGATCTCCTTCCTGTCGGAGGCTCCTCTGGGGGAGAGCATCAAATACTACGCCGGACAGGTGGACGACGTGTGGTATGTGCGGACGGTACGGGAGAACGGCCAGGTCAACGCCGAGGCCGAGATCCTGCTGGAGCCGCTGAACTGAAAAAGGATGACGGAAGGAGGGACGGGTTTTGAAGAATGTGAAGCGCAGGCTGGCCCTGTGGCTGGCGCTTCTGACGCTGGGGACCCTGATCGGCTCCGCGCTGACGGGATGTGACAGCCAGACGGTGAGCGAGGTCCTGGATCTTGCCCTTGAGCTGGCGGACGACGGAAGCGCGGCCCGGGACGGAGACGGAGGAAACGAGCTGGTTCTGAACGAGCCCGATCCGGAAGACGCGGCACCGGAGGAACAACCCCCGGAAACGCCGAAGGAAGAGGAAGCTCCGTCACCGGAGGAAAACGCGGATCCCGCCGGACAGCAGGCGCAGGAGAACGATCCGCCCGCCGAACCGGAGCAGGAAGCCGTACCGGAGCCCGAGCCGGAACCCGAAACGGAGGCTCCCGCGCCGGAACCTGAACCTGAGCCGGAACCTGAGCCCGAACCCGAGACGGAAGCGCCCGCGCCTGAGCCTGAGCCCGAGCCTGAGCCTGAACCGGAACCCGAGCCAGAGCCGCTCATCGACGAAAACGGCTCCTACGACGACCGGGACAACGTGGCCCTGTATATCCACACCTACGGGAAGCTGCCGCCCAACTACATCTCCAAAAAGGAAGCGGAGAAGCTTGGCTGGACCGGCGGATCCCTGGAGCGGTACGCCCCCGGCAAGTGCATCGGCGGGTCCTATTTCGGCAACTACGAGGGCATCCTGCCGAAGAAAAAGGGCAGGGAATACCACGAATGCGACATCGGGACCCTGGGGAAGTCCTCCCGGGGCGCCAAGCGGATCGTCTACTCCAACGACGGCCTGATCTACTACACCGGCGACCACTACGAGACCTTTGAGCTGCTTTACGGGGAGGAATGACATGAGATACGTGATCTTAACGGGAGCGGCCGTGGAGAACCGCCGGGACCTGTACGACGCGCTGGAGGCCCACATGGAGCTTCCGGATTACTTCGGACGGAACCTGGACGCCCTCCACGACGTTCTGCTCCACGAGATCCTCCCCGCCGGTCCTCTGACGTTCGAGATCGAGGACTACGACGCCCTCCACGATCATCTGGGCGAGTACGCCACGGGCCTCTGCCACATGCTGCGGGACGTACAGCGGGAGGACGACCGGCTGACGGTGGTGCTGCGGTAATACGAAAAGAAAACGGGACGGATCACGGCGGTGACGCGCGGAGGATCCGTCCTTTCCTTATGCCCGGATGCAAAAGAAAAACCGCACGCTTTTTACCGTGCGGTGAGGGTGAAATATGGGGTTCGAACCCACGACCTCCAGGGCCACAACCTGGCGCTCTAACCAGCTGAGCTAATTCCACCGTAAACCGCTGCCATAAAGACAGCGTATCAAAACGTCGCCGGAGAGGCGGCGGAGGAACGAACGACCCCCGAAGGAGCACGTCCGTTTCGGCATAAGCCGATGGCGTGCCTTGGGGGACTCGAACCCACGACCTACTGCTTAGAAGGCAGTTGCTCTATCCAGCTGAGCTAAAGGCACATCAAGCGAGTGATGGGAATCGAACCCACATAACCAGCTTGGAAGGCTGGAATTCTACCACTGAACTACACTCGCGCAGGATCGGGACGCCGGAATCGTCTCCCGAACGGATAATATCATACCACAGACGCCGGGATTTGTCAAGAGGTTTTTTGAAATTCTTTTCCGCCCGGGATCCGGCAGCGCGCATCCGTTGGGAAAAGCGGTTGGATTCCGGATCAACGATAAAAAATTATCGAAAAACGATAAAAATATATTGACAAACGCGGGAATCGGTGCTATACTGTCCCCGGATCCGGAACCCGGGCTCCGGACGATCCATCATCAAGGAGCATCATCATGACACAGAAAACCTTTTCGAATCTGTTGAAGGCCGCGATTGTGCTGGCGTTCCTCTGCTGCGCCGCGGTGTACGGACTGTACGTGCCCGCACTGGCGGACGAATGCAGGACCATGGAGGCCTCGCTCTCCGCGCTGTACCTTCCCGGCCTGATCTTCGTGGAGCTGACCTTCCTGCCCATCCTCATCGGGCTGTTTTTCGCCTGGCGGGTGGCGTCGGACATCGGCCGCGACAATTCCTTCAGCCGGGAGAACGCGGGGCGGATGAAGAACATCTCCTTCCTGGCCCTCTTTGACGTGGCCTATTTCTGGCTGGGGATCCTGGTGTTCTGGTTCGGCTTCAACGCCAAATCCGGCCCCATGCTGATCCTTGCCGCCCTGATCGGGTCCGCGGGGATCATCGTGGCGGTCTGCGCCGGAGCCCTGTCCCATCTGATCCTGAAGGCGGCCGTCCTCCGGGAAGAGAACGATCTGACGGTGTGAGGTGCGGTATGATCATTGTGAATCTGGACGTGATGCTGGCAAAGCGGAAAATGAGCCTGACGGAGCTGTCCGAGCGGGTGGGTATCACCATCGCGAATTTGTCAATATTGAAGAACGGGCGCGCCAAAGCCGTGCGGCTCGAGACCCTGGACCGGATCTGCGCCGTTCTGGACTGCCAGCCGGGGGACATTCTGGAATTCCGGGAGGACGGAAAATGAAAGCGTTCCTCCGGGCGGGGGCAGCCGTTCTGTCCCTGTGGCTATTCGTCTCCTGCGGGATCGGTTTCCCGCTGACCCGCGCGGCGTCGGAGGCGTACCGGTTTGATCGTCTTTCCGGGGAATGCGGCGTCGAGCTGGTGCATAACCGCCGTCTGCACGGCATGCTCACCGACGAGGACACCCACGGCGGTTTTCTCGGAGACGGGGAGAGGCTGAGCCGGTACCGGTATGATCGGGTCCGTTACGGGGAAGGGGACGGGGGCGTGTTGGCCGATGCCCTTCCGACGGCGTCCCGCTGGAAGCCGCTTCCCTTCGGAGAGGAGCTTTCGGAGTGGATCGAGGGATCCGGCGGTCTGGAGCTGCTTCCGGATGAGTGGCCCGCGGAGGGATATTACTGCTTCTGCGACCGGCAGGCGGAAAGCTGGGATCCGGAGGGGGAGACGCGGGCGTTCAGCCGTGCATCGCTGAATTTCACCCTGTTCGTCTACGACCTCGAAACGGACATTCTGACGGTCTACGAACTGGATACCTGAAGACAATATGAAAAATCCGGTCCTTCGCGACTTGCAGAGACGACCGGATTTTTGTGCGTTATGATTTATCTGTGCGCCATAGCCATGCCGACGGCCTCGTGCCAGCCGTCGAGGAGCGCGGTCCGCTTCTCCTCGGATACGGAGGGCTCGAATACCTCCTCCGGCTGACGGTTGGCGGTCAGAGCCTCCCGGGAGGGCCAGAAGCCCACGGCCAGCCCCGCCAGATACGCCGCGCCGAGAGCGGTGGTTTCCCGGACGGCGGGACGGAGCACGGGCTTGCCGATGACGTCCGCCTGGAACTGCATCAGGAAGGAATCCCGCGTCGCGCCGCCGTCTACCCGCAGGGAGCGGATGGGTGAGCCCATGTCCCGCTCCATGGCGGCGATGAGGTCCGCGGACTGATAGGCGATGGATTCCTCGGCGGCCCGGACGATGTGGGCGCGTCTGGTTCCCCGGGTGATTCCGGTGATCGTCCCTCTGGCGTACATATCCCACCAGGGCGCGCCCAGTCCCGTGAAGGCCGGAACCAGATAGACCCCGCCGGAATCCGGGACGCTTTTCGCCATTTCCTCGATGTCCGCGCTGTCGTGGAAGAACTGCATCTCGTCCCGGAGCCACTGGGTGACCGCGCCGCCGGTGAAGACGGAGCCCTCCAGCGCGTACTGGGGCGCCTCCCCGCAGACCGTGGCCGCGGCGGTGCAGAGCAGGCCGTTTTCGCTGGTCCGGGGCTCGGTTCCCACGTTCATCAGCAGGAAGCATCCCGTGCCGTAGGTATTCTTGGCGTCGCCCGGGTTGAAGCACCCCTGTCCGAACAGCGCGGCCTGCTGGTCTCCTGCGATGCCGGAAATGGGGATCTCCGGTCCGAACAGCTTCGTTGTGCCGTAGATCTCGGAGGAGCTCTTCACCTCGGGCAGCATGGACGCGGGCACGCCGAACCGGTCCAGAAGCTCCTCGTCCCAGCGGTTTTCGCGGATGTTGTAGAGCATGGTGCGGGAGGCGTTGGTGCGGTCGGTGGCGTGGACCCGTCCCTCGGTCAGCTTCCACAGGAGCCAGGTGTCCACGGTGCCGAAGCACAGCTCACCGGCCTCCGCCTTTTCCCGGGCTCCCGGCACGTTGTCCAGGATCCAGCGGATCTTGGTGGCGGAGAAGTAGGCGTCGGGGATGAGGCCGGTCTTTTCCCGGATGCGCTCGCCCCAGTCCCCCGCCGTCAGCTCCTCCACCAGGGAGGCGGTCCGGCGGCACTGCCACACGATGGCGCCCGAAACGGGACGGCCGGTTTTCCGCTCCCAGACCATGGTGGTCTCCCGCTGATTGGTGATGCCGATGGCGGCGATCTCGGCGGGAGTCACGTCGCACCGGGCCATGACCTCGGTGGCGCAGGAGAACTGGGAGGACCAGATGTCGGCGGGATCGTGCTCCACCCAGCCCTCCTTCGGGTAGATCTGGGGGAATTCCCGGGAGACGGAGCCCTTCATGGCCTGCTCCCGGTCGAAGAGGATGGCGCGGGAGGACGTGGTCCCCTGATCCAGCGCCAGAATATAGCGTTTTTCCATGTGCGTCTCTCCTTGGGGCGAATTGCGGAATCACAGCTCAAACACGGGATAACCCAGCTCCCGGGCGGCGTCGGCCTCGTCGGAACGGCAGGTGAACACCAGCGTCTGCGGGGACGCGCCTCCGGTGAGGGTGGACAGAAACCGGGCGGTCCGGTCGGCGTCCATGTGGGCGAAGCTCTCGTCGAGGATCACCGGGGGACGTTCGCTCCGGAACAGCTCGCCGGCCAGGGCCAGACGAAGGCTCAGCCAGGAGAGGTCCGCCGTTCCCCGGGACAGAAGCTCGGAGCCCAGGACCCCGCCCTCCGAGGACAGGGAGCAGGACAGCCTGTCGTCCAGAAGCATCCGGTCCCAGGTCCCGCTGACGGTTCTGACCCGGCGGGAGGCGGAGGCGGCGATGCGGGGGATGATCCCCTGACGGACGGATTCGCCCGCCTTCTTCAGCGCCTCGGAGGCCAGCTCCAGAGCGTCCCGGCGCAGGGTCAGCTCCTCCATCCGGTCGTCCGCGGCCTCGATCATGGTGTCCAGCTCGTCCACGGTCCGGGTGATCTTGCCGATCTCGGCCAGCTTCTGCTCCAGGGACGCGCGTCTCAGCTCGGCGGAGCGGAGGGCGCTTTCGGTGAAGTCCCGCTCCCGCATGAGCTCCTTCATCCGGTCCTGGGTGAGGGAAGCGGCTTCCCGGCCCCAGACCGTGCCGAGGGCCTTGTGAGCGTCCAGCTCCGCGGCGGAAACGTCCACCTCGCCCAGCTGCTCCCGGAGCACCTCCAGCCGTCCCTCCAGCTGACTGCGCTTCGCCGCCAGCTGACGACGGTCCGAGGCCTCCGCCTTGTTCTTCTGCCGCAGGAGACGGAGCGTTTCGTGCACGTCCTGCCTCGGAGAGATCCCGGCCCGGTCCGCCAGCTCGTTGATCCGGCTCACGGCGGCGTTGCGGCGGACTCTGGCGGATTCCAGAGAGGCGGACAGACGCTTGCGCTCCTTCATTCCGGCGGCCTTGCGCTCCATGGCCAGGGTGTGCTCCTGCACCGCGATCTCGATTTCGTCCGCGGATTCGGCGTTCCACTCCGCCAGCATGGCGTTCAGGCGGGAGGAGGTCGCCACGTGGGCCACCACCATGCCGAGGGACAGGGTCATCAGCGCCAGGGTGGCGATGAGGGCGGGAATGGGGGAGATGTCCGTGCCGGAGAGCCCGATGGACAGCCCCAGTCCCAGAAGGGCCAGGCAGGCCGCGAGAATGCCCGCGAAGAACTCCGCCTTGTTGATCCGGGCCATGCGGCGAACAGCCTCGATGGCCTCGTGGGGATCCGGCAGATCGTCCCCTCCGCCGTCCGTCACGAATTCGCCCTCCATGGCCAGGGCTCCGGTGTCCTCGTAGGGCTCCACCTCTTCCTCCCCGGGCATCTCCTTCAGGGCGGAGGCCGGAATGGGACCGTCCGCGGGAACGTCCGGAGGCGGGGCTTCCTCCTCCTTCTCCGGCTCATGACCGGAGGTGAAGGGATAGGGGCGGAGCTTGTCCGGGATGTCCCGTTCGCCGGGGAACCGTTCCCGGAAGGCGATGCGCTCCTCCTCGTAGGTCCTCACATCCCGCTCGGCCTCGTTCAGAAGCTCGTCGAAGCCCTCGTCGAAGAGAACGTCCTCCCCCGGCGTCAGGGCGGCCAGGGCGGAGCGGACCTTTTTCAGCTGGCTTTCGGTTTCGTCCGCCGCGTCGATCCGCCTCTTGACGGTGATCTTGTCCAGGGAATCGAAGATCCCGGCGTATCTGGCCCGGCTCGATTCCAGCTCGGCGATGCGGCGGCGGATGTCGTCCAGGGAGACGGACAGGGAGAGGGCCTCGGAGGTTTTCACCGCCGTGGAATTCCTCTCAGCTAAAAGCGCGGCCCGCTTTTCCGCCAGCGCGGAGATCTCGCCGCCGCCGTTTTTCTGGCTGAGGACGCGCTTCTGCTCCTCAAGGGCGGCCGCGGCCCGTCTCAGGTCAACGGATTCGTCCGCGGAGGTGAGGAGATTTTCCACAGCGCCCCGCATGGCGCCGTTCCCGGATGCGGATCCCTCCGGCGTACCCGGACGGAGCGGTCCCTGACGCACAAAGGCGGTGGACGAAAAGACCTCCTCCGGCACGCCGAGGAAGAATTCGCCGGGATTGACGCCCTCCGTGGATTCGCCGGTTTTTTCGTTGACGATCCGCACCCTGTCCCGCAGGGATCCGGTGTCCCCGGGACGGACGGAGCGCTCCAGACGGTAGTCCTCCCCGCCGTCCGTGCGCACGGTCATCCATCCGGAGGCGGAGCCTCCGTCGCGGCTGAGAGCGCGGCTCTTTTCGGGATTGGCGCTCTTCTCCCGGGAGGGAAGTCCGTAGAGCATGAACTTCACGAACCCTGCCAGGGAGCTTTTGCCCGATTCGTTGGGGCCGAAGATCACGTTCGCCCCGGCGTCCGGCTCCAGGGTGAAGTCACGGAGGCCGCCGAAGCTGTCTATGTGTATCGTTCTGATGATCATGATCCAACCATTCCGTTCGCGTGTATCAAACTTTGTCCCCGGCCACGGCGGACAGGGCATACCGCAGAGCGCGGAGAGCAACCTCCCGGGTCCGGGGATCGTCGGAGGTCAGCCCCGGGGAGAGCTCCCGCCAGATGGCCCCCCGCAGACCCGGATCGGCCTCCATCTCACCCGGATCCGCGTCCGGGCGGGTGGCGTCCTCCAGACGGAGGGAAAACAGGCCGAAGTCCTCCTCCTCAAAGGCTTCCGTGCCGATCAGCAGGGAAGGGGAGGTGAAGCCGGTCAGACGAAGCGCGGCCAGGGTGTCGTCCCCCCATCCGGCGGAGGATACGGCATCCCGGATCCTCACCCGCACGTCGTCGTTCGAGTCGCAGCCCGTGCAGTCCACGTCGGCCTTTTCGTACCGGCGGCGGGAGAAGCGGATCCTGCGCAGACGGACGGCGGAGACCTCGTCGTCCTTTTCGATCTCGGCGAGGATGGCTCCCTTGGGTCCCGTTTCGTCAAAGCCCCGGGGCTCGGGACAGCCGGGATAGGCCCAGCGGTTGTCCGGTCCGGGGGCGGGCGGATTGTGGATGTGGCCCAGAGCGGCGTAATCCGCGCCGAAGGCCGTCAGATGGGCGGGGGCGACGGGGCAGTCCCGGGATTTCTGCGAGGTCATGTCGCAGTGGCAGAGAAGGAGGTTGATCCGTCCCGGGTCGTCCGCGGCCCATCCGGCGATGGGAACCGAGGTCAGCTCCGGACCGGTGAAGCCGAAGCCGTAGATGGTGACGCCGGTATCCCCTCCCTCGCCGTCCGCCAGATCGATCCCCTCCGGCTCGGAGGAGGTGAACACGTGGACGTTCTCCGGGAAGGTGACTTTCTTCCAGACGCTGCCCGGGGAGGCGGGATCGTGGTTGCCCGGCGCGATGAACACGGGACGGCCGAAGGTCTCGAACTCCCGGCACAGCATCCGGACCGTATCCCGGCTCACGGACGCGCCGTCGAAGAGGTCCCCGGCGATGAGGATGAGATCCGCCTCCGCCCGCTTGGCATAGGCCATCATGGACATGAAGGTCTGGCGCAGCTCGTTCCGTCTCAGCTCGGCGGAGCGGGGATCCAGCCCGGAAAAGGGACTGTCCAGATGGACGTCGGCGGTGTGAAAAACTTTTATCATGATAAAACCAGTATGTTGATCGGTTCGGCGCGGATACCCGGCAAGGGGGCGTCCGCTTATACGATGGCCGAAAACGCGGCGACGGCCAGGGCCAGGGCTTCCTCCGGGGAGTCGGCTTCGATCGTGCAGCCGGCCGCCCGTTTATGTCCTCCTCCTCCGAAGGAGGCGCAGACCGACGCGCAGTCCGCGTCCTCGTTGGCGCGGGAGGACAGGCGGAATTTCCGGGGCTCGGCGGCGTTCTGGCGGAGAGTGAGGGCCACGGCGGCTCCGTCCACGCTCCGGGGAATGTCCACCGCTCCGCCCAGATCGGCCTCCGTCAGACCCTCCTCCCGGAGCATGTCCGTGGTGAAGAGCACGGCGGCCAGGCGTCCTCCCCTGTACAGACGGAGATTCCGGACCGCCATGGCCCGGGCCTTCAGATCGTTCAGGGAGCGGACCGCCAGAAGCCTGCGGCAGAGCTCCGCCGTATCGGGCTTCCCGGTGAGGGCCGCGTTCCGGTTGATCTCCTCCAGCAGAAGGGCCGCCGTCCGGTGGGTTTCGGGGGTGGTATTGGAGAACTGGAAGCCCCCCGTGTCGCCCACCACGGCGCACCAGAGAAGCCGGGCGGCGTCGGGCAGAGAGGGGACCCGGCCCCTCTCCCTCAGCATGCGGTACAGCCGGAAGAGGATCTCCCCCGCGGCCGCCGCGTCCGGATCGATGAAAAAGGGAGCGAAGGGCTCGCCGCGTCGGTGGTGGTCCACCATGAACCGGACCCGGGGGATGTACGCCGCCAGGTCTCCCAGCTGATTCGGGGAGGCCACGTCCACGGCGCAAACGGTGTCGAAGGCTTCGGCGGCATCCGGCGTCAGCTCCTCCGCCGTCAGACCGCAGAGGGTGGGCAGAAAGGCGGTGTACTGAGGGGGCAGCGTGGGACAGACCACCTTCGCGTCCTCTCCCATGGCGAGGAGCATCTCGCGCAGGGCCAGAGCGGAGCCCAGACAGTCCGGATCGGGATTTACGTGGGTCAGGATCAGGGTCCTTCCGAAGGAGGGTATGGCGTCGGCTATCGCTTCGAGGGTTACGGAGGCAAAATCAGGCATCTTCGTCCTCCGCGCCGTTTTCCCGGGCCTGCCGCTCGGCGGCTTCCCGGGCGTCCGCGGCGGCCAGCTCCGGCTCGATCTGCTTCAGCAGGGCGGAGATCTCGGCGCCCCGGCGGATGCCGTCGTCCCGGACGAACTGGATCTCCGGGGTGATCCGCAGGTTCAGCTCCTCGGCGATGCGGGACCGGACGAAGGGAACGGCGGATTTCAGTCCCTTCGCCAGCTCCTTTTCGTCGTGCTGTCCGTAGACGGAGTAGTACACCTTGGCGAATTTCAGGTCGGCGGAGACGTCGGCCGAGAGAATGGATATGAGAACGCCGGATACGCGGGGGTCCTTGATGTCGCGCACAATGGCGGAGCACGCTTCGGCAAAGGCGGTATCCACGCGGGATTTGCGGTATTTGGCCATAACGGGGGATCCTTTCGCAGTTGAGATGTCGGAGGCGGTTATTTCATCCAGTCCGGCAGAAACTCCGGGTCGATGACGTTCGTGACGTACCGGCGGGCGGCGTCGGGCGTCAGGGTATAGCCGGAAATGGCGACGCCGTGGGTGGCCGCGACGGCATCCGTGTATCCGGAGAGCAGGTAGATATGGGTGTTGAACCAGTCCATGCCGTAGTAGAACACCGTGGGCTCCAGCACCGGATCGACGGGGACCAGGCGTCCGTTTTCGTCGGAGATCACCCGGAAGGTGAACAGCCCGCCCACCATGTTGACGGGATTGGCCATGCCGGAGACGAAATTGCCGAGGGAGTAGATGCAGAGGGTGCGGCCCCGGTCCGTGTCCAGCCATTCGATGGGCTGGAGGGTGTGGGAGTGGTGGCCCAGGATCACGTCCGCTCCGTTGTCGGCGATGAGCCGGGCCAGCCGGACCTGCTCGTCCGTGGGGGTCTGGGTGTTTTCCAGTCCCCAGTGGATGGAGACGATGACGAAGTCCCCGGCCTCCTTCGCCCGCTCCAGATCGGAGAGGATCAGGTCGTCGTCGATATAGGGGATCACCACCGGTGAGGATGCGGGCTTGACGATGCCGTTGGTGCCCAGCGTGTAGGCCAGCCAGGCGAATACCACCCCGTCCCGCTCGATGGTGCGGATCCGGGCGGCGTCCTCCTCGTTTTTGTATCCTCCGATGGTCACCACCGGCTGGGTGTCCCAGAATTCAATGGTCGTTGCCAGCCCGTCCGCCGTCTTGTCCAGCATGTGGTTGTTGGCCAGGTTGATCACGTCGAAGCCCAAAGCCGCCATGTCGCGCCCCAATTGCTGGGGGCAGTTGAAGCAGGGCCAGCCGGTGTAGCCCCAGTCCGCGCCCGCCATGACGGTCTCCTGGTTGATGAAGGCCACGTCCGCCGAGGCGATGCGCTCCGCCACGTCGTAGTACATGGGCAGAAAGTCGTAGGGCTTGTCCGCGGTGCCCCGGAAGGCGGCGTCCATGTGGATGTTCTCGTGGATGAGGTTGTCCCCCGCCGCGAGGAAGGATACGTCCACGCCGGAGAAGGTCTTCGCGGGCACGGGCTGAGGCTCCGGTTCCGGCTCGGGCTCCGGCATGGGATCGTCCGGCGGCAGAAGGATCGCGGCGGGCTCGGTCTCGGGCGGGTCGGTTTCGTCCGTATTGGATACGGGAGGCTCGGGCCCGGTCGCGGGAGGCTCGGCGGCTTCCGTTTCCTCCGGCATGTCCGGGGGATTCGTTTCGGCAGACGCCGGGGACGCCTCGGGCAGCGTTACCGGGGGATCCGCGGGCCGGTCAGCCTCTGCGGGTTCCGCCGCGGGCTCCGGATCGTAACCGGACGATACGGGGGAGGGCTGACCGGGTCCTGCTTCGCGCAGCTCGATCCCGGGCAGGGCGCAGGACGCGAGAGTCCCGGCGGCGCAGCACAGGATCAGGATCCTTTTCAGATGAGAAGCGAAACGGTTCGTCACGGACAATCCTCCGGTCTTTCAGGTCTACATTTATATTATACCATCGGCACGGGAATAATGCAAGGCGTTTCTGCAATTTCCGGGCGCGGGCGGGCCTCTTGCATTTTTTCCCGGAATGTGGTACAATGGCCGTACTTGAATTCGGAAGCCGGAGGGCCGCATGAGCAAGAGAAAGCCGGACACCGTATCGGGGGTCCTGATCGTCAACAAGCACGCCGGCGTCACCTCCCACCGCATCATCTCCGCCTGCCGGAGGCTGTACGACACCCAGCGGGTGGGACACGCGGGCACCCTGGATCCCATCGCCACGGGGGTTCTGCCGGTGCTGATCGGCCGGGCCGCCAAAGCCGCCGACTACATCATCCGCCACGACAAGGCCTACCGGTGCGAGATGCTGTTGGGGCTCACCACCGACACGGAGGACGTGACCGGCGAGGTCCTGACCCGCTCGGAGCGCCTGCCGGAGGAGGACGAGGTTCTTGCGGTCTGCCGGCGCTTCGTGGGGAAGATCCTGCAGACGCCGCCCATGTACTCCGCCCTGAAGGTGGGAGGAAAGAAGCTGGTGGACATCGCCCGGGCCGGCGGAGAGGTGGAGCGGACGCCGCGGGAGATTGAGATCTACTCCCTGGAGGCACAGCGGCTCGCTCCGGACCGGTACGTGCTGGACGTGGCCTGCTCGAAGGGGACCTATATCCGCACCCTCTGCGCCGACATCGGCCGGGAGCTGGGCTGCGGCGCGGTCATGGCCGAACTGGTCCGGACCCGCACGGGGCGCTTCACCCTGGAGGAGGCCGTGACGGTGGAGGAGCTGGACGGCATGACGCCGGAGGAACGCATGGGAGTCCTCCGCCCCGTGGAATCCCTCTTCGAGGAGCTTCCGGCGCTGGAGCTGGGGGCCTTTCACGCGCGGCTGATCCGGTGCGGAAGCGATCTCTATCAGGAAAAGCTGAAAACGGACTTCCCCGAGGGGACTCTCGTCCGGCTGCGGCGGAGCGGGACCTTCTTCGCCCTGGGACGCGCCGGGATCCGGGATGGGGTGCCGGTGATCTCTCTGGAAAAGCTCTTTGTGCTGGAGGAACTATGAACGAAAAACGCGGGACGCGCATTCTGGACTGCCCCTGGCTGGACCAGCGGGAGAAGTGGCCCACGGGCTGCGAAAGCGTGTCGGCGGCGCTGTGCCTGCAGTACGCGGGATACGATGTGACGCCGGATTTCTTCATTGACAACTGCCTGCCCAAGGCCGACACCCCTCGGCTGGAAAACGGGATCTGGCGGGGACCGGATCCGCGCTTCCTCTATCCGGGCGATCCCCGGACGGAGGACGGATGGGGATGCTTCGCTCCGGCCGTACGCCGCGGGATCGAGACCTGCGCCTCCCTCTGCGGCTTCGATCCGGAGGTCCGGGAGCTGTACGGGAAATCCCTGGATACCCTGTTCCGGGAGGAGATCGACCGGGGGCATCCTGTGATCCTCTTCGCCACCATGGGCATGCGGCCGCCCCGGGAGTACCGCCGCTGGATCATCGACGGCACGGGGGAACTCTGCGTGTGGAAAACGCCCATGCACTGCCTTCTGCTGATCGGATACGACGGGGACGAGGCGGTGTTCTCCGATCCTCTGGCCGGCGCCCGTCAGCATTATTCCATGACGGACACGGAGCGCGCGTACCGGGGAATGGGTTCCCAGGCCGTGGCCGTGAGGGCGGGGATTGCGTGAACTGTTTGTAAACATTTCCGCGCTCCGGCTGCCCGGGGACGGATTTGTGCTATAATAAACG
>Ga0256405_10007149_pt1 | contig 17117 bp, 15 predicted proteins | sample RumenRJG_02DNA_FD_189096 | JGI IMG/M metagenome (GOLD analysis project Ga0256405, IMG submission 189096) | Bovine rumen microbial communities from Lethbridge, Alberta, Canada - RJG_02 | ecosystem: Host-associated > Mammals > Digestive system > Stomach > Rumen | place: Canada: Alberta...
TACCGCCACCAGTATAGCGGGTGGAGCCGTCGCCTCTTTCATCCCCGTTAAAGGTACTGTAATTGCCGGTACCGTATTCAAAGAAGGCTCCATATTCTGTGGTGGACAGCTTCTTTTCGTTCTTATGCCCAAGGGCTAAAATGGCGTTCCAGGTATGGGTCTTTACATGGGAACCGGTTTCCACATTCATGGAACCACCACCCATATTGGCATAGGTGGCCATACCGTCAGTGCCTGTATTCCCTGCCATAGCCAGCCCTTCCGTAGCAGCACCAACGAAATCGTTACCAGCAGATAATGCTGCCATACCAACCTCAGCTCCCATAACGGTGTTATGGGTCTGCTCCTGAGCTTCAACTTTAGGTATCCCCACTGAATCCGTATCTATGGTATAAATAAGGTTATCCTCAGAAATAGATGCTGTACCTAAGCCCTCAAGAGTTGAACCAACCTTGTATTTTCCCGAAAGAATTTTCCCGGTGTAGCCAGTCATTTTATTCTTTATCAATATGGTGTTTTGCCCTGTAGATAATGCATTAATACCACTAAAGGCAATCCCCCGGGTATCAATGGTAGCATAGGAGCCGTTCTGGTTCTGCGCTATGCCTGTTCCGGAAAGGGTCAGCACAGGCTTCCCCCATTCCGCAGCTTTGAGGTTGATTGTCGCGATGTTTTGCACTGCCCCCGCCGTGTTCGCGCCAGAAAGGTTCAGCGTGTTGCCTGTGACGACGTCGCCTGTGCTTTTATAGCCGCCGTATACACTCCCCCCGACTGTCGCGCCGTTCAGCGTGATATCGTTGTCCGTCATGTTACCAGTAGCGGGGTCATCATAACTGACTCCACCACCGTACACATTTCCATCTACCTTGCCGTTTACAGTGACAAAATTCCCCGTCGCGCCGTTGCCATGACCGCCGTAAACATCTATGTTTACCGTGCCGTTTATGGTGACCCTGTTCCCGCTTGCACTGCCGTGAGACGTAAATCCTCCGTAAACATTTCCCCCGACGGTACCATTGATCGTGACGATATTGTTTTGTGCGTTCACATAGCATGATTCCCCGCCAATGACAGAGGAATTTACCGTGCCATTCACAATGACCTCGTTGCCTGTCACGTTATTGTCATTATCAAGGCTTCCGCTTATAAACCCATTTACCGTAACTCCAGCATTTACCGTAACTTTGTTGTTGTTGGGATTGGGAGGAGTCATACCGACAAAGCCCCATTTGGTTTTGTCATTGGGGTGCGCCGTGTTTCCGTATACGCCATTTCCAAGGTCCTCGTCAACGACTATTTCCTGCGCCAATGCCACCCCGCCGGTCGCCATCCACAGCGATACGGCGAGAGCGAGAGCCATCTGTCCCTTTAAACCTTTCCAGCCCCTGCCTTTATTGGCTTTATTGAGGCTGATGTCCCTCCCTAGTGGACTATCATACTTCCTTGTAGTCATTTTCATATTCTCCCTGCTTGTCCATTGTGCCATAAGGCACATTTTTTCCTCATTTTAGAAAATATCACAAATATTCCAAACATTCAACGACTTTGCAAAAAGTGGTCGATTTTTGCAAAAAGTGGTCGATTTTTAGACCTTTTGACCTTTCTGTTATAACAATAATGTTATACTTTTGTAGTGGTAAACTAAAAAAATTGCATCAAAAAAAGCCGGGTTTGACTCCCGGCCTGTATGATTGTACCCATTTTATTTGAAATTAGTCTAAAAACACACCTGATACGTTACAATTTATAATCAACCTGTGCCTGATCACGTTTACCATAGATAATACGGACGATATTCACCTGATGTTTCACTTCATCTATCAAAAAATAAATCAAATAGTTTCGGACTACCATAGCATGTATGCCTTGTTTTTTCCAAGAATCTTCACGTGCAAGAGGAATTCTGTCCGGCAAAAAGTCAAGAGAAACAATGGCACTTTCTAAATCCGCCAGTACAGCCTCCGCAGCTTGTGGTGATTTCAATTCATACAATATATATGATGAGATGTTCCCCAAATCCTTTTTTGCTTCGTCAGAAAGTCCAATCTTATACTGTTCCATTTAGTCCCAGTTCCCTCCTGATTTCCGCAAAGACTTCATTTACAGGCGTAACTTTCCCTTGCCGTATATCTTCCATACCTCGTTCAAGCATTGCGTCGAATTCCTCGTTGGTCATTTCGTCCCTTGCCTTCGGGCGGGCAACATGAATGCGCCGTTCAATTGTTTCCTTAGTTGCCTTAAGCATGAAGTCTGGTACGCTAAGATTCTCTTTCGCAGCATATCGTTCAATTAAAGCCTCATCAGCCGCATCCAGCGCCAGAGTATATGTCATATTGACCTCTCCCTTCTTTTTGTTATATTTTCTGACTTTATTATACTTTTTATTATTATACCACATCAGGCAATATTATATTAATATATTTTTATATTTTTATTAATAAATTTATACACATAGCATAAGTTTATTATATTTTTATGCCATATGATGAAAAAAATTAAGGACTGCGCGATGCAATCCCTAAATAAATCTATTATCTTAAATATGGAATACCGCAGACAGTCCCCCAGTGAGGCCCTGTTTTTTGCCAGCAAAGCCGCTGAGATTCAGATCAAGGGTTACATTGCTCTTTTCCCCAGGTCTAAAGGTAGCACCGATTTCTCCACGGACACTGGTACCGCTTATATCTGCCCCGCGGATGGCCACACCATCAGCAAAGCCTGATGCTCTGCCGCAGAATTCATGCTCTACAGCCAATCCGCCATAGTAATTAATTTTATCATTCTGCTTTACAGTGTAGCGGGTACCTAAACGAAGAACGCTGGATTCCACTGCTCCCAAATCATAGTGACCACCGGCATCAAAGGACACACTGCCCCTATGGTTGTAGAAATACTTGGCATAAAGGTCCAATACAGCCGTTTTGTTCAGCTTGATTTCACGGCCTACACCGATATGTGTTCCCCAATAGGTGGCATCTGTTGTATAGCTGTATGGATTTCCTGCTGCATCCCGAAGCACGTTATTAGCATCATCATGGATAGAACCGGCCCGTAGACTCCCCTCTACATAAAAGCCGTTATTCTTCTGCCATTTGCCTAAGATACCGCCACCAGTATAGCGGGTGGAGCCGTCGCCCCGTTCATCACCGTTAAAGGTAGAATAGTTGCCAGTACCGTATTCAAAGAAAGCTCCGTACTCTGTGGTGGACAGCTTCTTTTCATTCTTATGGCCCAATGCCAAAATGGCATTCCAGTTATGGGTCTTTACATGGGAACCGGTTTCCACATTCATGGAACCGCCACCCATATTGGCATATGTGGCCATACCGTCAGTGCCTGTATTTCCAGCCATAGCAAGGCCTTCAGTAGCAGCACCTACGAAATCGTTACCAGCAGATAATGCTGCCATGCCAACTTCAGCTCCCATAACAGTATTATGGGTCTGCTCCTGGGCGGTCATGCTCACGCCGGTATCAATGGTATAAATGAGGTCATCCCCAGAAAGAGACGCAGTACCCAAGCCTTCAAGGGTTGTACCCAATGTGTATTTTCCCGAAAGAATTTTCCCGGTGTAGCCAGTCATTTTATTTTTTATCAATATGGTATTTTCCCCTGTAGATAAAGCATTAACACCACTAAAGGCAATCCCCCGGGTATCAATGGTAGCATAGGAGCCGTCCTTGTTCTGCGCTATGCCTGTTCCAGAAAGGGTCAGCACGGGTTTTCCCCATTCCGCAGCTTTAAGGTTGATTGTTTCAAAATTCGTCACCTGGCCGGTGACAGTATTGGTGCCAAACAGGTCCAGGGTGTTGCCCGTGACGATATCTCCATTTCCTGCTACTGCATAACCGCCATAAACATTAGGTGCCTTACTGTTTGTCAAGGACACCTTATTGTTTGTGAGATTGCCCTTAGTTCCATCTCCTCCTTCAAGGAGTGCTCCGCCCAAAATTCCCATGGCCTGATTTCCCTTTATCTCACTATTTGTCAAAGACACCAAATTGCCAGTAGCATCGCCGTGAGTTGAAGCACTTCCGCCTGCAACATAACCTGTTGCCGTACTGTCTATCAAATACACCTTATTGTTTGTGGCATTTTTAGATTGTGAAGCTCCACCAATAACATTATACGAAGAGCTGCCGTTTTTCAAGGTGACGATATCGTTTGATGTGTTCCCGCCAACACTCGTAGCACCGCCTACACCAAATAAATTTGTTCCACCATCCACTGTCAGGGAACGACCAATGATGTCATTTTCTCCCGATTCCGAGCCCCAGCCGCCAATCGCCCAATATTCCGTTCCCGAATTCGTCCAATCACCCTTGACAGTCATACTTGTTACACCCGTAGTACCTACGCCTGACGATAAAAACGCACCTGCAGGCACGCTCTTGTCCGCCGGATTCACTTTGACCGTGTTGGAGTCGTCCGCATCAATAAAAAATTCTGCTACGCCGCCATCTGCCGAAGCCACACCGGCTCCCCCTATCCACAGGGAAACAGCCAGTGCCAAAGCAGCCTGCCCTTTTAAACCTTTCCAGCCCTTGCCCTTATTAGCTTTGCTGGTGCTGATGTCCCCCCTTAGTGGACTATTATACTTACTTGTTTCCACTTTTTTATATCCTCCCTGTTTATTTTTTGTGCCACAAAGCACACTTCTCCGCCCACAAAAATAGCATGAATTTTTCCATAATTCAACGACTTTGCAAAAAGTGGTCGATTTTTGCAAAAAGTGGTCGATTTTTAGACCTTTTGACTTTTCTGTTATAACAATTTTTTTATAATACGATAGAAAATCATTTTAAAAAGATACCCAAAAACAAAAAAGGACTGCCGAAGCAGCCCCTTCAATACTTTTTTTAAATATGGAATACCGCAGAAAGTCCCCCAGTGAGGCCCTGTTTTTTGCCAGCAAAGCCACTGAGATTCAGATCAAGGGTAACATTGCTCTTTTCCCCAGGCCTGAAAGTGGCGCCGATTTCGCCCCTTACACTGGTACCGCTGATATCTGCCCCACGGATAGCAACACCATCAGCAAAGCCTGATGCTCTGCCACAGAATTCATGCTCTACAGCCAGCCCGCCGTAGTAATTAATGTTATCATTCTGTTTTACAGTGTAGCGGGTACCTAAACGAAGAACACTGGATTCCACTGCTCCCAAATCATAGTGGCCACCGGCATCAAAGGACACACTGCCACGGTGATTATAGAAATACTTGGCATAAAGGTCCAATACATCAGTCTTGTTCAGCTTTATTTCACGGCCTACACCGATATGTGTTCCCCAATAGTTGGCATCTGTTGTATAGCTGTATGGATTTCCATTTGCATCACGAAGCACATTGTTGGCATCATCATGGATAGAACCGGCCCGTAGACTCCCCTCTACATAAAAGCCGTTATTCTTCTGCCATTTACCTAAGATACCGCCACCAGTATAGCGGGTGGAGCCGTCGCCTCTTTCATCCCCGTTAAAGGTACTGTAATTGCCGGTACCGTATTCAAAGAAGGCTCCATATTCTGTGGTGGACAACTTCTTTTCGTTCTTATGCCCAAGGGCCAAAATGGCGTTCCAGGTATGGGTCTTTACATGGGAACCAGTTTCCACATTCATGGAACCGCCACCCATATTGGCATAGGTGGCCATACCGTCAGTGCCTGTATTTCCAGCCATAGCCAGCCCTTCCGTAGCAGCACCAACGAAATCGTTACCAGCAGAGAGAGCTGCCATACCAACCTCAGCTCCCATAACGGTGTTATGGGTCTGCTCCTGTACAGTCATTTTCTCTGCGGTTGTATCGGTGGTGAAAATCAGGGCATCCATGGTGCCATCATCATTGCTATCCACCAGTGAGGCCTTGCCTTCACCCTGCAAGGTGGAGCCAACCTTGTACTTGGTGCCGGTGATGGCTCCCACACTATCGCCGAAATTAGATACCAAGGTCATGGTTTTGTTGGCTTCCAGCTCCTTGATATTGGTGAAATTAATATTGGAGGTATCTACATCCGCACCAGCGAAGGTAATATTGGTCGGACGGGTCATAAGTGCGTCAGTATCCTTCCATTCCACATTGCCGAATGTGAGCTTGCTCGCCTTGTTGGCGGTGGCCGTGTATTTTATGGCATTAGAATCCGTCTTATAACTGCCACTTACCATACCGCTGACTACCACCCCGTCCACAGGACTGTATCCATAGGAAATATTCTTGGTAGTTTCTGCTATCTCACCCAAAGTATCATTAGCGGTAAGCAGCGTTTTGGAACTGTTTGCGGCAATGTCTGCTGGATTACTGAAGGTCAGGCCGTCCATATTTACGGCAGCATTTGAATAAACATAGCCTGCCGCACTCGCGTCCCGAGGCGTTCCCCATGCCATTGTGCCAAAAGCAATGTTGTTGACATTGAAATTACTTCTTTCATAGACCAGCTTAGTGCCATTGTCCGCAGTTTTAACGCCCTTGGACTCCGAGCCTGTCAAGGCTACACCGTTTGCTATATCGGTGCTGGAGGTCTGTGCTTTGTACTTGATGGCCTCTGCGATTTGATTTTCAGCGAAGAACTCATTTGTCGTTGCTGTCAAAATATCCTTTGTTGTACCAGCGGCCACATTCGGTGCAAAGTTCGTTGCCGTAACGGAATTTGCCCCAAGATTGGAGGTCCAGCCAGCAGGGACCTCTGTGGTTGTGCCATTCCAGTTGGCAAGGTCTACACTGTCAAGGGTGTTGCCTGTGGCAGTATAACCCAAAGTATTCTCAGTTTTGGTAATATTGCCAGTCAATGTGGCATTCAGCTTTATACAATTATCATAATTGGTATAGCTTTGACTATTAGAAATAGGGGCTCCAGCAGTCAGACCAGTGGCATTACTCAGCAAGGTCATGGAATCTCCAGCCTTTATATCTGTGGGTTTATCAAATGCAAACTTAGATGAATCTATCGTGGTAAAAGAATTAAAAGTAAAATCCCCCGCCGACAAGGCCCTGGCAGTGCCGTTTTTGTTCCAGGTGATGGTGCCCAGGGTGATTTTATTGACAAAATCGGCCACGTTATAGGTAATGGACTTATTGCTGTTGGCGATGGTCACGGTATGGGTATTATTATAGGCCAAGCCAACGCCGTTCACGGTGCTGGTCTTGGCTGTACTTTTTACCACTTGGCCTATCGCTGGAATTACCGCCGCATCAGCAGTGGAATATTTCAGTGTCATATTGGCAAAATCATTGGCTGTATTGGAAGCAAGCAAAGTCATAGTGCCTGGGGCAGTATGATTGGCCAAAGCCGTGGCCGATGTAATATCCAAAGTATCACAGTTGCTGAAGCTAGTGGCACTAAGCACTGGACTGGTTTCACTCCAAGTCAAGGTGGAAGGCAGCTCAATGGTGGCAAAATTATATACGCCTCGTGCTGTGCTGGCACCGGAAAGAATCAGCTTGTTGCCGGTTTTTTTATCAACACAACTGCTAGATCCATCGCCACCATAAACGTCCCTGCCAATCGTGGCATTATGCAGGGTAACGGTATTATTTATGGCTGAACCCGTTTGTGTTGCACCGCCATAAACATGATTATCTACCGTTCCCCCGTTCACTGTTACGCTATTACCAGTAGCTGACCCACTACCTAACACTCTACCGCCATAGGCACATTGATTTACTACTTTGCCAGTGACAATAACATGATTATCAGAAACTTGGCTTCCATTATTTGAGTTTCCGCCATAAACGTAATCCTTAACCTCTCCGGAAACAGTAACATGATTTCCGCTGACAGAACTATCATCGCTATACCCGCCATGTACACGGTAGCGTACAGTTCCCGCCACGGTAATTTCATTTTTATTGACGCCGCCCGTAATACCGGCACCGGCATCAGAACCACCACTACCAGTGACCGACCCGCCACTTTCCACGATAATGGTATTGCCATCGCCGGAACAGCTGATATAATTTTTGCTCTCTCCGTCCTGAACTATGACTTCTGCTGCCAAGGCCACCCCGCTGCTCCCTATCCACAGTGAAACAGCCAGTGCCAAAGCAGCCTGCCCCTTTAATCCTTTCCAGCCCCTGCCCTTAGTGGCTTTATTGAGGCTGATGTCCCCCTCTAGTGGACTTTCATACTTCCTTGTAGTCATTTTCATATTCTCCCTGCTTATTCATTGTGCCATGAGGCACATTTTTCCTTACTCAAATATCTAGCACAAAAATTCAAAAAATTCAATGGCAAATCAAAAAGTGAGCGTTTTTTTCAAAAAGTGTCGTATTTTTAGACCTTTTGACCTTTATTCTATAACAATACTGTTATAACTTACAGTGATAAACTAAATGTAGTGCATAGTAAAAGCCGGGTTTAAAGCCCGGCTAGTGGATTGTATATATTTAATTTAAATCGGCCTTAAAACGCATCTGAGAGCATCACAATTTTATCCTTCACTTACATAGCTGCGCTCTGTGGCCGGTATTTTATCCCACTGTATGGCATTAACTTCCATATTATGTGCAAGTCCCCATGCAGCCGCAATACCAGCCGCTTCCCCCATGCTCATGCAGGTTGGTTGAATGCGGAAGGATGCCTGGGCGGCAAAGCTGCCACTGGCACAGCGGCCTACTACCAGCAGATTTGCAATTTCATTTGTCACCAATGCACGATATGGGATTTCATAATATTGTCCTTTTTCCAGCTTTTTAAATAGATCCAGCTTTACATCGTGGATATCAACTGGATAAGCTGTACGACAGACAGCATCGGTGAAATGACGTGCATGCAGATAGTCTTCAACATCCATATAGTATTTGCCACGAATCCGCCAGGACTCACGGACGCCGATCATACTGGCTTCGCGGCTGATATAGGCCTTCTCAAAGCCAGGCAAATTTTGGATAAAGAATGATGCCAAATGGCGCATCATCCGGCGGCCAAAGCTCACTGCCTTACTGGCTGAAACCGCATCTGTTGAACTAAAGGACATCGGGGGCATTTCCGGACAGTTCATTGACATAACAGTTGGCTTGCCTGGAATGGTAAATGCCTGAATATACAGAATGTCATCCTCAGTAAGTTCACCCTTTGCCACGCCTTCCTTGAAGAAATTTTCGCTCTTTTTCCATTTCGCAAATTCGAAGAAAGGTGGACGATTTTCCTTTAAGGCATCATCTGCAAGTCCAAAAATATCCTTTCCATAGTCGTCATTTAAATCATTTCTGAAGAAGTGATACACTTTCCCCACATCAATGCCACCCATTTCAAAACGCAGGCTCATGGGCTGATTGCGACCCGTTTTTTCCGAACCCTTTTCCGTTGGAACACCGGCAAATCGAGCCAACAGTGCATCCCCCGTACCATCTATGAAAACCTTGGCCTTGATCTTGGCAAGACCTTCAGCAGTCTGAACAACACATGCAGTGATTTTGCCGTCCTTGGTCACGGTCCCTACCAATGAAGCATTATAAAGTATCTCTACACCGGCCTCCCCACACATTTCGTCATAGATGAGTGTGAGATATTCCGGTACATACTGTCCTTTTCCCCCACCATAATAAGTATTCGTTTCTATACCCAAGTCAAGGGGGGCTCCCTGCTTTTCCATTCGTTTGTTCAAATCAGTAATGTAGGGGGTGTCACTGCCAGCAATAAAGGTTGGCATACATGGGAAAACACAACCCTGGGTCGCCAGACCACCAAGGGAAATCCCCCGCTCAACCAGCACTGTCTTGGCTCCCTTCCGTGCAGCACTTATGGCAGCCGCAGTACCGGCAGCACCGCCTCCTACCACGCAAACATCCGCATTAAAGAATACAGGAAGCTCTGCCTTGTCAAAATCCAAGGAAGGCGTAGGAGACGCAGCAGCAGGGACGGCATCAGTACTACTCAGTACTGTTCCTACAGCTGCCATTCCCATCAATTTCATAAAGTTACGACGGGACATAGGAATAGAAAATGATTTTTCCATCAAGAAACATCTCCTTTGTTTAAAACACCCGTTGCAATCGCTATTTTCCCACAATGACAATGAAACCATTGATGTTTATTTCAACAGAATAATGCTAATTCCCTGCAAACTAAAATAGGCACCTTACTGGCAAGGTGCCTTTCCGAGTAGCCCATCAGATACTGCAGTGTCTTTGGATTCATATGGAAAATTTTGCAGGACTTGAGTATCATATTGTCGAAGTAATGAAATTGTAAATTGTATACTGGGGGGATTGCTATGGCTTTTTGTCATAAATGTGGTACGAAAAGTGAAGATGGAGCCAGGTTTTGCTGTATCTGTGGTACCAAGCTTATGGATTTGGGCGGCTCGGGACAACCAGAGACTTCCAATTCCACAAATTATATAGTTATTGACAATATGAAAAATATGCTGGGATTTTGGCAACCTTTGCCGGATTACCGCAGTGTGCTTAATCAATTTCAGTATAATCCCAATATTACCGGGGAAAAGGATATTGCCGACAAGCTGATTTCCATTGCAAAGCATTATCAGGAGATTGATAAACTGAGAACTGCCATTGGCGGTGTTAATGTGGGAACAGGCGCCGGGTTTGGCGTGGCTGCAGCTTCTCCACAGGGTTCGGCTCCGCAGGGCGGTGGCATTGGCTATGGTGGTGCTGCGGCAGCGGTTGCTGGCGGAGCTATGGTTGGTATGATGGCCGGACAGGCCATGGCTGGCCCTAATACAGCATACGCCGCCCAGCCGGGCATGCAGCCTGGCATGGCACCGGCTCCGGTTGCTCCGGCAGCCTCTGATGGTGGGGGCGGTTTTGTGTTTATTTCCGGTGATGCGGCCCATAATATATCAGAAGGTATTTCTGATGCGGGCAACGCGGCTGTGGATACGGTATCTGAAGCGGCAAGCGATTTGGCTGACGCCGGCAGTGAGGTGGCCGATGGAGCCAGCGATCTGATCAGTGATATATTGGATTTGTTTTAATAATATATTTTTAAAGGGGGAAATGGGTTTATGAGAAGATTGGATGGGTTAAGGAAGTATTTTGGCTTTTTATTGGTAATGCTGATGCTTACAGCGGTTATTTCGGGCTGTGGCAGTGAGGACAAGTATGTAAAACTGGTAAAATCCGGTTCATTGGACATGGCACCTAATGTGCCTATTGGTAAAGCCTTCGGGCAGTTTTTTGCCAATGATAAGTGGCGGTCTTTTGAGTCTACTGAGGGTGACCGGGTGGTTGAATTTACCGGTGACTGCACCTGGTATGGCAAAGAAGCGAAGATGTTGATTCAGTTCAAGGTATATGAGAATACCAACCGCTTTGAGGTTGGCTATGTTGAGATCGGCAAGGACAAGCTGAACCGTATTGAATCTACGTCGGTTATTGAAAAAGTACTATCTGAATACAAGAAATAAAATCGGCACTGTTTAATGTGCTTATTGGGGGAAATAAATCCTTTACGGAGAGCATGCAAAGCCCTCCAGTGATATTATAGAGTCTTCTATGGCTATAAAAACTATATATTTCGTAATTTTGCTGGAATTGGGTGAAACCGGTTCCAGCATTTTTTTGACTGCATTTTTAGACCATTTGACATTCGTCAAAAAATAATTAAATATTTACTTTTTGACCTATTGACTTTTTGACTTATATGACTATAATAATAATTGAGGAAAGGGAAATAGAAAAATCCCCCACCTCACCGAATTATTCAAATATCTAAATGAAAGGGGATCGTTATTATGTTAGGCTTAGTTCCATTCGCTATGAGAAATGATTTGGCACGAGAGGAAGACAGCTTCGATCGCCTGTTCAACTGGATGAGTCAACCAATTGCAAACATCTTCAGCGATACAGGTCTTAGTGGCAAGTCCTTCAATGTAGATGTCAAGGATAATGGTGACAGCTACGAGCTCAAGGCTGAGCTGCCTGGTTTTACTAAGGAAGATGTGCATCTCTCTTATAAAGACAATTATCTTTCTATCTCTGCCAACAAGGAAGAATCCAAGGATGAAAAGGATGATCAGGGCAACTTCATTCGTCGGGAGCGTTATTCCGGCAGCATGAGCCGTTCATTCTACATCGATAACATCGATGAGAACAATTGCAATGCTGATTTCAAGGACGGTATCCTCACCGTCACCATGCCAAAGCTGGCAACTCCTGTAGAAGAAATATCCCATGAAATTCCAATCCACTAAGGGATAATCCTAAAATCGGACCTTCACTAAGGTGAAGGCCCGATTTTTTCATGTTAACAAACAACTATCTGAAAAACAGATTGGCAAGCACGCTCAAAACAATACTGATGATGATGCAGGTAACAACCGGAAAGTGAAAGGAGCTATTTTCTCCCACTATATTTATATCTCCCGGCAGCTTCCCGAAGGGAATGATTTTTCCCCCGAAGTGAATAACACAGCCCACAACCACCAGAATTATTCCTAAATAAATCAACATCTTACCCAAATCGGTCATTTAGTCCCCCTTATGGCACAAAATTTAATTTGGCGGTGATGTCCACCACACTCCGATGTTTTATGGCTCTTGGCTCGAAATGGATAATATCATAAACGATCTGCATTACCACTCCGGCACCGACGGTACTCAACAACGTTCCTATGCCCACAGGACCGTCCAACAGCCAGCCAATCAGCAGTACCACCGCCCACATGGCAATTTGCACATACCCAATAGGAACCTTGGGAACCCGTTTTCCCACACCCACTAAGAGCGAATCCCTTGGGCCGCAGCCTTGGCCTGCCTTCATATAAACATACATACCTAAGGCCATAAAAACAAAGCCCACCAGCATTACAGCAATACCCGCCCACAGGCTTTGGTTTTCTGCCAAAGGATTCAGATCATTGTACATCTGCACAAAATTGCCCGTCAGCAAGGCATCAATAATGGTACCATAGCCGATGCGCTCCTTTAAAAGCAAATCAACTATCAATACCAGAACGGCCACTGTTGTCATAGCAATACCATAATTTAACGGCGTATGATAGGAGATTCCCATGCCCAGGCAATCCCAAGGAGCCAGGCCAATATTGGCATATATGGTCAAATGTACCCCAAAGGCAAATACCAGCAAGCCGGCCACAATCTGCAGCCATTGCCTGATAATTATTTTTCTGAATCGATTGGCAAACAATCTCTCCAATTGCGGCCCCTCCTTGTTAAACCTAATAAATTACTACTTATCATAACACAGTAGTTCAAATTTTTCTCCCTTTATTTTTCATTCCTGGGGAAAAAAAGAATACTTTTAGTCGTTGACATGCATTAAGCTTGTCAGGTAAATAGATTTTAGGATATAATTCACATTAGGTTGTTAATGACAATCAATAATACCATTACAAGGAGTCTTCGAACATGGAAGTACTACAAAGAGCACTTGACTGGAAACACACGCAAAAAATCATCACCTTTGTCATCATTCTAAATGCCGCGGTACTGGGTATTCTCACCTGCCGATCCCTAACCCCGGAGCAGATTTTCTTATTGGAAGCGATTGATAAATTCTGCCTGGTAATTTTTGTAATCGAGTTGGTTGTAAAGCTGCTGGTGTACAAAAACAATTTCCATAAGGATCCATGGAACATCTTCGATTTTATCGTTGTTGCCAGCTCCATAATCTTTATTTCCAGCAATGTTTCCGTAATTCGAGCCTTCCGTATATTTAGATTGTTAAAGGCTTTGGCCGAATTCCCGGAACTGCAGATTCTGGTTTCCGCCATGCTGAAGGCTATCCCAAGCATGTCCTGGGCCTTGGTACTCCTGTTCATTATTTTTTATATCTTTGCCGTTTTTGGCAGCTCCATGTACGGGGCTACATTCCCGGAATTATTTGGTGATGTGGGTGGATCCATGTTTACCTTGTTCCAGGTTATGACCTTTGAATCCTGGGCAACGGCTGTAGCCAGACCAATAATGGAAGTTCACCCTTATTCCTGGGTATTCTTCCTGGTATTTATTCTGCTTACCTCCATCACATTGCTGAATGTCATGGTTGGTATCGTTGTAGAGGCTGTTGGCACAATTTCCGAGGCTGCCAAGAAAAAACAGGCCGCCGCCCAAGCAGAGAATGCTCCGTCTGAAGCTGATGCTGCTGATGACATCGAATTGGAAATCCGCAAGCACTTTGAACAGATTGAAGAATTGCTTCAGCAGCGCCGTACACAGAGCTAATTTCATAAGAACACGAAAAGGGACCTTTTAAGGGTCCCTTTTTCTATACTCGCATATTGATTATCTTCCAGGAAACAAAGCCCAGTAACAACCCGAAAACCAGTCCCGCAAACACATCACTCGGGTAATGAACAAACAGATAAATACGGGAAAAGGCTATAATAAACGCCAGGCCAAAGGCCAAAACCGACCACAGCTTCTTGCGGGCGGTAGTTATTATGGCAGCAGCCGTAAAAGAACTAAATGAATGCCCCGAAGGGAATGAATAGGTATCCGGGGGAACGGCCAAAACAGATACACCAATGTAATCCACACACGGTCTTGCCCGCATTACCAGATTTTTTATTACGATATTGCCCAGCAGCATCATTATTATCAGGCCAAGCAGCAGTGCCATCCCGGTCCGCCGATATTTTTTCGTATAGCACAAGCCAAGGCCGATTATTATCCACACAAACCCATACTCGCCGATAAAGGACACCATCTCCATAAACGGAGTCAGCCAAGGCGTCACCACTGTATCCTGCACAGCAAAAATAATACTGCGGTCTAATGCTATAATCCAGTCCATACTTAATCTCCCATCACTTAAATATCTCCCTTATTATAGCGCAGACACTAAAAATTTACTGTAGGCAAAATATTACAATTTATGTAAGAATATCAGAGGAGTTTTTCCCATTCCGCCTCTTTAAAACCGACCAAAACCTTATCTCCAGCCAGCAAAAGCGGACGCTTTACCAGCATGCCATCCGTGGCCAACAGCTTTAGCTGCTCCTCCTCGCTCATACCGGGCAGCTTGTCCTTCAACTGCTTTTCCCGGTAAATCATACCACTGGTATTAAAGAACCGCTTCAGAGGTAGCCCGCTCTTCTTATGCCATTCCTTTAATTCCTCATAGGTGGGATTGTCCGCGGCAATATTCCGCTCATTGTATTTAACCTTATGTTCCTCCAGCCACTTCCTGGCCTTCTGACAAGTAGTACACTTAGGATAACAGATGAATTGCATATAATCTCCCCCTTTGAAAATACCCCCCAAATATATCATTAGCTTTCAAATATTATTTCATACTTCGCAGACTGGCGATTTCCTTGGCATAGCCGTCGTTATCATTCGGAGTTTCCAATATAAAAGGCAACCCGCTTAAATACGGGTGGTTGACTATCCGGCCAAAGGCTTCATTTCCGATACTTCCCTCGCCGATTTTTGCATGGCGATCCTTATTGGAGGCAAAGGGCGTCAAGCTGTCATTTAAATGAATAGCCCGTAATTTATCAATGCCGATCACCTCATCGAATTCCTTTAGAACCCCCTCTAAATCATTTACAATATCATAGCCGGCACTGTACACATGACAAGTATCCAGACAAACGCCCAAATGATCCTGCAGCTCCGTCCGCCTGATGATTTCCGCCAGCTCCTGAAAAGTCCGGCCCACCTCCGTACCTTTGCCGGACATGGTTTCCAGCAACACCATGGTACTTTGCTCTTTCTTTAATATCTCATTCAGCTGGTGACTGATAAGCTCAATAGCCACCTCCACCCCCTGACCCACATGGCTGCCGGGATGAAAATTATAATAATTTCCTGGGGTATATTCCATTCGCACCAGATCGTCCGCCATAACATTGTGGGCAAATTCCCGTAAAGCATCCTTTGCCGCACAAGGATTTAGTGTATATGGGGCATGGGCCACCAGATAACCGATATTATGCTCCTTCTTGAAGCGGATAAACTCCGCCACATCAGCCTCATCTATATCCTTCGCCTTGCCACCCCGGGGATTTCTGGTAAAAAAGGCAAATACATTGCCCCCCATGCTGACTATATCTTTTCCCATAGCCAGATATCCCTTGGCCGACGACACATGACATCCTATATTAAGCATATTATTACTCCTAGGTGAAATTCCTTCTCTAACCTACACGCAGAAATACGATTCAAACAAATTATACATCCTGGAGCAGGCTCAAAGTCAAATATTATTTGAAAGCCTGTGAGCACTATTGATAAGCTTCAATAGTATGCTCACAGGCTCAAATGATACTGCTAAATCCCCAAAATCTGGTACAAAGATTCATCAATAATGCGATAGTGTTTCTTTAAAAACGGACTGTAATAGGTCTTGTCGTTGAAGAACCGCATGTTGTAGGCTGTGGCAAATGCCACCTCAGCCGCATAAGGTATCATAGGATTTCCCTCAGCGTGACTGTAATCCTGGTTTGTATCCCACAACAGCCATTTCCCATCTCGCTCATGGAAAAGACTTTTAGTGGTCCAGTCATACCGGAAGGTCATTGGGAAACCTTCCCCTACCCTGTACGGACCGCCTATATAGGTGTCATGCTCCCGCCAATACTCATCGGAAAACTGCACCGATATTACCTTGATGGTAATCTGATACTTTGGCGGAGCGTATTGCTGCACATCCACCGTATTTTTGTCAGCATAATAACCCACACCCATACCGCCATCAATCAGCACCCAGTCTCCGTCAGCCATAGTAGCGGGATAATTTTCGGCAAAAGCCGTCACCGACAACATAACCAGGGCCACCAGAGTCAACAACGCACATCTCAATTTTTTCACATCAACCATCCTTTCCTTAAAAATTAGTCGTTAATCATATCTGAAGAGAGATTCTTCCCCCATATAATTTTATCCTGCAAAAAATCACCATATTTTTCCGAAACAAAAAAACAGGTCTATGGGCCCCATAAACTGACAACTTATTCAGGTGGAATTTGAAACTCCAAATGAATTTAGTCGAATATTGATGAAATGCTTGAGGATATTTTGCCATAAAAAGACCCCCATAAGTTAGATTACTTGGTCTAACTTATGGGGGTCTCTACAATATCAGAGAGCCTTCTTTAACCCTGTTTACAATCACCTTCGAATTACATACCGTCCATAATAAGTATTTTATAAGTAAAAGTGAATTCTACTTGACATAATCACCAATCTATCTATAT
>Ga0256405_10007150_pt1 | contig 17115 bp, 25 predicted proteins | sample RumenRJG_02DNA_FD_189096 | JGI IMG/M metagenome (GOLD analysis project Ga0256405, IMG submission 189096) | Bovine rumen microbial communities from Lethbridge, Alberta, Canada - RJG_02 | ecosystem: Host-associated > Mammals > Digestive system > Stomach > Rumen | place: Canada: Alberta...
AAAATATATATATCACAAGCATCCGCAACTGGATTCATCCCTGCGGTAGCCCCTCACCATCATGGAGTGTATCCGCTCCTTCGCCCACTCCGTCTGAGCCTCGTCCTCCATGTGGCGGCAGGCGATCTGCCCCCACTCCAGACCCTCAGCCTCGGCAATGAGGTCAAGGTCACTCTGGGGCACGTCCTCCGTAACCTTAATGTCGCCGTCAATCCTGATTATGTCATAAGTCACTTTCATAAGCCATTCAGTTTTTTAAGAGCCAGCCGGGGCGGGATGATTCTAAATAACCCAACTTTAATTAAACATTATGCCCCGCCCCAAACCGTCACTCTTTATATCTAATCGTTATCGTCATCTCATTCCCATGTTTGAGCTCGTTCGTCTTGCTCTGAGCCAAGTGGCTGATGCCGTACTCCAGCACCTGTACCCTCGCTCTCTTCATCTCCTCAAGCAACGCCTCGAGGAGATGCACCTGTGCATCCCTTCCAATCATCTTCTTTCAGTTTAAAGTTCTGTATATTGCGATGTCATCGCAATCATCTCTCTCAAAACAAACTCAGCTGTGCAGATTCATTGCTGAACCGCACGCAACTCCGGTCAAAGTAATCTTTGTCCTTCTCGCATCCCCAGTAGTCAAATCCAGCCTTATAAGCCGCAATCCTGCTGCTCCCTGAACCAAACATCGGATCGAAGATTCTATCCCCTACCGCCGCAAAAGTGGCCAAAAGCCAAGAATATAAGTCAACAGGCTTTTGTGTCGGGTGAATCTTCTTTCCCCTCCTGTTGTCAAACCTGAATATCTTCGCAGGCTTGTCAAAACTCGTCCACGCATATTCACACTGAGAGAAATTCTCCCAAGGTTGCTTCTTGTCCCAGCACACAAAGCAACGGCACGGAGGAAGACGGAAGTAATTGCCCCCCCATATAATCTGGTTGCGGCTCACCCTGAACAGTTCATCAAAGAAATCCGCTCCCGGTGCCATATCCCAACGGTGGATGTCATCCGCATTCAGAATCCTCGTTTTCAACTTACCACGGCTGTGCGTGCTTCTCGCAGGAAGACCGTACGGAGGATCGGCTATCGCAAGGTCAAAGAACTTATCAGGCAATGTCCGCATGTATTCCATGCAGTCCATATTGAAAACATCACTGGTCATAATTCTATTCTTTTTTGCCGTAATTCCGATTCAATCCGCTTTCGTGCCACGCCATAGAACCGCTCGTCAATCTCAATGCCTATGTAATGGCGTCTTTCCCGAATGGCCGCTATGATGGTTGAACCGCAACCCATGCAGTTGTCAAGCACCACGTCTCCAACATTTGAGTAAGTTCTGATAAGCCACCGTAGCAAGTTGACAGGCTTCTGCGTTGCATGATAAAATTCACCACACTTATGCTCTTTTCTTATTGGTATGATACTTCGCGGATATTTTTGCCCGGGTTTTGTGGGAGCTACTTTCCGTATTCCCTTGTGACAATCATACCCACCCGTTTTATATCTGCCATAGCAGTTGTTCGTTTGCTTATGGGGCCCGTCACCTCTTGAATGGTTTGGTTCTCCTGTTGTCATCTGCGGATTGTATGTGGGCAGCGACTTGTAAAATACGCAAATATCCTCATGACATCTCATAGGCATGCGGTTTGCGTTGAGAAATCCAGTGACACGCATCTTGTCCCAAATAAGATTGTAACGCCACATTTCTGGATTTGACATCATCAAACAGGCTGTAAACATCCCTTGTGCGAAAAGCACAATGGCACCATTGTCTTTAATAATCCGCTTATACTGCTTCCATAGTGGCTCAAACGGGATTATATTATCCCATTTTGCGTTAGGATTATTCTTGTGAAGCACACCGTATGGCAAATCGCAAAGAATCATATCACAGGATTTGTCGGCGATACGCTCCATCACTTCAAGACAGTCACCAAGATGCAAAGTGTCCTTTTCAATCAAACCTAACTTCATAGCCTGTCACTATAATTTGTCGTAAATTTTATTGATGTTTTCATATAAATTTGTCCGTTCATCCGCATTTTTATTACGGTCAAATTTCCCGAACCGCTCCTTCCGGCACCAGTTCTCAGTGCATTGTACATAGCCAGCCTCCCAGGCCTCCGCAGCGGTCGCCTTCGGATGTGCCTTCAGCCATGCTTCCTTCTGCATCTTATATCCCATCTTACTCCTGTTTAAAAAAGAGACAACTGCGTATCCTCACTTTGCTTCTCTATTATTAGTTTCTTGAAAATATGGTACATCGGTGAAATAACGATGCTGTTTCCAAATAGTCGATACAGGGCGCTGTTACTAAGTCCTGTAGCCACCATTTTGTCAATATCATCGTCATCAACATCCATAAGCCTGCCGCACTCCCTCGGAGTCAGTTTCCTTATCCGGAATTTCTTGCCTTCCAACTCTTTAGGGAGAGCAATTTTTTTCTTTTCTTTTTCTGCCATACTTCTTCGCATTTGTTTATAGAAATTTGTTGTCTTCGCTTCTTCAACGGTCGCATCGGTCAGCATCGGTGTCATCCCCCCCCATTCCGCAGGCGGCTGTAATAGTCGGTGAAATACCTTCAACGCTCCCTCTGTGCGGATTCCGCTGTTTGTTGCCTATCACTGTTATAAACTTGCCCATATTCGATTATTTTAGCGTGTCTGTTGCCACCTCCGGCATAGTTGAATATCGTAGGTGCGACTCCTTCAGGATCATAAACCCTTCCTCTATGTGTGTTGCTGTATTTCGCATTCGGAATAAGATTGAAGAGTTGTATCACCCTGTTTGTGTTCTTCTTCATAAAGCTCTATCACATAATTGTCTTTCTCAACCGACGTTATGGCATTTGACGTGCCGGTCCTGTTTACTTCAAGTTTTTGGAAATGCTTATTCTTCTTCCAATCACCCCTGCTCCGTCCCCTACTCGCCGCTATCAGGTATTTCATCTTCATATATTTCTGCAATGAGCACCCACATGTTCTCGTGCCCACCACCAACACAGGTGTGTATGCAGTTCACGTATGGGTTTAAGTTACGTTTCACAATCCTGCCTTTCTTGTCACGGGAACGACTTACGCCATACGCATCAACCACTTTCTGCTTGTTCATGCGTCGCCGGTCTTCTTCAACAACCATCACAAAGTTTGGAGTTGTTCTTATCCCAGGCACCACGTCATTACTGAAAGTGGACAGTGCCATCATGTCATTATAGCCTCCGTGCTCAAGACCTCCCCCTCTCAGCGATGCGGAGAAAGTCCTGTTAAAATCAACTTTGCCAACGTCTTTAAGTCTGATCTTCATTTCTCGGTACACTTACATAATACATATTTCTGAAATCCACACCCATCATGATAGTCCCACACACATTGTCACGTACACTCTGGTTATAGGTGTCTATCCATAGGTAAGGGCGGTTTATCGCCCCCCCCTTAATCAACCTTGCGAGGCGTTTTCCTCCGGTTTTTATGGCCATCTTTCTCTTCATATTCAAACACCGCTGTCGCTCCATACCCCCCCCTCTTATAAAGTTGGAAAGGGAATTTTTATAATACTGCGCCTTAATCGTCCTGCATGTCCCGTCAGGCTCAGGATTCATCGGAATCAACACCTTCATATATTTTCAAAAATTGCTGGTTGTTCGCACTTATCCTCGTCGTCACCGAAAACGGGAAGATCTCACTCGTCAGGGCGTATGTCCAGTGCCTTGAGTCAAAAAAACAATCTTCTTTGGGGAGGTATGGAATAATATGTATTGGTGAGTTTTTCCCACACCCGCTCCTATTTAGTTTTTTCGGTCTCGTCAGTTTCTTCATAAATCTCACAAATCAGGTTGTCTTTCATTGGGAGGGTTGTTATAGTTCCCATCACCACACCCCTAAGGCAAAGTCTCCTCCCATAGTTGAACCTTGCACCTTTGTCACCATAGAGATGTCTGCGTAAACGCTCCTCTTCCGTCCGTTCCTTCCCCACAGCCAGCACAGTCAGCATCTGAGCCATCTTCTTCTTTCTCTATTTGAAATTCTTCGAGTACCTTATCGCTGATGTAATATTTTTCGTCAACATTAGTCTCCAAATAATCTTTCATACGTTTCACAAGCGGAAATGGTTTTGGGAAAAAGTACATTGGCTCAGGATTCTCTTCCGTTCTGAGAATACTCACCATGTATATCCTCTCCCTGTGCTGTGCGACACCATAATCAGTAGCGTCAAGAACATTGGCGAAATTCTTATACCCGAAACCTTCCAAACGTTCCTGCCACAAGTGAAACCCTTTGATGAATTTTCTCCCAACAAGTGAGGCAACGTTCTCAAAGAAAATATATTGAGGTCTTTTAGCCTCAATTGCACGGGAACACTCCCAAAGCAGGGATGACCTTGTTCCGCTACCCTCTTCACCGCCCTTCATAAGGCCAGCCTGGCTGAAATCCTGACAGTTATGAACGATTGCACCATTGGCGGTATAACTTTCATCTTCATCTACCGACATATTGAACACCGTAACACAATCGGATTGAATTATTGGGAGTTTAGAAAGTGGATACCAAATATAGCCATCTTCATAAAATGCCTTATCCTGCTTATCGGAGTTCGTTTTCCACGTTACATTGTAAGAATCTTTTTGATTCACTATTCTTCCTTCAATAACCGTCTGCGGCGGTCTTGCCGTCCTGTAAATGGAGAATGGTCTGCGATAGACCTTTGCAACGCATTGTGCAATACCAAAACAAAGTTCCCTGCTTACTGAAGTTGTTTTGTATAGATTACCACACAAGCATCCATCACTATCTATATAGCCATCCAGAAACGATTTTAGAAGTGGCGTTGGGAGATTGATGGTTTCTGCATCAACTTTCTTTCCGTATGCGTAATAGCCGTATCGCTCAACAAACGCAAACAGTTCACTCGACGAAATAAACACCTTTTCAACTGTACGCTCTTGTACGCCACTTCCGTGCATTCCACAATCATTTATTGCCTTATATAAAGACACCCTGTTTCTGTCAGAGCAACAAATGATAACACTATTACCTGTAGGCGATTCTCTTTTCCAGCCATCACCAACATATCGCCCCATAAGATACCAGAATGAGGGATTTTCAAAAAGAGGAGATATTTTGTTTTCAACCTTCTTCCAACGTGTTGCAATTACCCCACCCCATTTTGGCAATTCAGATTTTGAATTGATGGCATAACCAAGATAACAATTCTTGTCAAGGTTCTTCGCCTTTATCCATTCTGGCTCATGGAAACATCTTTTACATTCATGTCCCTTCTTGTACATACGGCGGACATAGAACGGGTGTTCTTCTGTGCAATAAATAATGTCCGTACCCATACCATATATTTTTACCATCTGACCTGCATAAGGTCTTTGCCCTACATTTGTCACACACTTAAACGTATTCGTATGGGTAAGCACATAATCACCAACTTTCACTTCTTCAATCGGCTTATATCCGCCATCTGTCAAAATCAAAGTACCAGCCACGAAACACGGGCTGGACATCGTGAACAGGTCGAAGTCAGGAACATCCTCCCAGTTTATCTTGGATATATCACCATAGTTCCTCACATCACCATGCAGTGCCTTGTATGCCTTGATCGCAGAGGGGTCAATCTCGCTGAATCCAACAGGCACAACTTTGATTTGCCCAGGAAAATCACGTTCCAGTCGTCTCAGTGCCAAAAGCTGAGAACCATAACCAGCAAAAGCCTCAAACACCCTCAGCGGTCTTTCTTTCGTGTAATACATATTTTTCTTGATATTTTTGTTCATATTCTTCTAATATATCCTCAATGTAAGGCCATCTGGCAGAATCATGTATATCATTCATATCAAAACGGCCAAGTATCGTCCGGCCAGAGTCAACAACCTCGCCGACGCTCATCACCTTGCAATCCCTGTCTTCCATATATTACCTAAAAAATCGTGTTGTCAAACTCCGTTAAAGCCACTCTCGCTATTTTTGTCAGCGTCCTGTTCCGACCTAACCCAACCAGTTCAACCTCTATTTTGTGTCCCTCAGAGGCTTTAAGATAATGTTGATAGAGATCTGAATACCTCTCTGGTATATCACCCCTTTCTATCCAGTCTTTAATGCCAACACTGATGGTGAACACCTTTACAGGCTCTCCTTTCGGAATCTTCACGAAGCCCCAGGCAAGCGCATAGAGCATAGCCTGATACCAGCATCGTCCTCCGGGAAGCAAAGACACCGGTCCTGATTTCGTGGGCATTGCACCGTCAAACACCTTGCACCATTGATGTTCCATTCTTCCGTTACTGAGAAGAAGAGAACATACCGCCCTGCCGTCCCTGCCTATGCCATATATATATAAATCCATGATTCATCCTCGGTTTCTTGTCAGAATGGTGCTTCATCATCATCCATCCGGAACGGCAATGCTTCATCGCTTTGTTCTTCCTCTTCTGGAAATATCCGATTTTGACCATCCATGTTTTCTTCCCATCCATATTTAACTTGCTCGGCGATATTGTTTTTTAACCTGTTGCTTTCTCCTTCAAACCACAGCTTAATCACCATACCCATTAGAGTACCTTTTGAACGGAACTTGCCAACCTCGATGATGTTTGTGCATCCAGAATTGATCACGTCTTGATAAACGACCTTTCCAAGATATTCCTCGGCAACGGAACGGAATCCCGTGTCTATTCTGCTTAACACAAACACATTGTCCGCCTTGTTGCTTATGTCGCCGCTGCCACCGATATTGTCAACCTGAATGTAAGAAAGGCTTTTGTGTGGATGAGCCACAAGATGAATGTGGATGTTCAGTTCCTTGGCGAGGTCAGTCAGTTTTTGCAGTAAGACCGATTGCCGGTCGTACTTGTTCTCTTCCAAAGAGCGAAGGTCAAGAACCATAAGGTTGTCCAGCAATACCACATCGATATTTTCACTTTCTTTCAGTTTTCTTATCTGCCCCTCTATCTGACTGAAGTTCTCACCGTATTTGTTATTGAATAACCAAAAGTATTTGTCTATCCACACATCAATCTTCTCCGATATGTAGTCCGGTGTGGAATAATAGTCGGTTCCATATTGTCTTTCGTTGTATTGCTTGCCCGCAGCTTGGAGATACAGCCAGGTCTTTGCGGTATCGCAAGTCAACTCTCCTGTCCACAATGCCGACTTGTAACCTTTTTGTGCGGAATTGAGGATGAGCATGTTCAACAACGACGACTTTCCACAGCCACGCTTGCCGGTCCAAACAGAGACCATGCCCCGTTTGAAACCAACACCCCTGCGGTCGAGTTCCGTAATTCCTGATGGGATATAATCAGCAAAGGAAAAGGCTGGTTTCTTAATGTCTGACATCTTCAGCCATATCTTGCCCTTATCATTTGTCTCCTCTAAAGGTTTGACTGGCTCTGTCCGCTGACTGGTGTTATACCTGTGTTTATATTGATATTCCTGGTAGTCTTTTTTGTCGTATGCGTCAGGCTCAAATTTTAACCTCACATCCCTCCATGTGTATTGAGAGCATGAATTGTGTAAGCAGACGTATGCTATCGCACCATTGTCTCTTTGAAAGATGACGGCATCCTTCCCTTTGTGGTTTTCATCAAAAACACAATGGTCAAGGATGTATTTCGTGCCACCGGCCACACTTTGAGTTTTGTAACCGATTCCGTGTTTGTCAAGGAAAGTTGGAAGGTTAAATTTCTCACGCCCCCAGTTGTTGTCTGAACTTGGCTTTGGTCTCTCCTCTGGATAGAGGTCTGCTATCTTTTTGAAATATTCAATATCTGTTGGAATAATGTCTATCGGAGCTTTTACTATGTGGCTGACTCTCCAAGGTCTGTCCGGGTTGTTTGCTCCTTTCTTTGAGGTCGTGCCGTAAACCTTACATAATCTTGCCCGGTTATGTACTTTTTGATCTACTTCTATGAACTCATCATCGAACATCATCGAAAGTGCAAGTCCGAATCGCTTGATGATAAGGTCATTCTCTTCTGATATTCCAATCCTGCAAGGTATGTTTACATGGTACCCGTTGCCTGAAATTGCAATAACTGGCTCAGAGAATCCGTTACTCTTCAAGAATTTGTAAACCTCCACCGCTTTAAGGTGTGCCTTTTGCAACTCATCATTGGAAGAATTGGTGCCTGCGGGTCGCTTAGGGTCAAGATCAACCATCACCCAGCGTCGTCCGATGATGTCGTTGTCAACAGTGGAGTTCTTAGGAGACATGACCAGTCTCTCGCTTTGTGGACGGCCATAGCAAGCAACATTGATGACATTCAAGATAAAATATATTTGCTCGTCACTGTCGTTATCAAAAGGTTCGATGTCGTTGATAAGTTTTTCAATATCCTTGTAATACCCACTATAATTACGTCTTCCAAGGACACGCACCTCCGTTATGTCACCCTCTTCATGAAACAAAGACCACCATTTGTATATTTGTTCTCTGTCTATCATTGTTTATTGCCAATAACCTTTCGGATATGGATTGTTTGTTTCTTGATTGAACAAACCTTCATTACTTGCCCGTGTGTTTTCCGCTTTCCATTTCCTTTCCCATGTGACAACTGCTTTCCTCCAATTTTGCATCTTGTTCTTCCCAATCATCCAACCTTTACTTTCGTAAAAATTGAAGAACATTTCAGCATCTATATGATAACCTTTTTCTTTGACATAAGCATCAACATCAGCAACCAAAGGTTTGACAAAATTTTTTTTCTTAAAAGAAGATTTATCTTCTTTTTCTTTTTCTTTTATGATAACATTATCTTTAGATATGTTATCTACACTTACACTTACACTATCACTTACACTTACAGTTCCATTTGTTCCATTTTGTTCCAATGTTGGAACATTTGTTCCATTTGTTCCATTTTGTTCCAACCTTCCAACGTATTGATTCCCACGATGTTTCGCCCCAGCACGGCATCTTTTCTCTCTGGTATCAATCCATTTTTGAGTATCCCTGTCGATTTGTGGCAGTACAAAATCCATGACAACCGATGCCAAATCAGACAATTGGGCAGAGGTGTTGTTAAACACTTTCTCCATTATGGCATCATATACCTCAAGCCTTGTGGCATCGTTACGTTTGGATATTACGTCAAACCAGTCACGATGAAAAACAAATGATTGCCGTTGCTCTTTATTTGTAGCCATAGATATGTTGTTTATGTTTATTTGTGGCCTGTGAAGGCATCGAACCTCCAAATTCCCTGACGGCGTAAATCTTAAAGCACAAATGCAAGGATACTATTTACGGGAGTCGAACCTAACGACCTTGCTTGCTACCGAGACTATATCTGTACTTCAATAAATTATTACGATGCGCAATCCGTCTGTTGTCAGACCAGATGAAAGAGCCATGCAGTACCGCACGCACGGCTCTTTATGTTGATAGTTCATCCACTGTCGTGTGTGGTGCGATGTCATCGCACCCAGGAAAGAGAATCATTCTCCGTTCATTTCCTTTTGTTTCCTGCGCCATTCCTCAATGTCAAAGTCGTAAGAGTCAGTCTTGGTGATTTTCCTTGCATACAGGTTGTTGTAAGTCCACAATCCGTATTTCTCAGTATCCCACTCAAAGCCATCAATCGTAAATGAGACGGTCACACGGTCGCCAATCTGCAAATCATCAACTACTGCTGACGTTTTTCCATAAGCATTAAAATGAACCGCCACTTTCCGGGGTTCATAACCATACTTTCTAATCCACTCGCAAGTCACGTCAAAGTCTCGGCGACGCCTGATGATTGGCTCACCGTTCTCTCCTTTGCGTAATTTGAGTTCGTAGTCAGTTGGGTCATAAATCCGACTCACATTTCCTGTTAACTCAAAGAATGGTTGCAACATATTCAAATGTTTTATGTGTTATCAAAACGGGAGATCGTCTCCTTCAGAACCACCACCTGCCGAAGGAGAAGGTGAAGCAGGTGGGGATGGCTGGGCAGCCTTGGCGTTATCATAAAGGTCGCTTATCGTTTTGGGCTGTGGCTGACTTGGCTGAGCCGGTTGCCCAGCACTTCTCGGATGACTCAGAAATTCCATCTCATCCACGACAATCTCAGTGGTGCTCTTCTGCATACCCTGTCTGTCAGTGTATTGGCGTGTGCGAAGCTTGCCTTCCACCATGATGCGGTCACCTTTATGAAGGTATCTCTCCGCAAGTCCGGCCTGTGTTCCGAACATCACCAGTCTGTGCCACTCGGTCTTGTCCTCAACCTTTGTTCCATCCTGCTTGGTGAAACCACGCTCTTTTGTAGCAAGCGTCACCGAGCATATCTTCGCCCCCGACTGCGAGGTCTTGATTTCAGGATCTCTTCCGAGAATCCCTGTCAATATTGCTTTGTTCATGTTGTTTGTATTTATGTTTAACAATAACCTGATTTGCCGTCAGAGAACGCATCCGACGCACTTTCCCATGCTGAATGATAGTTTATCCATCATAATTATTTTGACTCGGTAGAAACCTTGTCAGAGGTGTCTTCAAACCCGGCGAACTTCTCAGCAACAGCCTTCGCCTTCTTTTCATCGACTTCGTTCTCATCAGGATTGTCAACGTATTCAACATCTGCGTTGTCAAGGTCTTCAACATTGTCAATCTGAGTGAAATCATCTTTCACGACACCTTGGTCAAACTTGATGGCACGTTGCATCTCAATAGATAGGATGCCATAGCGAGAAAGCAACAATTTCAGAACTGTCTTCCTTCCCATAGCATCCGGGTCGGTTGCCCACACACCTTTGCTGAACGTCTTGCTGTATTTCTTTCCATGTGCCAGTGCTTCTTCCTTGGTCATGTAAAGATATTTCTCAAAACCGCCGATGGTCCTGAAATACGACATATACCCTACAATCTTGTCACTTGTCTTCTTTGTCGCATCAAACACAAAATCATCCGTGAATGGGTCGTATTTCACAAGTTCTCCCTCATGCACGTCGCAATTCGTAATCTTTGCGTATTGACCGCTTCGGATGGCGAGTTGCACCAGTCCACGGGTCATGATTTGGAATTGTGCAGAACCACCATAAGGCACGATGGCGGCGAATCCAAGGTTAGGATTGATAGGCAGGTCCAATGATGCCGCTACCATCGCACTTGAATAGATAGTCTTTGGGTCTGCGTTCTGCAACAACTTGTTATTGTTAACCACCGACAGCACACTCGTTGCGAATCCTTGTGCTTTCGTTCCAAGCATCGCACGAAGGTTGCTTTTCACACTCTCGTTGTCAAAATAGCCTTTCAAGGCTACAAGATTTGTATTTGCCATAGTCTTTTTGTTATTTTAGTTTGAATATTACATAACCGTTCTTCTTGATTTCCTTACGATAAGAATCTTTCATTTTCTTTGCCTTACGAGGGTGATTCTCGCAGAAAGCATCCCAAAACTTCTTGTAGTCGGTCCCAACTGTTACAGAAGGATCTACCCTCGTTATTGTGTAGGAGTCACTGCGGATGCTTTTCACATTCTTGCTCTGAAGAAACTCATAGAGCTTCTTCTTGAACTGGTCTATCTTATCCTCACGCTCCTTTATCTCAAGCAACATCTGCTCAACAAGCTCAAAACTCTGACGGATAGGTGCCGGGACATATTCCGCATCAATCTCGTCACCATCATAGTATTCGTTGAATGTGTCGAGAAACTTACTGACGATGCTCATCGCCTTCATGATGTTGAACACGTCAGTGTTGAAATGGACGGTGCGGATGGTGATGCGTTCGGGGTCAAAATCAATGCCATCTTCAAGGTCAAGACCGGCAGTGCTGTAATGAACGAGGTAAAGCCTCAGCCTCCACTCCTTTCCAAGCATACGAGCCTGCTCCATGCCAAGTTTCTGGTGAATGTAAAGCTGCTCTTTGTAGTCCTCCCTTGTATTGTAAAATGACTTGGAGGTCGTCTTCACCTCATAAACATGAAGCAGCTTCTTCTGCTCATCCTTCAGCACGATGTCAGGGTGGGAAATCAGACGGCAATTGTATCTGCTGTATCTTTCAGATACCCAAAGCGGATTGCTCTCATAACGCTCGTCACCTGCAGACAGGTGGTTGAAGATGGCGTTCTCTATCTCATCACCAGCCTTCATTGCAGTCGTCGTCACGTTCTTGCACTCAACAAGACCTTTGACTACAGCCAAGCGTCGGTGTGCCGATGGGGGAACACTCTCAAGCTCGCAGATCTGACGAAGCATCTTGCCGTCAGATGAACCTAAACAGCCACGGCGGGTGTTGATGATGTCTTGCTTGTAATCTTCCATTGTCAGTTCAATTTGATGTTTGGTATTTCGTTTCTTAGGATTTTCCTGTATTTTGTGTCGCCTGAGCAATACTCTAATAGGCTTTCAAGCAGGATGTGCGAACGGAAGGCTTTCAGAAAACGCTCAGTGTTCCGTTTATTGGTCTTCTTCATGATGTCAAGACCCAAACATGTATAATAGAAATCAAACGGAATCCGAAAGCCTATATATTGGAGTATCTCGTCAATATTCTCATGGCTGATAGCTTCCAATTTATAAAAATTTCGTAAGTAACTGGCGGTTTTGGCAGTGCATGGGCAACCGAGGTCTCTTATCTTGGTTTTCGTCCAGATGCCACGACCCATGCCATCCCTCGCAGTCATGCGGGCAAGCAGGAATCTCATATTCTCTTTTGCGTTCTCGCTCCTGCCTATGATGTCAAACAGGCTGTTCCAAAGAACGTTGTTGCCTTCCAGTTCGTTTATGATGGCTCGTTCAAGACTTATGCCCGCTTCGTTCAGCACTTGCCATATCCAATCCATCAGAGTCGTCAGACGATGCCTGCTGAAAAACATATCACCGCCGACTGTGTTTTCTAAACCGCCGTCTGGAGTGTAGTATCGGACGAACGACCTGTCACATACCGATTTCCAAGGCGATGCTCCTATGAGATTCCGTATCTCGGTAATTTTGTTAATTCTCAGTCGCCCTTGAGGAATTATCAGGTCTATCAATCCTGCAACCTCAACGTCTTCCTTCGTCTGATAATAATCCGTGAGGAAAAGAGGGAATCGGTCACCAGCCTTCACCTCCCTGCTCAGTTTCACCAACCAAGGGAAAGCATACCTCCCAACTTCGGAAAGTTGCCTCCTTCTGGCGAACAACAAGTCCATTCCTCCTTTCATCCTCACAAAAAATTTAATCCTTCAACACACTTGTCACGTAAATAGTGACATCATCTTAACGACAGCCTGGTGTGTCACAAACTTTTTGATGTCTTTTTCGGTGTTGGACTTGATGAAATTCTCAGCAAGCCTGTCAAAGAGGCTATTCATTTCAGGATCTTTTAGCATATAGGGTGGCATGTCGCAGAATATTATCTTCACACTATCAAAACAAGCTTTACTGACATGGATTCCGTCAGCGGTGATATAATCTTTTGTCGATTCTGATTCTTCAGCCTTCTTCGCCATGTCAGCCGTTAAATCTTCATTTTCCTCATGCTTGGCTATAAAAGCCATGAAATCTTCAATTTTACTCATAATTAAATAATATTTAATGGTTTAACTTAATGACGCATACAAAAAAACCGCCCTATCCTCACGGACCAGGCGGACGACTAAATGAAAAATATTGACAAATAAAAAAATGAGTATAAAAAACAGTCTAACAAAAATATGGAATTGTATCGAATTATGTTTCAACAAAAATGACACCCTATCCTCACGGACCGGATGTCATAGGCATGATAATGAAAATAGCTAAAAAGTAAAATCGTAGATTATCGGTGTCGTATGGGCTGGAATCGAACCAGCGACCTGCTGTCGGTTTGGGTAGGTCTTACACATTCTGCCATCCATAGCAACCGTTCTACCACTGAACTACCATACGATATAAGAAAGGACACGCCAGATATAACAACCGGCGTGTCCATATATGTTTGATGTCCTCATTTCCTCTTCATGTCCCTCTCCATGTCTCACCGTGATTGCTCAAACGTGTGAAGGTTTGCGCGGGTGGTTAACAATGCCCGACTCAACAACTTTTTCATGTTGGCTATCGGGAGCCTGTAGCCCGTATTTGTCAGTCGCCGGGTGTATGTGGTCGTGGCGACCTTAACCTATCAAAGGATTTTGTTATCGGAAACGATTGTTGCGGGAGACGGACTCGAACCGCCGACCTTCAGGACATGAACCTGACGAGCTAACCTCCTGCTCCATCCCGCCGTTTGCCCGGTGCCTTACGCCTTGTTGTAATGGATGCACCGGGACTTTATAGCCGTCCGGCTTTTCTTTGCGCCCCGCCCAAAAGGTAAAAAAATGGGTTTAAAAACAGAGAAAGATATGCCGGGCAGGGCGCTGTGTGTAGGTATGGCGACGGAGTAATTATTAACCCTTAAAACGAAAACTATGCGACAAGAAACCGCCACCATACCGTATGCTTATTCGTCCATGATTTTGTTCAAGGACTTGTCTGAACCTAAATCGAAATGCTTAAAGAGCCATGCTGACAACGCAAGGGTAAAAACACCAAAGAACTTTATCAGCAACGTTTTTATAGTGTCACCGTCTGCCGATTCTCCACATAGGAGCATCAAGGCAAGGCAAAACAAAATTCCAGTCAATGTTTTCTTCATAACCGTTTGCTTTTAAGGTTAAATCACTTTACTTTTATTTATCAGCCTGTCAAGGTCGGCAATATTGATGAGGACCTTCCCACCAGGGCCGCCAGGCTTGTAGAAACTGAGTTCACCGCTGAGGTTCTTCTTCTTGATCCACTCAATACTCATGCTTGAATACTTTGCAGCCTCTTGGCGGTCGAGCCATCTTTTCTCAATCTCAACCACTTTAGCCTGTTTGTTGATTGTCTTAATTGTGCTCATCGTAATTCTCTTGTTATGGTCACTGTCTTGGCTTCGTAGTCAGACGTAACCCTAAACCTACACTCCAGCAACCTACCCATTTGAAAAGCGGATGCTCTTGCGGTCTCAACGTCTTTCGGTTCCATGTCCGTAAACTTAACGGGAACACCTAAAACCATCTCCCGAAAGTCGTTCCTTGTGATTTTGGTTTTCTTCATAACATCCTCACTATAGTGATTACTTTCAATTCATAATCTGCCTTCACTGTGTATTTCCCATCCACAATCCGTCCTGTCTGACTTGCCACACTGCGGGCAACATCAACCTGTCTCTGGTTTTCTAATGGGAAATTTTCAGGACGACCGCAAACCATAGTTTGCAAAAACTCTCTTGTCAGTCCTTTTTCTACCTTATTTTCCATCGCTTTCATTAACATTTAACATTTTTCTCTTGGAAAATAAAAAGGAACTGCCTAACTTTGCAATTAGTTAAAAGAGAGATAGTTTGACTTCGGTCAGACAGCCCTTTTTATGTTCGGTGATGTGATTCATTCATTAACACCGATGCAAATTTATGTAATATTTCCGAAACAACAAAATTATTTTCAGAAATATTTCGGATTTAACTTTTATTAAGAATTGTAACCTTGTAAGAATTGAATGAGATGAAAACAGAAATCGGAATAAAGATTGAGGAGAGAATCAAACTGCTCAAGATGAAGAAAGGGGATGTGGCACGAATGTTCGGGGTGAGCGACAAGACACTCTACAACTGGATTAAAGAAAAAGTGCCTATCCCAAAAACGAAAGAAAAAATGATTGAGGCATTCCTTGTGGCTGATTACGAACAGGATGTCGCAACGTCCCTTGATGGACCAATCATTACGGAAGAACCAACAGCCGACAAGCCGGTCATCATCGAGCAGTCAACGGCAGAAGGCAACCCATACTACGACGTGGATTTTATCGGAGGATTCGACATCATGGTCAACAACCAAACCACTAACCCCGACGGATACGTCAACCTGCCGACATACAATAGTCCTGGAACTCTCTGGTGCAACATAACTGGGCACTCTATGGAGCCGATGATCAACCACGGAGACATCATTGCCATCAGAGAACTCAGAGACTGGCACTCCTACCTTCCAAAAGGCGAGGTGTACGGAATCGTCACATCTAACGGACTGCGCACCGTTAAAATCGTCCGAAAGGGGTCAGACATGAGACACCTACGGCTCGTGCCTGTCAACACCGCCGAATACGACGAGGAAGAAATCGACGTGACCACAATCACTAAAGTCTTCCAAGTCCTCGGAAGCATCAAACGATTCTAATAATTTTATAAAATATGAAACAAGCAAAGGCCATAGAACCATCGTCACCAAAACAAAGAGTGAGGGACTTCCTCGACTCCGCTGGTGTCAAATATGCAGATGCGGAAAAGATGTGTGGCTTCACACGTGGATACCTCGGAGCGGGAGGCGAGATGACAACGGACAAACTCCGTGCCATCAAAGAAGCATTCCCGGAAATCGACATCACATACGTCGCCACTGGTGAAATGTCAACCAGCAAAATCTACGAGGACCTCTACCACAGCGCAATGCAGCAAGTCAGCAACCTCAACAAAATCATCATGAATAAAAAATAGGACAATATTAACATTGCAAACTCCCTGCAAAAAATGTGTGCGCAGTTGTATGCACAACCTCAAAAACACCTCCACAATCCTTTAGCAATCAGATAGATAGAACTACAAAAATTTATCTTCCCAAGCTGAGGGTCACGAGTTCGAGCCTCGCCTACCGCTCAAGGCTGAAAATCAGGAGGTTAAGATAAAAAACCTCCTGATTTTTTATCTTTTTTATGATGAAATATGAACAAAAAAATATCCCATATAGAACACACAAATAGGTATATTTGGGTATATTCGGGATAAAATGTGTGCGCAATTGTGTGCGCACTTTTAAACCTTATCAAATTATATATTATGAAGTTAAGTATTTATATAGATAATAGAAGAACCGACAAAGACGGAATGAAGACAGTTTTTATACGTTGCTATGGTTCAAGACGAGATGTTTATCTTCTTAACACAGGTCTGAAATGTATGTATGCACCTGTTGGCTGCCTATTTCCGAAAGAAGAGCGCAACGGAAGACCAAAAAGTGCGAAACTTTCCGAGATCTTCTCTAAATGCGAAATGCATGTCTTCAAAAATAGCGACTTGCCTTTTGGGGAATTAAAGAACCAACTCATAGATTTGGTTAACGGACATGACGCACGAAACTCGTCGTTGCTATCAAACAA
>Ga0256405_10007151_pt1 | contig 17111 bp, 2 predicted proteins | sample RumenRJG_02DNA_FD_189096 | JGI IMG/M metagenome (GOLD analysis project Ga0256405, IMG submission 189096) | Bovine rumen microbial communities from Lethbridge, Alberta, Canada - RJG_02 | ecosystem: Host-associated > Mammals > Digestive system > Stomach > Rumen | place: Canada: Alberta | collected...
CATTTTCTGACGCGATTCGTAATCGCCTTTACTCATCATTCCTGCCATACTCATTTTTTAATTCAAATTTAATTTAATAATTTCAAAATAATATATGGAGTTATAAAAAGAAGTTTTAAATATTATAAATATTTTGTATATTAATTTTAATATAATTTTATCTACGTATATTTTTAAAATATAATAATAAAACAAAAATGAACATAACAAAAGATTATTTCGAATACGCCTCGAATATAAACGGTATGAATCCAGATTTTGAACAATATAAATTTAAATGTAATAAATATTCTCCAATGTATAAATGTAACCATTTATTAATTCGTCTAAAAGAAGTCGAAACAAACATTAATCAATTATCATCAATATCAAAAAAAAGTAGTTTATTTAATAATAGTCACATAAAGATATCAAATCCAGTAATGGACATAAAGAAATCCTTAATGGAAATCGAATCAGAGATATCCTTAATAAAATCGAAAGAATTATCCAACCCAAAAATAAACCAGTTTTCGAAATTATTACTCCAAAATTCTCTCGATATATTAAACAGTAAAATTTCCGACTTAACTCTTAAATTTCATAAGTTATTAGAACTCCAAGCGTCTAAAATAAAACGTATCGAAGAACGCAAAATAATTTTGACACCGTCTTCAAAAAGAAATATTAATAATGCCTTTAATGAATATACTACTGATTTCACTAATGAAAATAATTATAACGAGGATGATATTTTATTGGAAGTAAAAGAACAAAAACAAACTTTGGAACAAAAAGAGTCTAAATATTATCAAAACCGATTAAAGGATGTTCAAGCTATAGAGAAAACCATGGGGGAAATCTCGGGAATGATGAATAGATTAAGTCAAATTACTTATGAACATTCTTTTCTTATTGAAAATATTAGACAAAATACTGATATTGCTTTGGAACATGTTGAAAAAGGAGAAAAAGAAGTGAAACAAATTTTGGAAAATGTTAAAAATAATAGGTGGCTATTAATCAGGATTTTCTTGATTATTATTTGCATTTCCGTTTTCTATATTATTTTCATGGGATAATAATATTTATCTAGTTTAATAAATATAAATAATATATAAATATATATATATTTAAATAATTTATTTAAGATAATGGGGATTGGGGATTGGGGATTGGGGATTGGGGATTGGGGATTGGGCCCAATCCCCAATCCCCAATCCCCAATCCCCAATCCCCAATCCCCATTTTAATTGTTAATTATTAATTTAAATTAATGTTAAATTATTTAAATATTTTAATTTTAATATCTATATATATAATTAATTGTGTAATATTAAATAAATTTAAATATCAATATTATTTAATTTAATTAAATTTCATCATTTCTAAAATCTTCTTCCTCTTCAGAATCACTCTTATCTTCATCAGATTCAGAATGAACTTCAGTACTTTTTTGTTGTTCAAATTCATCCTTATTTTCTCCAAGAGTCTTAGCTAAATCAGATTCACCTTTTTCATCTATATCAATATTATAACTTTCTTTTCTATTATTTGCTTCATTTTCTTTTGCTTTTTTTTTGAATAATTTATTATCTAAAATATTATCACCATTTAATGCTAAATATAATTTATAACTTTGACCTACTAAAACATCATTTTTGAAAATTTCATCAATTTCATTCTCAAATCCTTCTGTTTCTATCACAGTTTTATTCCATAAATCTTCATTTATTATATAATGCTTTAAATTTCCTGTGCTTTGTATTTCCATTTCTTGTCTTGTTACTGCGATTGTTCTCGATATTAATTTCCTTATAGCAAAAGTCAAATTTTCTTTATTAATTATTTTATTTTCTTTCTCATTTTTTTCGAAATATTCAATTATATATTTTTTTGTATGTTCAGGTACATCATCTTGATAATCAATAGGAATATTTTTTTTCATATCTTTCCAACATAAAGCTTCGAAATAGTCGAAAATTGGTATAAGGGAATTTACTGTAAATAATTTTAGGTCATAATAATAAGTATATTGCTTGTTGAAAAAATCTACCAATTTTTGTTCTAATATAACATACTTGGGTAATTTTTCTATTATTTGATAAAGTAATATATCTTTTGGATAATTTTCTTTTATTATTTGATTCATTAAAATTTGTAACGAGGCAAATACATCATTATAAAATCGACTATTTCTATTTTCTTCTAATAAATTATATAACGAATCTTTTTCTATTTCATCTAAATCTTTCGGATTATATTTACTTATGTAATCTTTTAGCACAGTGCTATTTTCTCCTCGGAATCCTTCATAAAGATATGTGATAAATTTTATTTTTTCATTTGTGAATTTTTTTAGCCCTGGTAATATCTTTTTGCCTAATTCTTCTTCAATTATGTCATAATTATATATTATATCATTATAATTCGAATAATTAATTTCATCTTTTTTTTCTGAGAATATATTTCTCATTGAATTATTTATAACTAATTTTTCGAACAAGTCAAATATTTCTTCATTAATATTAATTATTTCATTTTTAGTTGCATCTTGAATATGCACTTCTTGTTCTAATTGTACTACATAACTATTCAATACACCATTAATATTATTTTTTGATATTATATTATTAATAAAGGTATTCTGACTTTCAATTAAATATTGATATGCCGCAGCTAAAAACATGCCCCCCTCTTTATCACCATCATCTACAAGAAAATCACATAATAAATTTTCTATTTTTATTTCATAAGGTTTTTGGCCCTTATCTAAATCGCGTAAAACTCTACATTTATATTGGACTGATTTTGATTTGATTAAATCCCATGAAGATAAAAAGTTAGTAATATATTCTGCTTTAAAATCATTTTCTGTTATTTGCACATTGTTAATTTCGTTGTACATTTGAACTATTTTTGGTAATTCTTCAATTAAGGTGACTTTTTTTGCTTCTTGACGAGTTATTTTATATGAATAGATATTTAATAATAAATTTGATAATTTATTTAATGATATTAACGATTTCATATTCATTGCATTTTTTGTTAAGTCTAAATCTCTATTTATTAATGCATCTATTATAGCATATTTCTTTTTATTTTCTTCAGATGAATTAAATTTATGAATGAAATTATTCATATCAGTTATATTCGATACAGTATAGTATTGTATATTTGGATATATTTTTTGATCGTAAATATTCGGAGGATAATTAGATTGAATTATTTCTTTAATACTTTGAGGATTAAAATTGAGTAATTTATCATTCATATCTTTATATGATTTATTCAATTTTTCAATTTCATTTGGATTATTTAATAAGTTTTCGAAAATATTATCCATTTCTTTTTCAAATTGATCTAATTTTTCAGGGGTATCTACACTTTTTAAATTTGACATTAATTTAATAATAACATCAAATTTTGTATTTAAAAATACAAAAATATTATTAAAACCAGCATTTTTTAATTCTTGTTCTAATATTTCTAAATCTTTTTTAATTATACCAAAAAGAGTATGAGGGAATAAATTATCTACTAAATATTTACGCATTTGTTCTAAAGATAAATGATTTAAAATATATGACCCTAATAAATACGAATATAAAATGAAATTTAAAAATCGATACGTGATATTTTTGATATTTCTTACAACACCTTTTTTATCGAAATCTTCCACGGTGAAATTTTCCAAAATTCCTTTTTCTTTTATCATTAAATATTTATCTACATAATTCTTTTTAAAATCAGCAATTGACATTGCTTGAAAAGCACTACAATAAGCTTGACTTCGATTTCGACAGAAATTATCTATATCATTTTGGTCATTAAAAATTCTGAAATCTTTTTTTGATAAAATATGATTCACCCCCCCTATTACATGACCATTGGGGCAATTAAAAGTATGTACGGGGAATGTGCATGGTCTAATTTCATAAGCGAAACCACAATCTTTACATACATAATATCCCATTAATTCTTTCATGGGGAATTTTGTTGATAAATAATTATATGATTTTATGAATTCGTTCATAAATGGGAATGAACCTGGTATATAATTTTTTGATATGAATTCACTCGTATTTACTTTTAATATTTGATTATAGAAATTTTCACCTTTAATTAATTGTGTATTAAATATAAATCGAAGTATATAAAGCAAAATTTGGAAATCGTTTTGATTTAGAGGCTCATCCGATATTTTTTTGATAATATTATTCTGAAGTAAATCTTCTTTTAATAAATAATTTAATAAAGTTTTTCCTTCTTTATTTAAATTGATATCATCTTTTATGGATTCATATAGACAACTCATTTTATTTATTATTGTATTTTTATCATTGCCATATAAATAAGATATTACTTTATTCACTAAAAGACAATAAAAAGCGTCAAAATTTTTATTAATTTCATCCACATTTAAATTAATATTATTTTCTTTATCTAATAAAAATAAAGTTACAGGTTGCAAAAAGCTTTTATATTGTTCATAATTATTCATACTAATAAAAGAATCTTTGAAAATATAATCAACAGCGTTTTTGTCTTCGGCACGTAATAAATCAGCAATATCTTGGTATATAGGTATATTTTTAGCTGAGAAATCGAATTCTTTGAATTTTTCGAAATTATCGAATTTTTGGAAATATAATCTAAATATATAAATATTCCTCATGAATATAATAAATTTATTATTTTCATCTTTATCAACTAAAATTTGATTTATTTCACTGAAATTACATTTATCAAAATGATGATAATTAACTTCAACATAATAATATAAATAAGTTTTAATATATGCAATAGAATATATCTTTAATATATTATTATCATTATTATTTTTATTTTCATAAATATATTGCAAACATTTTTTTAAATATTTTATAGATAAGCCTAATAAAAGTAATTCGCAACATACTCCTGAATATTCATTGTTATGCATTTTTAATATGCCTTTAAAATAAGATTGACATTGTAATTCGAAAATGTAAAGTAATATTTCATTAAATTTGACTGAATTTATTGTATTAAGGAATTTATACAATTCTTTATATTTATATAATTTTTTATTATTATCAATATTTAAGAAATTTCTTAATAGATTTTCTTCGCTATCTCTTTCTTTATTATATATTTCAGGTATACCTGGTGTCATATCTTTCATTGCTTCGACTAAAAATATATAACTTTTTTTTATGAGTGATTCATTTCCGAAAATATTTTGAATTAATTTTATTTGGATATGCTCATTATTTATATTTTGATATTCTTGTCTAAAAATGAAAAATAATAAATTAGTATATTCATCCCCTTTTTCTTCGAAAGAATCGTTAAATATTTTATTTAAGTCGATTATTTCTTTATATAATGTATTGTAATTATTATTATATAATAAATTAGTTTGTTTAAGTAAATTGTTTATTATTTTAGAATAACATTCTTCGAATTTATTTTGATTAAATTTATAACACTCATGTATTTTTATTATCGAATTTAAATTAAATATTTGTTTACTGTTAATATTATATTTCATATTTAATTTTTGTATACTTGCTTCTGCTGGAGTAAAAGTATAAAAATAATCATAGAATTTATTCATATCTTTTTTTGCTAATTCAACACTATATACAAGCATTGATTCAATCAAAGATTCAATTATATAATAAAAGAAATTATTTACTTTTTTAATATATCTTTTTTTTTGATTATGCTCATCGAATATTATTTGGTTTTTATTTAATGTTTTAAACATATATTTTTCCACAGGGAAATAATTTTTTGGTTCAAGCATAATATCGATTAAATTAAGAATATCATTTTTATATCCTTGTGTAAATAGAATTATTTTGGCCAATTCTTCTTTATCATTAATAAATGTATAATCATCATATCTTCCTTCTTCTCCGAATTTTATTTTTATTATTAATAATAAAATATAATATATATTTTCATTCGTGATATAATTAGTATTTTGCTTTGTGCCTAATAATTTAATTATGTAATATTTCAAATAATCTTCGAGCAATAATTTTTTTATTTTTTCATCGTTTTGATTATATATTACTCTGAAAAATTCGATATTATCTAATTCTATTAATATATTACTTTTAAATTGTTCTAATTGATTTTTATATTCTTCAAATGTATCATAATCATTTTCACCTTCGATTTCTTTTCTTAAAGAATTTTCATTATCTATATATCTTTGACTTATTGTTTCATTAACAAATGTAATAATTTTATCTAAATTCGATTTACTTTGAGGTATTTGGAGACCGTTATATATTGTTATTTTATTCGAATTTATACCTGTTTTTAATTTAATATTAAAATCAGTATTTGTGAAATAATTTAGAATAATATTATTAAAATATTCATTCTTCATAAATATTTCTAAATTATTTCCGATAATTATTTGATTGAGAATATTATTTTTTAATCCTTGATAAATCATTTTTAATAAAGATGAAGATAAATAATTACCCAATTTACTATTGATTACTTCGAAAAAGTCAATATCATTAACTTCGATTGCGTCTGAAGTATATATATCATTAATTATAGCACTCATATTATTTGCTTGTTTTTCCATGCTTTTATATATATAACTTTTTATTTTTTCATTTTCTAAAATTTTTTCAGCTAAATATCCCAAATAATTATTTTTATTAACTTCTTGGGTTTCATTTAATACATCGAATTTAATATAATTTAATACAGAATATATTTTTCTTTCGATTAATTTCGAATTTTTTAAATAATCTTTTGCTATCTTATCATTCTGTTGTTGCGATATAACTTGGAATAAATCCGAATTTTGACTTCCTTTTAAATTATCAATAAATATTTGATTAAATTCTTCATTAGTAAATGGAATTAAATCAGGTATTATTTCTTTTTTATTATTAGTTATAATTTTATTTTTATTTTTGGCTAATTTTTTATCTGGTTTCATTTGACGCTTTTTATGCACTATAAATAATATATTTTTATTCAAAAGTTTTTTGTTTTCTTGTGCAGAAGTATTTATCACATGATTAATTGAGTTAATTTTATCTAAATCATTTTCTCCGAATTTTATTACTAAAATATTTTTATTATTATTTGAACTAAAGCTTTTTAGAGCAAGTAATAATTCAGCTTCGCTTTTGATTGTTTCTATTATAGTAGCTGATTGTTTACTAAATTCACCAAATTTATTTTTATATATTTTTTTTTCTTCGAAAATTGTTTCAGTCATTTTAGAAAAAGTATATATAATATTTTTTTTATATTGAGCTTTTTGGAAATACGATTCGAAATTATTATATTTCGATGTTTTATAAATATTAAAAACTTTTTCATTATATTTATTAAATTTCTCTATTTTTGAATGCACTATCGATGCAATAATATCCTGACAAAATGTAGGTACTATTTTTTTGAATAAAGAATCAACAATAAATTCTTCATATTGCTCAATACCTTTTTCTTTTTCTTTAATTATATCAGGATATATATTTTTTAATTTGAATACTAAACCTGCTATATCATGTGGTTTGCAATTAATTAATAATTTACCCAAATCTAATCTGAGTAGATTTTCTTTATTATTGAAATTTGCGATTAATTTAATATAATCATTGATTTTATTAATTATATCTAAATCATCTTTTTCTAATAACATATTATAATTAATTATATGTTTTTCGAATCTATTCAAAAATGGTGGGTCTAACTTTAATTGTTGTATTTGGAGATTATTAACTAAAACAATAGCATGGAAATTACGATTTACTTCAGAAGATATTTTAGCATATTCAAATGCAATACGCGCATATTGTTTATTACCCATGATAGTGAAATTTTGATTGAATAAATCATATAAAGAAGGATATATCATGTCTAAATCTTGCATTAATAAAATATCATCTGTTTCCATTATATATTTAATTTTATTCAAAATTTCTTCACTATAACGCCCTGATTTTATATCGGCTTTGTATTTACTACCAACTAATGATATATATTTACGATTTAATTTCGTTAATAAATAGCTTAATATATCACTAGATGAATTTCCTTCGGAAATGAGCATCAAATAACGACTATTTTCATCCATGATATTTTTTTTAATAATATCTAAAATATCAATTTCATCTTCGATTTTAACATTTTCGTCGAATTTATGTTTAAATTCTTCTTTAAATAAATTTTTTATTGTTAAAGCACTATCTTCTAAACCACCGAAATTTATTTCTAAACTGAGTATACCTACTTCAGTTAAATTTTTTTTTTCATTTTTTTCTATTTCACCCCTTCGAACTTTTAATTCTCTCATAGCATTTTTAATCAAATTATAAAAATCTCTATTACCATGGAAATATTTATTATCACTTCTTTTTTCTTGATTATATTGTAAATATTTATAATAAGTTCTCGCTAAAGTATTAAAGAAATCTCCATATTTATGTGCTAATTCTTCATCTAAAGCTTCAGCTATAGATATCGCAGTTTCTTCCAAGTCTTGAATATCATAATCTGTTATAGTTAAGCCTAAAGCACGATTGATTTTCGCTGCATCTAATTTCCAATTTGATATACCTAAAAACGGAACAGAATCTTTCGCGTCTTTTTCTAATAAGAAATGAATTACTTTTAAAGGATTATTACTTGATCTTTCTGCTAAGCCCATTTCATCGAAAAATACTAAGGGTATTATTTTATTATCATCATCTTCTTCTTTTTTTTCATTCTTTGTTGCTAAAGCTTTATCGAATACTTGTTTAATACCTTCAGCTGTACTTGTTTCAGAACCTTGATAATAAAAACGATATAATTTACCTTTGTCTTTGAATAAATTATTTTCTGAATATTTCCCTTGCATTGAATTATATAATATTTGGAAAGATAATGATTTACCTGTACCAGGTTTTCCTACTATAATTAAAGGCACATTATTAATTATGCAGGTAAAACATGTAAAAAGATTTTCTCTTAAAGCTCGATTTAAAGCAATTCCTTTATTTTTTTCTATCATCATTTGCTTTGTTATTTTTTTTATTTCATATTCAGGCAAAGTTAAAAAAGTGCTTTTATCATAATATTTATCTAATATTTGAGCTAAATCTTTTCTATATTCTTTTTCGTTTAATCTTAAATAATAGCATAAATATAAAGTCATATTTTGACTTTGGAACATTTTCTTATAATCAGAAAAATTAGGATTATTAAAATATTTAATAAAATATTCAAAGAAAATTCCAAATCTTCTTATTTCTCTCATACTTACAGAAGATTTATCATATTTATCTCTTATGAAATCATGACATTCGACTATACTATCAATTATTATTTGGATTAAATTAGTCATTTCTTGTTCGTTTATATCACCTATGACTTTATTTTCTTTAATGCTATCAATTATAGATACTATTGTATTATGTATATATTTTCTTTCATCTTCTTTTCTTAAAGAGCCAAAATCAAAAACAAAATTTAATAATGAATGAGGTAAAGGATTTACTGAATATACTAAATTATTTAATTGCGACTTTTCTTTTGTGTTATAATATACTAATCCGCTTTCTCTCATTTTTTTATTAAGGACACGATAAGGATTACAAGCACCGAAAAAAACAAAATTATCATTTATTTTTTTTCCTAAATAAGTATGTCTACACATTATTTCAGTAATTAATCCTAATGAATTGCATGTATTAATTTCATCAAAGAATACCCAGACTAAGTCTCTATCATTGATGCTTTTTCCTTGATTTAGTTCATTATCTTCTTTTGTTATCGTTTCAATAAATTCAACAATGTCTTCATCGGTTATACCTGCATGAATTTCTAATTTTCTCCAGATTAAATTACCTTTGCCGTAAAGTGTAGATAACATTTCAAAAATTTTGGTTTTACCTACTCCAGTTTCACCCATTAATATTACGGGGATTTTTGCTTCTATATTTAATAAAATACGTACTATTTTAATAAAATTATCACATACAAAAATATAATTTCCTGCTTTTACACATATTTCTCTTAAGCGATCTTTGCTTATACCATCCAAAGCGAATAATTTCATTATTTCATCAAGGAATTGTTCATGGGTCATATTTTTATAATCAATCAAAGGAATTTTATGTATTTTATCGGGATTATTCGAATTCCATAATTCAAGTAATCCTTTATATTCTTCATCGTTCTTATTTGCATTTGATATAATACTAAAACTATTTTTATCTCTATTAAAGAATACTAAACTTGGTTTTATATCATCAAAACTAAATACTTCATGCTTTTCATTCTCTAAAGCTGTTATAGCTTTTTCAATTGCCGCATTATGGTCATATTTATTATATATATCTATATTTTCTTTTTGTCTTTTTATTAATAGTTGGTCATATGGTGAACGTGTAAATACTTTTGTTAAATCAATAAAATTTTTTATGACGGAAACACGTGCTTTCATTATGAGATCTTGTATACCATTATAGAATGCTATTTGATAGTCGAAATATATACTTTGGAAGAAATTTTGGAATTGTAATGATAATATTTTTATGAAATTCATTTTTTGGTAATAATTCTGATTTTCTACGTTGAAATATTTGTTTATTATTTCTTCATATTTTGCTACATCATCTGCATCAAATCCCAATTCAAGATCTATATTTTTTCTTGCAATTTTACCTTCTTCATAACTTTTCAATACTTCTCCTACTATGGCTATGGGAGATTGGCCTACAAGTCCTGGACATCTATCTATACGAAGAGGACGTAATTTATCTATATATTCTTGTTTGAATAAATTTAGCATTTTGAATTTTTTTTTGAAGTCGAAAAATCCTTGAGGTATTTCTATTATTATATTTATATCATGACCTAAATAAAATATTTCTTCACTTGAATCAAGATATCTCAAAATAATTAATTTAAATAAAATTTCATTCATTAATTCATCTTTTTCTGTATCGGATAAATCTAAATGAAGATAAATATATTTACAATTTTGAGTATCGAAATTTAAATTTTTTAAATTTTTAATTACATATTCTCTATTGAATGTACCACCTATAGGTAAATAATAATATTCTCCACTATGAACATCTTTGACTTCGTGAATAATTTCAGTAGTTTTTCCATACCCAGAAAAAACAGAAGAATATACCACAATTTCGTCTAATTTTTCACTTCTCTTTTCAGGCTCTTTGAAAAATTGCCTATTTAAAATGAATTTATCTGAAATTAATTTTTCTAAATCTCTGGAAAGACCAGAATCGGCTTTTTCATATATGAAAACAACATATGACTTTATATCTTTATTTTTTATTTTGTATATTTTTTTCAAAGTCCTTAAAGCATTTTGTGTATCACTAAGACCTAAATATTCCATATTAGCAATAACAAATAAAACAGGTTTATCACAATATAATGCTCTATAAAGAAAAGCTTTGACTTCTTCAGCTTTTGTTTCCTCATTGCAAAAAAGTAATGTATTTACTATAGGGAAATTACCTGTTAAATTGAGATACAAATAAATTAAATCAACACTCAAATCTGAATAATTTCCTTCTTTGGTATCTTTTATATATCTATAAAGTCCCGGAGTTAAATCTGTGGTAATTAATACTTGATTAATTGAATATATTTTATCTAATTTAACATCATTTTCTTTTAAAAGTAATTCGAAATATTTATGAATATTAGAAATACTATCTGATTTTTTCTTAATATCTAATTTTATATCATATTCAGATATTTGATTATATAACATATAATTTATCAAACCTTTGATTTTCTTATCTGGTTCTTTAAATTTATTGTCTTCATTGTTTTGGCTTTGCATTATTTGTTCATGTAATTGAATAAATTGATATGCATAAAAAAGTCTTAAAATAGGACTTGTTTCATATCCTTTTTTTATTATTTTTTTGAAATTTTTATTTTCTAGTTTATATTCTTCGATTATTTTTTCTAATGTTTTTGATTTATCTTTTGAATCAAAAGCAATTGCGTTTTCTATTTTTAAAGAGAAATCTTTAATAAATGGATATCCTGATTTAATTAAACTATTTAATGTATTATTTAATTGATTTATATTATCAATTAAACTCACATATTTATTTGTAAGAACTTCTTTAGATTCTTCTTTTTTGTTTTTATTTTCTTCTGTTTGTAAATTTGAGCCTGTTCCTGACATATATATTTTATATCTTAATTCATTTAGTTCATTAACATCGATAGTTTTTTTCACATCTTTTTGATATATATAGACTATTTTGAAAGTGTATAAATTATTATCGTTAATATTTTTATAAAACTCAACTTCCGAACTATTTAATATTTTCTCGACTTTTTTTGCTGTTGCTTCAGGATTCTTAACTAATATTTTATTTAATTCAATTAATTCACCATAACATTTTAAATATTCTTTCATCTTAATCATAATATTTTTCTCTTTTTCACATGATTTTTTGAAATTTTCTATTAATGCTATATCTGAAACAATATTTTTATTTTCGACTAATTTTTTGAAAAATTCAAAAGTATCTAATAAATTATCAACATCATTTGTAGTTAATTGAGAATTTTCTTGTTCATCAATGAATTCATTAAATGTTTTAATATCCATATTTTTATCTTGTAATTCTTTCAAAAATGTTATTGCTTCTTCTTTACCTAACATTAATTCATAAAATTCCATTAAACTTGTTTTACCATGACTAAAATCATATTCATGCTTTAATAAAAATTTCATTATTTCTTGAATTTCATTAGCAGTGACTGAATTTTTTGAGATTATATCATAATTGGATTTAAGTGTATTATAAAAGTTTGAAATTTGTATTGGTTTTATTTTATTAAAAGTTTCAATGAAATAAATCATACCCGAAATTAAATTTTGAACATTATTTCTATGAGAAAAGTTAGTAATATCAGGTAATAAATTATTTTTGATATAAGCATTTTTATTTATATCTTTTAATTCATCGACTAAGAAAATAATTTCTTTATTTAATATATTATTATTATTTTGATTATTTTGTACTACTCTTAATACAATTTCGACATAATTAATTTCAAAGAAAGGCTCCTTTGTTTCTTTTTGGTTTACTATTTTTGTAAAAGTATCTTTTAATGCTTTGATTGAACCATTAAAAATATCATCTTCTGTTTTTTCTAAATGCTCATTTTCATATTTTTCTCGATATATGGGCATAAAAAATATTGAATATTTATATTTTAAATTTTCGTTATCTTTTAAACAATTATTATATGAAAAATTTTCATCGATAATATATTTATCAGCAGTGAGATTTACTAAATTAATTAAATTTTGTTCTTTTGTTAAATTAAGTTTATTTTTGATTAATTGAATAAAATCTCTTTTTGATTCACGATAAAAAGTGGAATAATATTCTATAAATTTATCAAATATATTAAATTTAGTTAAACATTTATTCACCATTGATTTTATATTATTCAAAACTTTATTTGCTTCATTGGTATTAAAATCCACAATGACTTTTATTTTTTCTAAAAAACGATATTCATATTGCAATAAAGTTTCAATAGTTATATAAGGTACATTTCCATTATTTAAATCTTTATTTATTTTATTTTTTATTTCTACACTTTTTATTAAATATTTTCCTTTCAATTTTTTTCCGCCTTGTTTTATTAAATCTTGGAAATTTTCGTTGAAAAATTTAAATAGTTTAAATTTCTTGGTTTCTTCTCTTTGATAAAAATCTTTTTCATCTAAGAGGAAATTATCCATTTGATTTAATAATTCAATTCGGAATGATTCATCTGGAGATACTTTTAATAAAAATATTAGGGAATCTATTGTTGTTTTTCCTTTTTTATGTTGATCAATAAAAAAGTTTATTATATAATTATTCACTTTTTTGATAATATTTTTTACTTTTTCACTTTGTAATAAATATAAATAATAATTAGAAGTAAAAGCATCATCAAAATTTAAATTGATTAATTTAATTTGTTCTAAAATATCCAATTTTCTTTTTTCATTTAAAATTAGTATTCTTTCGAATAATTGGAATAAATAATTATTTTTATTATGATTATCTCTTTCTTCATTAAAGCAAGTATGAATAATATCTTTGAATTTGATATTTATATCCTCAATAAATTGTTTATTTATTTCATCATCGGAAAATAAATCTAATAAAGATTCTAAATCTCTTATATCATTAATCTGATTTAAAAATACTTGATGAAACGCGTTTAAAATATTAGCATTAGATTTATTATATAAATTCCATATTTGTTTATCTTTTAATATTTGAATGTTATTTTGATAATCAGGATGTTTATTTCCTATAGGTATATATGAAAATATCAAGGGATCTCTATTTTCATTATTTATATATTTTTCATCCTGATAAAATATATCTTTTTCATATATGAATTTTATAATTTCTTCTACTTCGTTCATTTCTTCCATTTTAATAAGGTTCATTCCTTTTTGATGGATTTTGATATAATAATTTTCTATAGTTTCATTGGTTAAATGTGTTTTTAACATATCAACGAAAGTTTTTAAATTACAAAATTCATCTAAAGTTTCATTGGCATATATATCAACTAATTGATTAAAAATTTGTTCATAATTTAATATAGTATATTTTTTATTTTTCATATCATTTAATATTTTTAATATTATTTCTCCTATTTGTTTTATATCATCTTCTTTTTCAGGTCCAGGGATATTTAATATATAATTATACTCCTCTTTTTTCTTTTGTTTTTTATCTTTCTTGATTTTTTCGGCATTTTGTTCCAAAATTTTACAAATTAAATTTATTTTATCACTAATAAATTGCAAATAATCAATTAAACCTTGAGAAAATTTATTTAATATGAAATTTATTTCTTCTTTAGTATTTGCGACTTCGATGAATTTATCTTTTAATTTTTTAATTTTTATTTTATTATCGAGGACATCTAAATCAGTAAGTTTTATTTCTTCTTGTATTAATAAAGTAAAAATATCTCGAATATAGTATTTAATATTTTTTGAATCAAGAAAATCTTTTATTAAAGTTTTATACTCGATATTATTCGAATAAAAATTAATTATAAAAGAAGCAAATTTTTTTATTGTATTTTCTTTTTTATCTTTGTCTTTATCTTCGATTAAAGTATATAAATCATCTAATTCATCCGAGGTTAATATATTTTTTGAATCAACATTAATTTTTTCTTCTATTAATTTTATTATAGATATATTACTTATTTTTAGTTTAAATTCTAGACATGATTTAAATATGAAAAATAAATTATTAAAAGAAAATTTTATTTCTTGCTTATTTTTTTCATTATTTGTTATTGATATTAGATAAAGTAAAGATTGGATTATATCTTTTTTGTAATTTTTTTTGGGTATTATATATTCATGCAAAAAATAGGATAAATATTTTTCGTAAATAGAATTTATTTTTTCTTCTAGAACTAAATTATCTGTTAAATTTTCGAAAGCTAAATTCGAAAAATGGAAATAATTATTTAATTCATTATTAATGATAAGAGTACAAATATATTCAGTAATGATTATCTTTTCTTTAATTATCTGCTTAATTTCCTTTTTTTCTTTTTCTTTAGTTTCAGGCTCTTTTGTTTCTTCTTTTTTAGTTTCTCCTTCTTGTTCTTTATTAGCTTTTTCTTTTTCATCCTTTTTATCATCATTATTTTCTTTAATTTCATTACTTTCTTCTTTATTTTCTTTGCTTGTTTCTTCTATTTTATTCTCTTCTTCTTTCTTTTCCTCTTTACTTTCTTCTTCTTTTTTTTCTTCTTCTTTCTTTTCTTCTTTTTTTTCTTCTTTTTTTTCTTCATCTTTTTTCTCCTCTGTAATTTCTTTTTCTTCTTTTTCTTCTTTTTTTTCATCACTTACCCCTTTTTCTTCATCTTTTTTCTCCTCTTTTTTTTCTTCATTAAATATAATTTCATTTTTATCTTTTTCTTCCTTTTCTTGTTTAATATCTGATACTATATCTTCTTTTATAATAATTTTTTCTTTCTTAACTATTTTTACAACTAATTTTTTTATTTTTTCATCTGAGGGAATTTGCACTATAACAATTCGCCTTTTTTCTTCATCTAAAGCGGTTGTTTCTTCATCTGATATTATATTTAAAGGATAATTTATGCATTTTTCTTCTTTTTCTCCGTTACTTGCTACAATACTAAAAATTTCGTTATTGAAATTACTTGTTAATGATAGCATAAAAAATATATTAAATTTTGATTCTAGATTTAATGGCTTATATCTATTTTCAATTAACTGCTTTTCATCGATAATTTCAATTTTTGGTTCTTCTTCTTTATGCTCTATTTCTTCATTAGGTTTTATTTCATTCATATCATTTTTTATTTCATCTTTTTCTTTCTTATCTTCATTATTTATTTCTATAATTTCATTTTCATCTTTTTTTTCTTCCTTTTTTTCTTCTTTCTCTTCAATATTTGCTTTATCTTCCTTTTTTTCTTTTTCTTCTTTTTCTTCTTCTTGTTTTATGCTATTAAAATATTTAACATAATTTTCTAATTTTTTCTTTTTTCCTAAAACTAAATTCATTTTTCTAATTTCTTCCTTGTTCAATTCCAAAAGACTTTTCCCATCTAAATTCATATCATCTTTAATTCCGAGATATTTATCAAAAAATTCATTAACTTCTTCTTTAGTTGATGCTTTGCTTATTATTACATCTATTTTTTTCTCTTCAAAATTAGTTTTATTTTCTTTAATATATTTTTGTATTTTTTTCTTTGGTCCTAATTTTATATCCAATGATTTAAAATCTTCATCTTCCAAAGATGTTAAGATATCTCCTGATATTTCTTCTTTGATTATATTATCTATGACTTCTTTTGAGAATTTAAATTTGTTAAGAAAAAAAGAAGATAATTCTTCTGGAGTCGAAGAACTTGTTATGTTTTCTACGACGTTTTTTGATTGCGATGTTGAATCAGACATCTTTTAATAACTATTTTTTTTTGATTTAGTGATATATTTAAATAAAAATTAATTTAACTAATTATAACATTAACTATATTTAAATTTATATATAAAATGGTATAATTGGGGATTGGGGATTGGGGATTGGGGATTGGGGATT
>Ga0256405_10007153_pt1 | contig 17108 bp, 14 predicted proteins | sample RumenRJG_02DNA_FD_189096 | JGI IMG/M metagenome (GOLD analysis project Ga0256405, IMG submission 189096) | Bovine rumen microbial communities from Lethbridge, Alberta, Canada - RJG_02 | ecosystem: Host-associated > Mammals > Digestive system > Stomach > Rumen | place: Canada: Alberta...
GAAAGGATAACAGCTATTATCCTTGAACACACTTGTGGGAAACTCCCCTTTTGGCTTTCTCCAGAACAAATAATAATTTTGCCAATCTCTGAAAAAGTTTTGGATTATTCTAAAAATATTTTTGAAAAATTAAAAAAAGAGAATTTAAGAGTAATAATGGATGATAGAAATGAAAAACTTGGGAAGAAGATCCTTGAAGCAGAAAAAATGAAAATACCTTTTTTTATAATAATTGGTGAAAATGAAGTAAAAGAAAATATTTTAACAGTAAGAAAATGTGGAGAAAATTTTGATAATAAATTAACCTTTGAAACTTTTTTAAACGAAATAAGAATGTTGGATTAAAAAATCATGTTCGTAAAATTTATAAAAAACACAATTCTGTTAAAAATAAATTTTATTATAACACTAACACATCAAACAATTTTCGCTGAATGTTTTTATGATTGTTGTGCTTATTGTCGTCTTTTTTGTAATTGTTGCTATTCAGATATAATCACCGAAAAAGATGAAGAATTAACTCCCCAAATTCTTAAACATCTTAAGTTAGAAGGAGAAAAAATAAAAGACATTGTAACCGAAATTAATAATATTCAAGATAACGAAGAGAAAATAAAAAAAATAATTGAATATAGTAAAGATATCGATTGGGAGAATGAATGTTGCCCAAATACTCTTATCAGATGGAAGAATAATGAATGTACTTATATAGCTTACTTCCACCTTATGCTCAATAATCCATATTTTCTAAAATTCTTTTTTATATATAACGAAACTATGCGTAGGGAAGATACATATGTTTTGAATGCTATATGCGAATATGTTAAATGGTGTATTGATCATCCTAGTTTTAACAAAAATAATATGGGATCTGTGGATGAGATAATGAGGGCATTTTTTAGAAAAGGAAATGGAGAGTATTATTATTTAAAGGAAGAGAAAGATAATGATAGGTTAAGAAACTTCTATTATAAAAGAGATGAAAAAGGTAAAATAGAATACTATTATGGATCATATCTCCCCGAAGATGTCTATTCTAAAGTTAACCTTTGTTTAAAGATTGATTTAAGTATAAATAGTTTAGAAACAGAAGAAGAAATAGAAGACATTATAGTATATAAAACAGAATCAATATATCCGTACAGTATTAATAGGATATTAAATGGTCAAAAGGTAGATGAAGAAAAATATCAAAAAATACAAATAAAAAAGAATAAAGATTACGAAGGTTTATCAGATGGCGAAGAGAAAATCTTGGAGTTTGAAGGAGATGTTGGGAAATGTAAAAAAATATTAGGGATATGGATTTATCAATGGCATTATCATCATTACGCTTTTACAAAAAACAAAGATTTTTGGTATAATAAGAATACCCTTAATTATAGCAAAATAGGACAAAAAGATTTGAAAAAAGATATGTTACCTTTTATGAATGCCATATCGAAAAATGTTGGACCAACAAAAGAAGAGGAAAAAATAAAGGGAAAAATATATCAAGAAAAATGTCATTTTATATATATTCAATAAAAGAATAAAGAAAAAAAATAAAGAAGACTGTTATTTCGCATATATTTTAAATAAACCAGAATAAAGTTATATATATTATTATAAAGCTATATATATAGTTACTTTGATAAAATATAATTATGTTACAAATTAAAATTACTCATTTATGTTTAGTTTTGATGCTTTTACTATGTAAAACTAGTAATTTTAGTATCTGTAAAAATTGTTGCGATTGTTGTACTGAGTCAGAAGAAACAAATATAAATGAAAAAATAGATATAAATGAAGAAGATGAGAAGATAAAAGATGCTATAATGCGACATTTAAAATTAGATGAGAAAAAACTAAATGGAATCAAAGAAGAGCTAGGAAAAATTAAAGATCAAAAAGAAAAATTTATAAAGGTGGTTGAAGAAGTTATGGATATAGACTGGGAAAACCCTATGTATCCTAATACCCTCATTCAGTGGGGAGAAAATAAATGCGAGTATATTGCATATTTTCATTTGAGGCTCAATAACCCATATTTTTTAAAATTCTTTTTGATATGCGACCAAATAAATGAAAATAAAAAAACAGTTTTATATGAAGTATGTCAATTAATAAAACAGTGTATTAACTTACCTAATTTTCAAAAATCTAAATCACAAGATCCTGGAGTAACAGTAGATAAGATAATGGAGCGTTTTTATAAAGATGAAAAATATAAAGAAATTAAGAAAAAACCTCTTCAAAATAATCCCATACAATATAATTTAGCTCTAAAGCCAACGTATATCAAAATGGCTTTAGAGCAAGACATTGATTCTTTATTTGAATTCGTAGAAAATGATTCTCCTTTTATTTGTGGAAGTCCTACTTTTGATAAATATATTTTAAAATTGGAACAAATTGCTATAAAATTAGAAGATAATAAAAATATTTCTTCTTTAATTAAAAGAGAAAAAGATTCATTATTGGGGATTAGAGTAATAGATCTTTCTTCCAATCATACATATGCTATTGTAAAAAATAAGAAAAAATGGTTTTTAAAAGATTCTCTTGAAAAGGATAAAGGATGGGAAATGACTGTTGATGATGTCGTTAATTTATGTAACAAAAACCTAGATAAATATAAAAATAGTAAAAACCCAACACTCTTTTTTTATAAATTGAATAAATGTGAAAATTTAGAATCTTTTTTAAAGGATTTAGAAGAGAATATACCAAGTAAAAGTCCATCATTACAAAATTAATAGACTTTTTTTGCGATTGCTTAAACAAAAAAAATAACATAAATTTATGCAATTTTCTAATATTATTGATGTATTGAATTTAAACGTATTATTTTTTAAAGAGAAGTATATTTGTTTATTTTATACCATATATGTTATTTCAACAATTATATTTATAATCATCTTTTATTATCTACAATTAAAATTCACGCATTATAAAACAAAATCTAAGAAGATAAAGCTTTTACAGATTTTAGTTGATAGTTTTTTTTTACCAATGATATTGTTTTTTATCCTTCAAATGCTTTCAGATAGGAATAATTTTTTTTTGAAATATTTAGACGAAAGTATCTTTTTTATCATCAATAAATTTAAAAGTATAAGTTTTGTGTGGATGAGTTGGTTAGGATTCGCAAGACTGATAAAAAACATAGAAAAAACCCTTGTCGAAGATGGGGTTTTTAAAAGAACAAACGATACTACTATTATAGTGACAATATCAAAAACATTAACAATACTTGTTTATATAATAATGGGATTTATGTTAATGAAGATATTTGGTTTTCATTTTTCAAAAGTATTAGCTATCATCGGAGGTCCTGCAGCGATAATGATTTTTGCAGGAAAAACAGCTATATCTGATTTTTTAGGAGGGATATCTATTCTCATGAATAAATCTTTTTCAATAAATGAAGAAATAGTTATCCCAGAAAAAAATATTGAAGGAAAAATTTTAAAAATTGGATTAAAAAAAATGACTCTTATAACTGTTGATAGAGATATTATAACTATCCCAAATTCCATGCTAGCGAATGTAGCAATAATAAATAAGACAAAAACTCAATTAAAACAAATACGCATAGAAATCCCAATAGAAAAACAATATTTTAATTTGATTGATAAAATAACTGAAAAAATAAAAAAAATGCTTTATACTTCTCAGGAGATAAATAAAATAAATAAGATATTAGTTTTTTGCAATAAAATAAATACAACCGGGTCTTTTATTATCGAGGAAATTTTTTATGTAAAACTAACTAATATTGAAAAATATAAAAAGATACAACAAGATTGTTTATTGAAATCTATAAAAATTATAGACGAAATAATAAAAAATGAAACGAATTTATAATTATAAAAAATTGTTATATTATTTCAGCAATGTAATTTTGTCTAACAGTAAAAATGATTAACATAAAAAAATCATGGCGATTACACGATTGCAACGAAGAGAAAAACGAATAAAAGAAAGATTAGTCTCAAGACAAAAATTTTTGAAAGATATTTTACGAAAACCGGTTATTAAAAGAATTACTACGCAAGAGATTATAGAAAGTTTTAATAAAAAATGATAAAAAAACATAAATTCAAGAAAGATAGAAAAAGTAAAAAAAAAATTTATAATTTTTTTGGAGCAGTAAAAAGGTTTTTCCATAAATTATTTCAAAATAACAGAAATAAAAATACTTTTGAAGGAGTTGTAGAGGTTTTTAGTTCAGGAGTTATATTGGTGAAAATTGAAAATAATAAGAATATTTTTATTCAAAAACAGTATTCTCAAAATGCTCTAAATGGTGATACTGTTATTGTAAAACTGTTAGATGAAAAAAGTAAATTTGGAGAGACATGTGGGCAGATTATAGATATTATAAAACGAAAAAATGTTTTTTTTGTTGGGACTGTAGTTTTTGTAGATGATTTTTCTTTTTTGGATGTTAGCGATAGAAAAATTTTCTATCCAATAAAGCTCTTAAAAAATGATAAATCTATAGACAAGCATAGGGTTAAGGTTAAAGTTTTTGAATACCCTACTGAAAAAAATCAATTTTTTCTATGTAAAGTAGTTGAGGTCTTTGGTATTGCGGGGACGCATGAAGCTGAAATGAATACAATTATTGCTGAATATAATTTAAATAAAAATTTTGATAAAGAATTATTACAAAAAGTAGATAGGATAAGTATATCTGTAGATAAAGAATTAAAAAACCGTAAAGATTATAGGAATGTTTTTACAGTAACGATAGATCCTGAAAATTCAAAAGATTTTGATGATGCTCTATCAATAAAAAAATTAGAAAATGAGCATTTTGAAATAGGAGTGCATATTGCCGATGTAAGTTATTTTGTTCGTGAAAAAACACCACTAGATAAAGAAGCTTATGATCGTAGTACGTCTGTCTATCTAGTCGATAGGGTTATTCCTATGCTGCCTGAAAGATTATGTAACGACTTATGTTCCTTAATCCCTAATAAAGATCGTTTGACAATGTCTATAATTTTTGAAATAGATAAAAGTGGAAAAATATTTAATGAGTGGATTGGGGAAACGATAATTAATTCTAATAAAAGGATGACGTATGAAGAAGCTCAACAGGGGATTGAAAATAGTGAACATGAATTTCATGAGGTGTTGAGTGTTTTAAATGAAATAGCACAATCATTAAGAAACGAAAGAATACAAAATGGTGCAATAAACTTTGAATTTGAAGATGTTAATTTTAGTGTTGATTGTGAAAATAATTTAGTAATGGATAATACTAAATGTGAAGAGAGTCATCACTTGGTAGAGGAATTTATGTTATTGGCGAATAAACGTATAGCTGAATATGTACATAATATTTCTAAAGATAATATTCATAAACCTGTTTTTATTTATAGAATTCATGATTATCCTGATATTCAAAAAATACATGAATTTTCAAGACAAATAAAAAAATTCGGAATAACAATTAATGAAGATATTGATACTTTTTCTAGTAGTTTAAATAATATGTTACTAGAAATAAAAGATAGTCCTAATAAAAATATATTATCAACGTTAGCTGTTCGTACAATGCAAAGGGCGGAGTATACTATAGAACCACGTGGACATTATGGGTTAGCTTTTAAACATTATACGCACTTTACTTCTCCAATTAGAAGGTATGTCGATATAACCGTTCATCGTTTATTAAAAAAATATTTACATGGGGATTATTGTTATAATAAAGAATATTATGATGATATTTGCAGGCATGCTAATGAACAAGAGCTTATTGCTACTGATGTTGAAAGAGAGTCTATAAAGTTCAAACTAACTGAAATGTTAAAAAATCATATTGGCGAGAAATGTGTGGGAACAGTTAGTGGTCTAGCTGAATTTGGTATTTTTGTGGAATTGAATGAATATAAGTGTGATGGTTTGATAAGATTCGCAGAGTATAAAGATGATTATTTCGTCTTAGATAGGGTAAATTCACGAGTATTTGGAAAGTATACAGGGAATACTTATGAGGTAGGGGATTTATTAAATGTGGTTATAAAAGATTGTGATGTCGAAAAAAGATTGATAGATTTGATGTTTGTTTAATATTTATTAAAATTCTAATATGGACAAAAAAGTAGGTTTTTATGGAGGGAAATTTTTACCTCTCCATAATGGGCATATTTACTCTATATTATATTCTGCTAGAAAATGTGATGAATTACATGTTTTCTTATTCTATAATACCTTTGAAGAAAAAAAAAAAATAGAAGAAAGTGTTTTCCCTAAAAAACTTTTAACCCCACAAACACGAGAATTAGCTTTAAAAGCAGAATTTAAGAATTGTTCAAATATAAAAATTCATTCTATAGATTCCGAAAAATGTTTCAATAATACTAATGATAATGAAAATATTAGATGGGATTCTGAGTCTAAAGAGGTAATAAAAATTGTTGGTTGTGAACCAAATATAGTTTTCTCAAGCGAGCCTGAGTATGAAGAATTTTTTAAAAAAAGCTATCCAAATGCAGAAATAGTCGTTATAGATGCTAAAAGGAAACTTTTTGATATAAGTGCCACAGAAATACGTAAAAATGGTGAGATGAAGTGCTGGGAGCATTTGTCGAAAGCATATAAAGTATTAGCAGGTAAATCTATAGTCCTCTTTGGAGAAGCGGCATTAAAAAGAAAAATAGTAACAGATCTAACAAAATTATACCAAACAACATGCGTGGAGATGTATAATGCTAATGCTGAAAAATTAAAAAATGAGTTATTAAAAGCTAGATATAATTCTAATAAAATATTTTTCATAAATGCCGATGAAAATAATATAAAAGATTTTGAAGAGTTCTATAAAGAACAAGATTTATGCATTTTCTTCGAAAATGAAAAATATTCCGAAATTTTAAAAAATATTAAATGTAAAAAAATATCTTCCGAAAATACTTTTGAAGAGTGTATAAAAAATATAAACAAATTACTTTTGTAAAATTATAAAATAAGAGTTTTTGTGGGAAAGAGATATTATATCTCAGAAAAACAATTTTTGATTTTATCTAAGAAATCTAAGAAACAGTTACAACAAAGTTGATCATTTTTTTCTTGTACCATTAGTTTTTTAGATTTTTCATTTAGTATACTATCTTTTAAATTAATAAAATTTTGTATTTCTTTTTTTGAGATTTTATTTTCTTTTCTCTCCCAAGGCAAAAGATCATCATCTTTTAAAATCATTTTATTATTTAAATAAAATTTAAAATCTTTATTAGAATCTCCTGCAAATTGCAAATCTCTACAATTTCCAGAATTATTCCAATGAGAATTATTATAATGTGCCCCACAAAACCAACACCATTGAGCACCACACAACACACAAGTTTCATGATTACATGCCCGATCTTTAACCATATAGGCTTTACAACTATAGCACCTTCTTGGATGATAATATTTATTTTTATCAAAATTTTCTAAACCTTCATCATTAGGATCATTGGCATTTTTTTTCCCTATAAAAGCTACTCCTTCCCCATATTTTTGAAAAAGATCACAATCTATAGAATCTATACATTCTTCATGTTTTATTCTACTATCATCCCATTTGCATAAACATTTAAAGCATATAGGCTTTTCGCCACAACCGGTGCACAGTATTTTAGTTCCCTTAATACAATTTTTTTTATATAGAGTAGTTTGACAATACATACATTTTTTCGCATCTCCTGTATTAAAATCCTTATCACTCGCTCCATCTAATATTATTTTTCCAATAAATTCACGTAAAGACATATTATCTTCTTTAGTAGATATAGGTCTGTGACCAAACTCTTCTAAAAATTTAGACAAATCTTCGTTAATTTCTGCCTCCTTTCTCAAAAATTTACCATAATTATCTTTTTTTATTTTAACTTTTCCAAGAGAAAAACTACAAAGATGACCCTTGTCGCCTTCTGTTCTTTCTTTATGTTTTGGGCAAGAGATAATCTTTTTATTATCAAATAATTTACATTGTAAATGAAGGAAAAATGCATATTTGCAAAATCTTTGTTTACATGTTGGCAAATCAATCATATGATTTTCTTTTTTACAATCAAAATTACACCACTGCTCTTCATCATTATTATTCAAATTAACTTTATTATCATCTTCTAGCAAAGATTCATAAAATACTTTCACTACATCTTTCTCTTCTTCTTTTACTCTATATTTTTTTTCATCACTCTCATAATATTCTTCAAGATAATTATCTTTGTTTTCTATGCGTGATATAATATATAGTTGTGGGTTTTTTACACCTTGCTTTTGTAAGGAAAACAATATAGATCTGTATTTTTTCATATTCTCAGTCTCTTCTCCTGTTGCACTACATTTTAAGATATTGATTAAAAATATTATTAGCGGCAATCCTATTTTTATTATCCTTTTCAATCTAATATGCATAACATATATATGTTATTTATGAAAAACGCAGAAATACGAAAATTATTTTTAGATTTTTTTCAGGAGAATAGGCATAAATATGCAAAGCCTTCACCTTTAGTGAATAAGACAGATCCAACGTTAATGTTCACAAATGCTGGTATGAATCAATTCAAAAATATATTCCTTGGAAACCAAGATATTATTGAAAAACGTTTAGTGAATTCACAGTTATGTTTACGTATTTCAGGAAAACATAATGATCTCGATGAAGTAGGTATAGATACATATCACCATACATTATTTGAGATGCTTGGGAATTGGTCTATGAATGATTATTTTAAAGAAGAAGCTATTTTATTAGCTTGGAAATTACTCACAGAAGTATATAAAATAGATAAAAACAGACTTTATATAACAATTTTTGAAGGAGATACAAATGACAATTTACAAAAAGATGAAGAAGCTTATAAAATTTGGAGTAAGCTTGTATCTCCCGATCGTATTATTTTAGGGAATAAACATGATAATTTTTGGGAGATGGGGGAAACAGGCCCTTGTGGACCTTGTACGGAAATTCATATTGATGTTCGTAATGATGAAGAAAGAGAAAAAATAAATGGAAAATCGTTAGTTAATACTGGTCATCCAGAAGTTATTGAAATATGGAATATTGTTTTTATTCAATATGAACGTTTAGCAGATAAAAGTTTGAAAAAATTAGAAAAACATTTTATAGATACTGGTATGGGTTTTGAACGATTGGTAAGAGTATTACAAAATAAAAAATCTAACTATGACACTGATATTTTCACTCCCTATATTTCTGCAATAGAAAATTTATCGGGATTAAAATATAAAGCTTCTGAAAAGATAGATATTGCTATGAGGGTTATCGCTGATCATATCAGGGCTATAACGATGACAATAGCTGAAGGTTTGATACCAAGTAATATTCAAGAGGGGTATGTAATACGTCGTATTTTACGTAGAGCAATAAGATACGGATATAGCTTTCTAAATTTCCAAGAACCTTTTTTATATAAATTAGCGAAAATAGTTTTTGCACAACTTGAATTTTTTAAAAAAAATATTGCAGTAAATATTGTTGAAAAAATAATTTTCAAAGAGGAAGAATCGTTTTTTAAAACATTAAAAAGTGGAATAAAAAGATTAAACGATATTATCGATATTTCAAAATCTCAAAAAAATTGTAATATTTCTGGATATAAAGTATTTGAATTATACGACACTTACGGTTTTCCAGTGGATTTGACAAAAATAATATTATCGGAAAATAATCTTCATTTTGATAATGAAGAATTTCAAAAAGCTTTAGAGGAACAGAAAAATAGATCTCGTTCTTCTGCTAAAGTTATTAAAGGCGATTGGAGTATTATTAATGAAGGTAAAAATGAATTTATTGGTTATGATTATCTCGAAAGCACTTCAAAAATTTTAAAATATAGAGAAATATATGAAAATGATAAAAAGTATTATCAGATAGTATTTGCAAAAACTCCTTTTTATGGCGAAAGTGGAGGGCAAATGGGAGATACTGGAATGATAAGCAATGATGTTGAAGAGATAGAAGTCTTCGATACTAAAAAAGAATTTGATGAGATACTTCATTGCGTAAACATTATTCCTAAAAATATAAATGATATTTTTTTACTAAAAGTAAATTCTGAACGAAGGAATAAAATATCAGCAAATCATAGTTGTACTCATATTTTACAAGCAGTTTTAAAAAAAATATTTGACGAAAATATAAAACAATGCGGTTCGCATGTCGATGAAAATAAATTACGTTTTGATTTTAATTATGAGAATAAATTTTCTGAAGAAGATATAAAAAATCTAGAGGCATTTGTAAATGAAAAACTTCATGAAAATCTGAAATTGATAGAAAAAAGAGATGTAGATATTGAATTTGCTAGAAAGGAAAATGTTACTGCTCTTTTTGAAAATAAATATGGTGAAAAAGTTAGGGTTGTTGAGTTTGATAGTTTTTCTAAAGAACTTTGTTGCGGGACACATGTTAAAAATACTGGTATAATAAAAAAATTTAAAATTTTAAAATGTAAAAATATTTCTAGTGGAATAAAAAGAATTGAAGCTTTTACAGAAATAGAAAATATTTCTTAATCAGTTTCAACTTTACTGTTAAATATCAGTGATTAAATCATCTAAATTTTCTTTTTCAGTTTGTGTTTTATCTTCTACATCTTCAGGAATTTCTACTTTTTCTTCTATAAGATTGAAATCTCTTACATCTTCATCATATTCTATTTTGAATTTAAATCCTAAAATTTTCTTATTGGGAATTTCTTTCCATAAAGCTAATTCTTTTTGTCTTTCTTCTCTTAGTTTTTTCTTAGCTTTTTTTTTAAATTTTTGTGTTTTTAATTTTAGTTCAAATAGTTCATCACTAACTGGTGGTTTTGCTAATAAGATTCCATGTTTAGACTGTTCCCAGATTATTTTTAATCTTAAAGCTCCAAAAATTTGTAAATTAATAAATTCATTATAACTTTTAAAACTTGTAAACGCATTTTCGGCTCGTTCAGTTACTGATTTATAAAAATCATAATCCCAATCAAACAACCCACCACTGTCATTAGGCAAAAATACATTCTCTTTTTAAAAAAACAACATAGATGTTTTATCAAAAATTGGATGACTTGCATAATATTCAAAATTACTAAATAGAACAATAAATTGAAAAATTAACATTTTTTGTTCAAAAAAAACTATTCATCAACATAATTTGAAGTTGCTATATACATTATACTATGTATATTTATTTACAAAAAAAATTTAAAAAAAATTAAAAGTTTTTACTACAGAATTGTTCTTTCAAAAAAATATATTTTATTTGCAAAAAGCTTATTTCTCTCTAGATAAAATTTTCAATTTGTCGATTATTTTATTTAATTCGATCATTATTTTTTTTTTCTCCTCCTCTTCAAACTTCAATTTCGCCATTTTTTCTAATTCTTGAAATTCCTTATCTGTAATCATTTTTTTTTGTGGGCCCAGGTGGAATCGAACCACCGACACATGGATTTTCAGTCCATTGCTCTACCAACTGAGCTATGGACCCATCTTCGTGGAGAATATCGGACTTGAACCGATAACCTTTTGCTTGCAAAGCAAGTGCTCTACCAATTGCGCTAATTCCCCTTATCTATTCAGAATTGAAAGACAAAAGAAATATTGTTATCTTTCTGTTAAAAATATTTTAGAAATGAAAAAATCATTTCACTTCTTCATATGATGCTTCTTCTGTTTTTGCGTCACTATCGGTTGATTCATTTTGTCTACAATCGCAATTATCATTATTACAATCACAACTACCATCTTTTTGTTGTTGCTGCATAGCTTGATAAATAGCCTGTAAATGCTGCATTAAATTATTTTTTGCAGAATCTATTTTTGTGACATCTTTTTCCTCTTTAGCTTTTTTCAATTCTTCAAGTCCTTCTTCAATTTTTGTTTTTGTTTCAACAGGAATCTTATCTCCATACTCTTTCAACTGTTTCTCAGTTTGGAAGATTATATTATCAGCTTCATTAATTTTTTCTACCATTTCTTTATTTTTCTGATCTTCCTGAGCATGCATTTCTGCCTCTTTCTTCATTCTTTCTATCTCTTCCTTTGTCAAATTCGAAGAACCATTTATACGTATATTTTGTTCTTTCCCAGTATTCTTTTCTTTTGCAGAAACATTTAAAATACCATTTGCGTCAATATCAAAAGAAACTTCTATTTGTGGGACACCCCTAGGAGCAGCAGGAATGCCCTCGAGATTAAATTGCCCAAGAGATTTGTTATCTTTAGCCATAGGACGTTCTCCTTGTAAAACATGTATAGTCACAGCTGTTTGATTATTTTCTGCAGTTGAAAAAACTTCTGATTTTTTTGTTGGGATAGTAGTGTTTGCTTCGATTAGTTTTGTAAATACCCCTCCCATTGTTTCAATACCCAGTGACAAAGGAACAACGTCTAATAACAAAACATCTTTAACATCTCCCGCTAAAACTCCTCCTTGTATAGCAGCCCCAACAGCAACTACCTCATCAGGATTTACTCCTTTATTAGGTTCTTTCCCAAAGAAATTTTTCACTATTTCTTGAATTTTAGGGATTCTTGTAGATCCTCCAACTAAAATAACTTCATCTATTTCGTTTATTTTAAATCCAGAATCAGAAATAGCTCTTTTGCAAGGAACTAAACATCTTTGGAATAAATTATCACATAGATTTTCAAAATTTGCCTTTGTTAAAGTTTTCACTAAATGTTTAGGTCCAGAAGAATCAGCACTAATATAAGGAAGATTTATTTCTGTTGAAGAAGCATTTGATAATTCTATCTTAGCTTTTTCGGCAGCATCTTTTAATCTTTGTAAGGCCACTATATCCTTTCGTAAGTCAATGCCATTCTCATTTTTAAATTCATTAATCAACCAGTCTATAATCTTTTCATCAAAATTATCTCCTCCAAGATGAACATCTCCATTCGTAGCTTTAACTTCAAAAACACCATCTCCAAGTTCCAATATAGAAATATCAAAAGTTCCTCCCCCAAGGTCAAAAACAGCAATTTTTTCATTTTTATTTTTTTTATCTAAACCATATGCTAAAGCTGCTGCTGTCGGTTCATTTATAATTCTTTTCACATTCAATCCAGCAATTTCCCCAGCTTCTTTGGTAGCTTGTCTTTCAGTATCATTAAAATAAGCAGGAACTGTTATAACCGCTTCAGATACTGTTTGTCCAAGAAAATCTTCTGCTGTTTTTTTCATTTTTTGAAGGATCATAGCGGAAATTTCTTGAGGAGTATAATATTTTTCTCCTATTTTAACTTTACACCCACCTTTAGAATCTTTTTCTATTGTATAAGGGAACTGTTTCGCTTCATCTTTGACTTCATCAAACTTTTTCCCCATGAACCTTTTTATAGAATAAATAGTTCCTTGTGGATTCGTAACTGCTTGACGTTTAGCGTTATCACCAACTTTACGTTCCTCAGAACTACCATTTTTTACAAAAGCAACAATAGATGGAGTTGTTCTCTTCCCTTCACTATTATCAATAACTGCTGGATCGTTACCTTCCATGACAGCTACACATGAATTTGTCGTACCTAAATCGATACCTATAATTTTTCCCATAATTTCTTATTATTTTATAACAGCAAAAATCATGCCAAAAAATATATATAATCATAATAATTATTTAAAATATCATATAAAAAGAGTATGCTTATTAAAAAATTGAGTATGTTTATTAAAAAATATTGTGTCGGAAACATAACAAGCCTTCTTATTAAAAAATGTTATGCCAAAGGCACAATAAGCATTCTTATTAAAAAACGTTGTGTCGGAAACACAACAAGCTTTCTTATTAAAAATGTTGTGCCGGAGACACAACAAGCCTTCTTATTAAAAACGTTGTGCGTTAGCACAACGGTTTAGCCCCTGCGGCGCTTGAGCAGAAAAACTCCTTATTTCTTTTTTAAAAACCGTTATGCGTTAGCACAACGTTTTAGCCCCTGCGGCGCTTGAGCAGCAAATAAACAACTTATTTCTTTTTTAAAAACGTTGTGCGTTAGCACAACGCTTTAGCCCCTGCAACGCTTGAGCAGAAAAACTCCTTATTTCTTCTTTAAAAAATGTTGTGCGTTAAATTAGCCCCTGCGGCGCTTGAACAAAAGCAAATTCTTTATTTCTTTTTTTAAAAACCGTTGTGCGTTAGCACAACGGTTTAGCCCCTGCGGCGCTTGAGCAGCAAGACTATTTATTTCTTTTTTAAAAAACGTTGTGCGTTAGCACAACGCTTTAGCCCCTGCGGCGCTTGAGCAGCAAATAAACAACTTAATTCTTTTTTAAAAAACGTTGTGCGTTAGCACAACGACTTAGCCCCTGCGGCGCTTGAGCAGCAAATAAATATCCATCTTTAATATTTTAAATTTGGATCTACTGAAGTATTTACATCTGCGAAGCTATTATCCAGAAATTTTAAATATCCTAAATATCCTATCATCGCAGCATTGTCAGTACAAAATTGTTTTTCAGGAATAAATAACTTAATCTTTTTATCTTCAGCTAATTCTTTTAATCTTATTCTTAAATATTGATTAGCAGCTACTCCTCCTCCAATTGATATAGCATTAACTTTGATTTTTGAAAGAGTTAGCTCTATTTTTTCAATTAACATTCCCACTAGAGCCTCCTGTACACTTGCACAGATATCATTAAGATTATTTTTAATAAAATTTTCATCACTCTTCGTATTCTCATTTAAAAAATTTTTCACAGCAGTTTTTATCCCGCTAAAAGAAAAGTTTAAACCACCAACGTTAGCTTTAGGAAATTTAAATCTTTTATTATCTCCATCTTGGGAATATTTATCTATCAAAGGTCCTCCGGGATATTCTATTCCTAGCATTTTAGCAATTTTATCATAAGCTTCTCCTACGGCATCATCAAGAGTTTTTCCTAAAAGGTCGAAAGAATTATATGACTTAACTAATACTATTTGTGTATTCCCTCCACTAGCTAATAAACATAAAAAAGGAAAATCTAACTTATTTGTAATTCCATAGGCAAGAGCATGAGCTTTAAGATGATTTACTGCAATTAAAGGTATTTTTAACCCTAGACTAAGTCCTTTAGCATACATTGACCCCACAAGCAAAGGCCCTATTAATCCAGGGCCTTTAGTAAAAGCAATCGCTGATAGTTGCTTTTTATTAATATTAGCTATTTTAAGAGCCTCGTCTACTGTTTTATTAATATTATTTAGATGTTCTCGTGAAGCTAATTCTGGAACTATACCTCCATATTTTTTATGAGAGTATTGACTTTTTACAACATTTGATAAAACATTCCCATCTTTTATAATAGCTGCACAAGTATCATCGCAAGATGTTTCAATTCCCAATATATATATCGCATTCACATTAAATATGATATAAAAATCTTTTTAAAGTGATATTTAAACTGCTTTTTATATTTGTTTTTTATAAGACAGGATATAAATCTGTTTCATTTTTTTTACTAAACAAAAGATATAACATTAAAATATGCCAGATAGAGAATTGAAAGTAAATGGAATATATCGCCATTTCAAAGGTCATGAATATAAAGTAATTTGTTTAGCAAAAGACGCAGAAGATGAAAATTTGAGGGAAATGGTTGTTTATCAAGACACAACAAAAGAAGACTTATATTGGGTAAGACCATTAGATTTATTCTTATCCGAAGTAGATCATGATAAATATCCAAATGTAAAACAAAAATATAGATTCGAACTATTGGATTAATATATTTTTTTTTCTACTTGGTATACATTTTCACAAACTTGGGAAATAAATCATAATTATAATAAATTACAAATTCATCCCCTTTTTTATTATTAGATGGAGGAAGAACATTGACCGCAAAATTTGCTATATCAAAAAATATTTTACAATTTTTAACAAATAAAATTAAAAAAAATATTTTTCTTATCATATTTATATCTAAATTTCTTAAACCTATTAACATGGGAATGAATATATCTCGTTCTTTTAAGTCTTCTTTATCTTCTTCTTTTAAAAAAGTAATATTATCACATATTTTATTGTCAATTAATCGTGTTATTAGAAAATCATTCATATAAAATGATATAATGTTATACTTTTCTTCTACATATTTTTTTTCTTCATTCTTCGGGGTTTCGTAAGTTCCTTCATTCATAATAGCTATACCAGTAATATAATCATTTACACACCATTCTTTAGTCATAAAAAGGTATAATAATTCAAAAGCAAGTTTCCCCGAAGAATCTTTATCTTTACATAGAATTAAAAAAAAACCTGCATAGAAGTTCATCCCCTGAGAATATCCAATGTTAATGCCAGATTTATACAACTGAGAAATAAAATTATAAATTATTTTTTCTAAAATTTTTAAGTTTTTGTCGTCATTAAAATCTTTTATGTCAATCCATGTTCGCTTTAAATCTTTCGGTATAGCACCTTTATCTTTTTCTAAAATATATCTCTTCTCTTTATCTGCCATCTCTTCTATATTTGCTACTTCTACTATTTGATCAATATTAATATATTCCAACTGTTCTTTTTTAGTTTTATAATCTAATTCTTTTTTCATAATATTTATTAAATCTTCATCAGAAATAAAAATTTTTAAGAGTATATTTAGAACATCACGAAAGTAATCCGGTAATACTTCTTTAGAATTTTTATAGTGTTCAACAAAATCGTGTAATACATTAGTTTGAAAATTATAGTTTTTTATTTTTTCTTTTTCACCAATATTTTTGTAAGACGTTGCTAAAATTTTTGAATTATTTATCTCATTTTCGATATAACTTTTATAGTCTTCTTTAATTTTTTCCTTATAATCTTCTGATAAAACACCGCAACAACAATATAAACATTCATCACAAGGGTTGCCAAATAATTTAAAATTACTACTAAACAAAAATATAATTAAAGAAAATTTACTTATTTTATGTCTCATTATTTATTATTTATAACAAAATATAGTTAAAAAAAAATGCTTACAATAAATAATCTTTCATTTTATTTAGGGAATAAACAATTATACGATAAATGTTCATTGTTTATAAAACCAAAAGATAAAATAGGACTTATAGGTGCTAATGGTGCAGGAAAATCTACATTATTAAAACTGATTACTGGTGAATTAAAACCCG
>Ga0256405_10007154_pt1 | contig 17105 bp, 19 predicted proteins | sample RumenRJG_02DNA_FD_189096 | JGI IMG/M metagenome (GOLD analysis project Ga0256405, IMG submission 189096) | Bovine rumen microbial communities from Lethbridge, Alberta, Canada - RJG_02 | ecosystem: Host-associated > Mammals > Digestive system > Stomach > Rumen | place: Canada: Alberta...
GTTAAAACGGTGTCACACATAAAGAGAGGGAAAAAATAATGAAGAACATGATGAAGCGTTTTGCAGTTAAGTTAGCAGTCCTGGCGATCCTGATCGTATCCATTTCTCCGGTATTCACGAAGCCGGCGATGGCAGCCAACAGAAACGAATTCGTAGGCGGCTGGTATATGTACGAGGACAACAGGTTCGGGCTCCAGATGGAGATAAGAAACGACAGCGTTATCTCCTATCACCGCTCCACCGATCCGTACTACGAGTCAAACTACAATTACAACACCGACCTGGACGGACACCTTTACTCCTACTTCTCTGACGGAAGCGAGCAGCAGGTCTACACCATGATCAACCACGACTACATGGTGGACCGCGACGGAGATCACTGGATCCGGTACTATTGATCAGGAAACGCTGAACAGATAGATAAAAGAATAAAGTGAAATGATGCAGCGGCAGACGTGAAAAAACAACGTCTGCCGTAGTTTTTATGCGCTAGTGAGCTGGCATTATTTTCTGCTTTTTTGGAAACTTTTCAGATTATTCTCTGTCGTGGGAGTAGCGCTCGATCCAGGCTTCCAGATCTTCACATACTCTGCCATCACAGAGATCGTGGACTGCGGAACATCTTCCAATCAGGTAGGACAGGTAACTGACGAATGAGAGGCCTCCGGCAAATAGAATAAAGTTGATCATCAGGGCTCCTTTCTTCAGACGTGCGGACAGAGAAGCATCAAGATGGGTGGGGACAATAATATAACCTGTCAAAGTGTAAAACGCAAGAAGAACGTGGGTAAAGGGTTAAAACAGGCCAATAATATAAAGGCAGTCAAACCATTGAGAACCGCAACATAATCATAGGAATAATGTTAAAATATAAAAAACAGCAATAAGATATTTGAAGAAAAACATGAGGAGGACAGATATGCCGAAGCTTCCGTCAAAAGCATTTGAAACGCTGAAAGCTGCTGCAAAAGATAAGGCGGCAGGTATTAATACAGAGATACTCAAGGAGAAGGCTGTTAAAGCGGGAGAAACTTTGTCTGGGAAAGCTGGCGAGATCAAACAGTCTGCTATTGCAGCGAAAGAGGACATTACTGAAAAACTAACTGAGCTTGACCGCATGCTGCAGCAGTCGATCACGGACTATAACGACGCGTATACTCTGATGAATGATAAAGGAATACGGCTATATGTTGAACGATGCCGGGCAGTGGATTCCATTGCGAATGTCGAAAGCCTGATCAACAGCATCGCAAATCACCCGAAATCTTTCGACTCAGACTTTGAGGAGATCAATACGTGCAGGAACCAGTTCACTGAGAGCTGTGAGTTTGCTGACCGGGAGCTTCAGGCGGCAAGGCTTGCTGCCGGCAGCGCGGGAGCAGGGCTGGCGGCAGGAGCATCGGTCGCGTTTATGGCTCCGACGGCAGCGATGTGGATCGCGACTACATTTGGAACCGCATCCACCGGGACAGCAATCTCCACCCTGTCCGGAGCCGCTGCTACGAACGCTGCTCTCGCCTGGCTCGGAGGAGGAGCGCTTGCGGCAGGAGGCGGAGGAACCGCCGCCGGAAGTGCGCTTCTTGCTATGGCAGGTCCCATCGGTTGGACCATCGCGGGAGCCACTCTGCTATCGTCTATTCTGCTCTTTACCAGCAAAAGGGCAAAGCTGAACAAGCAGAAGAATGAAGAGATAGAATCCGTAAAGAAGAACACGGAAATAGTGAAAGAACTTGATGAAAAGATTAAAGCAATCCTGGAAGAGACAGGAAATGTAAGAAATGGATTGAACCGAGTATATACAGACTGTCTTCGGTTTTATGACAAAGACTATACAACCCTTTCTGATGAAGAAAAAATGCGGCTCGGAGCCCTTGTGAACAACACAAAAACACTTTCAGTCCTGTTTGGGAAAACAGTCAGCTGAAGGAAAGGTATGCTATGGAACAGCAGGAGCTTCTCAATTTAACGATAGATATGCTCTTCGAAAAAGAGCATCAGGATGCTATCCGAAAAGGTATTTCCATCTTTAAAAAGGTCCAGGAAAAACTGTATGAACTGGCGGAAAAAGATGATGAGAAAACACTGACTGGAATTAAAGCGGGGACCATCATACTCCTGACAGTACTGAAAAAAATGGCGCAGGGTGCCACCCCGGATAAATTCAAAGAAGAGGATTATGCCGACATCGCAAAAGCAGTATCAGAATATGCTGTGCTGATGGATGATCAGGAATACAGTGCGTTCGTCTTTGATCTGTACGCCGGATATATCGACGCATCGGTAAAGGTCCTTTCTATGCGTGTAGATAAGAAGCAGGCCGAATCGATCCTGACTCTGTCAAAAGAACTGCGGAAAAAGTCTGCCATGCTGCGGGAAGGAAAGATCTCGGAGACAGTCTATATTGAAGACTGCCTCTGGATCTCTCTGGAAGCTATGATCAAGCTGCTCTCCGCTTACGCGGGTTCCCTTGTCGGGCAGGAATATATTGATCTTGCCCAGGCTGTTTCCATGTGCGCATTTGAATATGGGCGCCTGATGCTTTACCAGAGGGAGCAGGCGGTTCTTGCTGAGTATATAGAAAAGCAGTATCAGCTTGATGAGGAACTGACCAAGAAGTTTGAGGCGTTCAAAGCAGAACTGAAGACAGAATCAGACAGGTTTAATGAACTTGTGGATCAGGCATTTGAACCGGGATTTAGGGAATCCCTTAAGAACTCCGTGGAACTCGCAAAAGCAGCAGGGGTAAAGCAGGAAGAGATACTGGACTCTGTAGAGAAGATCGATTCGTTTTTTATGGATTAACAGAGGTTGTCAGGAGACTTGATGAGTAAACTCAATTGTGAAATCGTATGCAGGTGCAGGAAGGAAGGACTGCTGAAAAGAATCATTATATGGGTTATGATTCTGAGCATTATGCTTTCCGGAAACTGTATGGGATGCATAAAATTTGGCAGTATCAACTGATAATGCAATGCGAGGGAAATAATCATGAAGACCATTTATCTTGCGGGCGGATGTTTCTGGGGTCTCCAGAAGTTTTTTGACCAGTTTGACGGCATTGTTCATACGGAAGCAGGATATGCAAACGGCCCGGCTGCAGAGCCTTCCTACAGGGATGTCTGCGCCGGGAGCGGACATGCGGAAACGGTCAGGATCGACTATGATGAAGACCGTATAGATCTTGAAAAGCTGCTGGAGTATTATTTTCTGGTGATCGATCCAGTTGCTCTCAACCGGCAGGGGAACGATGTCGGCATCCAGTACAGGACAGGGATCTTTTACACGGAGGACGGACAGCTTCCGGTGATCCAGGCAGTGTACGGGCGGGAACAGGAAAAAGCAGGGAAGAAACTCGCGGTGATCATGGAACCGCTGGGAAATTTCTTCCCGGCGGAAGAATACCACCAGAAATATCTGGATAAGAACCCCGGAGGCTACTGCCATATACCGCGGGTGTTTTTCTCACTGGCGGAACGGGAGAGTAAGGAGCGGAGAGTATAATGCACCTTTACGGAGGATATACGAATTACGGACAGAATATCGGCATTCTTATGCTGGACACACGATTTCCAAGGATCCCGGGGGATATCGGCAACGCGAAAACCTATCCCGGGATACCGATCCGATACAGAGTAGTAAGAAATGCCCGGGCGGACCGCATTATGGGGCAGGATCCTGATCCGGCTCTGCTGCAGCCTTTTATCGACGCTGCGAAAGAGCTGGAAGCGGAAGGGTGCCGGGCGATTACCACGAGCTGCGGCTTCCTTGCAAAATTCCAGAAAGAGCTTGCGGCTTCAGTGAATATTCCGGTGTTTACATCCGGGATGATGCTGGCGCACCTCGCGAAGCAGATGATCGGTCCGGATAAAAAGGTTGCCATCTTTACAGAGCGCGCCTGGAACATCACGGAAGAGCACTTTACCTCCCTGGGCTTTACCTCACAGGATGCAAATATCGTTGTGACGGGAATGGCAGAGGGGTCACCTTTTCCTGCGCTTTTTATTGATGGAGGAACCGAAGAGGACCTGGAGGTGTTGGAGGATGCAATGCGGGAGATGACGGAGCGTCATATGAAGCTGCATCCGGATACCGGTGCCATTGTGTTTGAGTGCACCAATTTCGGCCCATTTACGAAGCTTGTGCATGACATGGCAAAAGTCCCCGTCTTTACCATTAACTGGCTCGTGGAGATGATGGCAAAGGCCGTGGACCCGGATTATTATTATTGAAAACTTCGACTACGGTAAAGAAACATCGTGACAAGGAGGCCCTATGAAAATGACATATCTTCTGCTGGTCATGTTGGCAGCGTTGCTATTTATCCTGATTGGCTGCGCATTTGCGAAAAAGGCGGAAAATAAGGCGGAATATACACGAATCAGCCAGGAAGAAGCCAAAGAAATGATGGCCAGGGATGACGGACATGTCATTGTGGATGTCCGGAGGCAGGATGAATATGATGCCGGACACATTCCCGGCGCGATCCTGATCCCGAATGAGACGATTAGCGGCAACTCTCCGGAAGCTCTGCCGGATTATGATCAGATCATTCTGGTCTACTGCCGGAGTGGCAACCGGTCGAAGCAGGCGTCGGAGAAGCTGGCGGCCATGGGTTATAAAAATGTCTATGAGTTCGGCGGGATTAACAGCTGGACCGGAGAGATCGTAACAGATTGACCTGCAATTCCTTTGACAATTATTCTGTCATTGATTATAATTTACTGTTGGCAGGATGAAACCGCTCTGTAACTTACGGACTAACCGCGATACGGACTAAAAGGACTGATCGAAATGAAAAAAAGATTTGTACTGATTGCTGCTGCAGCGCTGAGTATGGTGTGGACCTTACAATCTGCAGCGGAGCCCATGGGAGGCAAATGGTGGTTCGCCGAATCCAAAGGATGGTATTATCAGCTTGAGGATGGGACTATTCCGACAGGCTGGACATGGATTGCAGACGGACATGGAAAAGAATACTGCTACTATCTGGGCAACGACGGGTATTTCTGGGCGGACACCATGACTCCCGACGGATACTACGTTGACAAACAGGGCAGATGGGTTGTGAACGGCATTGTGCAGGAACGCACATATGAACTGACAAAACCCAGAAATCAGTTCCTTGTGGATGAGGGCGGAACCAGATATTGTGATTCGACTGGAGATTATCTCCGTGATTATTATCTGGCGTATGATCTGAATGGCGACGGGAAACGGGAATATATTTACTTTGACGCTGATGGCTATCTTGTAAAGAACCAGAATGTCCACATGGATTACTCTGGCAGCGGTTACGATTTTGTGGCTGCTGACGACGGCGCGTTGACGAATATCAAAACCGGACATCTGTTTCAGGAGGGGGCCAACTACACCAGGATCGAACATACCGATGCCGGCATCCGTTTCATAGACGCCATGGATGAATATGTCCGCGGCCCGGGGCTTATCCTTTATGATTTTGACGGAGACGGGCAGGGGGAGCTCTATTATTTAAATGAACAGGGGTATTTGGTTGTTAACCAGCCCTTTACGCTTTATTTTGGAGATAATAAGAGACCGGTTCAGTGTGAGGCTGATTCCAGCGGACAGGTCAGTTTCAAGGGGCTTAGTGATAGCGAGCTCATGTCGTTTTTTTACACGGGGTCTTTGGATTATTCCATCCCATCCGGTTGGAGTGTCTATGCCCCCTTCCATGATACCGCGGTCAGTCCTAGTCGTTGTTTGAGATATGATCCCACATCGTAACGGAAACACCGTCTGCTGTATCGAGCAGATACAGAAATTTTGGAAGGAATGGACAGATGAAAAACGGGTATCTGAAATGATTGGTTGACGACCATGATTTTGCCAGATTTGAGATGGTGAAATAGATGGTTGACAAAATAAGAGCATGGACCTTGTTCGGGGCCATGCTCTTTGCATATATTTGCAGTGTTTTTATGTGTCTTCCTCATCGTCCATGAGGGTTTCATCAAAGATCTCGCCTGTTTCAGGATCGAAGTTGACTCCGGGAATAAGGCCGATGGTTGGGTCGTAATCAAAGCTGTTGAAGTAACTGCTCTCGTCCTCAATCATGCGATCCTGGATGCCATCGACTTCTTCGAAGTGGAATATCGGACCTTTCTTCGGAATACAAGGTCCAAGAAGCATTGCATTATCCTCAATGCGCTCAAGGTTGGCATGCCTATATAGCGTGCGTCCATGTAGCACTTTAAAGGAATTCCCGCGTCCACGGACATTGTTTTCCCTGATGATCCGGTTTGTGCATTCTGTGAAGCCATTTGTAATGCTGATCGGGCAGTCCCAGTAGTTGAATATCTGCTCATAGAAATTATGGACTGTCTGTGCCAACGCTCTAAAATCATCGTATATTTCATCGTTCGGTATGCTTTGTTCCCACTTTTCAAAAGCAGCTTGCGCATTATCTTTTGATGTCAGGTTCTCATCGTAAATATTGAAAAAATCCTCCTTCAGGTCAAACGCGATGGCAAGTGGCCGCAGGACTGGATCCTCTCGGCATTGCTTGATTTTAAGTTTGTCCTCTGTTGTCATTTTAGCCAGCCTTGTACGCAATGTATAAGCCAGCCCCTTCTTTGTCGATATGCGCTGTGACTTGGACATATCACTCTGCACCTTAATACGGACCTTGTCCATCGCCCTGTTCGCATATGCAACGATATGATAGTGATCTACGACCCATGAATCCCTGTCATCGGAAGAGGGTTTTGTTCTCGTGGAATTACTCGGTAGCACGGTAAATGGATATCTGAAGGAATAGCGAAGTCTTTCAGAATATTGGCTCCAGATAGCGATCGCCTGAACCGGAAATTCCAGGGACAGGCGGTTTTTATATGTTTTTTAAGATGATGGATACTTTAATGAAATACTGCTCATAATTTCAGAAAAACGAGTATGTCTAATTTAAAGTTCAATAGTCTAAATTAAAGTTTAAGAAAAACATCAGTCATACTTTGCCGGCATGGTGAAACAGGTATTACAGCGGCTTGCTAAGCCGTCCATCGCGAAGGCGGTGTCTCAGTTCGAGTCTGAGTGCCGGCGCTCATATATGTAGTAATAACATTATGAACAAATTGGATATGGCGATATAAGGTAAGTGTCAAAACCTTCTTCCTCACAAAATAACTATCAAAACCTTGGAACAAAGAGTTACGTCCAGACGGAATTTTCGACGACTTGTCAGTTAATCCTGACAGGTCGTTTTAAATTGAAATTTACCTCTTGAAACTCGAACATGTGTTTGCTATCATAAGGGCACAGGGCGCACGAGGTACCAATTAAAAATTACGCAGTGCAGAAGTAAACTCCGTATCAATGACGTTACCTCCGCACAGATAGTGTTCCGCCGAGGTGGATGACCTGGCTGCATGCTGCTTCTGGCTTATGGGTTGATAGATTATCCAGGGTATTGAAAAACACGTTATGAAAGAACTCTGACGAAAAATGGGGGGATGAATTGAAGAGGGTTGCTGTTCAGGTTGACAGTGAGCAGATGGAAAGCGGCGAGATTGTTCCGATCAGGATCACATGGCAGGACGGCCGGGTCTGGAACATTGACAGGGTGATCCATTCCTGCGCTTCCCCTGATGGAGAATATGAAGGAATTCGCTACACGGTTTTTATCGGTAGTGCGGAAAGATACATATACAGAGCTGGTCACGCATGGTACGTGATGGCTTGACACGAGGAGGTGTTCATTGTGAAGAGATTCACTTCGAACGACGAGATCGAGAACCTCTGTGAAGCCATGATCAAGGACTTCTTCAAAAGCAAGCACTACACCAACGTTATGTGCGTAGATATTGAAGCCTTTGTCAGGGAGTATCTGGGGGTTCCAATCGTCTATGAGACATTTGCAGAGCCGGATCCGGGGAGGGTCGGATTTCTGTCAGATGGAAAACGGCCGTTACTGGTCAGAAGGGATGGCAGGGTCAAAGAGGTCGTTTTTCCTTCCCGGACAGCAGTGATCGAGAGATTTCTGCTGAATCTCAAGGAAAGCGCACGGAAGCGCTTTACCATCGCCCATGAGGGCGCGCATGATGTGCTGAGCCGCTACATCCCGCTGCAGGCGAGCCCCATGGCTGCCTTCCACAGCGAGTACGATCCGGAGATGACCTACTCCGGCGACATGCTGAAGGAAATGCTGTCCCTCAACGAATGCTTTGCCAACCGCGCAGCCGCCTGTTTCCTGATGCCGGGATTCCTGGTGGCCCGGGTCCTGAAACGTCATAACAACCAGAAGAAAGTGGTGATATATGATAACGGGATCCTGGCCCAGGATCAGAAGCTCCTGATCCAGAAGATGGCGGATACACTGGGCGTCTCCTACACGGCGTTTTATCATCGCCTTGGGGAACTGGATCTGTATGACAGAAGGCCTGTGGAGGAATATCTGCACTCCGGCCTCTGCTATGGAGGTGAGGCATGTGCCGGCAGTAATTGAGCGTCATGTGAAGGCCGGGCCCGATGTCCAGGCAAAGCTCGCCGCATCCAGGGCCGGGGCAGAGTCAAAGAGACTCAGGACCGTCCGCTGTCCGAACTGCGGGTTTTATCTTCTGGATGTGTACGGGACCGATCACTGTTACATCCGGGTGAAATGCCGGAAATGCAAGTTTGATGAGACGATCGATACCGCGCTCTTCCGCACCATAAGACATCGCCGGCGGAAGAGTATGCGCTGGAAGCTGGCGACGGTAAGGAGGGGAATGAAATGGAAGAGTTCGGTATGATGCCGATGCCGGCGGATTTCCGGTACCGGGATGTGTACGAAAAAGGCAAACCCAGGCATGACCGCGACGACCCTTTCCTGTTCAGGCATCCCCCGATGCCGGCAGGCAAACGGGCCAAGATCTTTGCTCCCTTTGATGCCCTGCGGGGCTTCGACTTTGCGATCATGTGTAAGAACGAGCTGTACACGGACAAAATGCTCCTGAGCCCGGAGGAGCAGGAAGAACTGGACCGGCGGTTCAGCATCCTCCGCAACCTGACCTTCAACGGACGGATGGCCAGGGCCAACCGGGTGCAGGTGAGCGTGACATACTATGAAGCGTGCAAAGACGTAAACCACGAAGCTTACGGTTCCCAGGGCCAGTATAAAACGATCACCGGCATCTGCTGGAACGTGGATGCCGAGGTGACAAAGACGATCCTGGTGGATAAGATGCGGATCTCAATGGGGGACATCGTGAAGGTCGAAGCGCCGGGAAAGATATTCGAAACGAGATGGGAAGACCAGTCTGTGAGCTGGGATACATGAGGGAGGTACGAGAAATATGACCTATGATGTTGCCTGCCCGGTCTGCGGCAGGATCAATCGCAGCCTGTATCTGGAAGAAACGGAAGGCTGAATGGAATGAGAATGCTGCGGGAACTCCTCCCAGGACCTGGGCTTCCGGAAGAAGGCAAGGATCCCGGTATTCCGGAAGGACCGGAAGAAACGGATCGGAATGTATCTCGCGGCGGGAGTCTGATGCGGGACATGCCGGACAAGGAGGCAGAGATGAAGCTGAAAAATGTGCTGATCGTTGTGAATGATATCGAAAGATCCCGCAAATACTACCATGACCTGTTCGGGCTGGAGATGATCCTGGACAACGACGGCAATATGATCCTGACAGAAGGGCTGGTCCTGCAGGACGCTGCTGTCTGGAAGGGATTTCTCAAGAAAGATATCCTTCCCCGGAACAACGCCAGTGAGCTGTATTTTGAGGAAAAGGATATCGAAGGATTCGTCAGGAAACTGGAAGATCTATATCCTGACACGGTCTTTGTGAATCGTCTTATGACGCACAGCTGGGGTCAGAAGGTGATCCGCTTCTATGATCCGGACGGGAATCTTATCGAAGTCGGGACACCGATGTAAACCGATCACATACAATTGAATAATGTAAACGACTTTTAATCGCGCAAGCGGAGCAGCACCCGGGTAAAGCCGGGACTGAGAAACTACCAGGCACCGTACGAAGCCGAATCAAGACAAAGGGATAACCATACCTTTTTGATGATTCGATTTCGACGGTGCTTTTTCTTATGCCTCTGCTTACGCGAAATCAGGTCGTTTTTCTTTTTCAGCTGTGTGCAGGTTCACCATTTTGTTTTTCATCTTCGCTCAGACAAAAGCTTTCGAGAATAAACTAAATGTTTCAGCAAAAAGTGAAGTGAAAACTCAAATAAGAACTAAAAACCAAAATGAATGGATTGATATCAAGCGAAAACTAAAGTAATATGTGAAGTATATAAGGAGGAAAACTAAAATGACAAGAGATGAACTCCTGGAAAAGTTAAATGAAATACAAAAAAGCAAATGCGAAACACAAACACTGGAAATAAAGGCGGCAGAGGGCGGTTGCCCGAAAAGACTGTATGATACCTTATCCAGTTTCTCTAATCAGGATGATGGAGGGGTTATTGTTTTTGGAGTGGATGAGAACAATAACTTCAGGGAATGCGGAGTTTATGATCCTCAGGATATTCAGAAGAAAATAAATGAACAGTGTCTGCAGATGGAACCGGCGGTAAGACCGCTTCTGACGGTTGTCGAAAAGGACGGCAGGTTTTTTGTATCGGCAGAAATACCGGGAATAGATATCGCCGAAAGACCCTGCTATTACCAGGGAAAGGGAAGGCTGAAAGGCTCTTATGTCCGGGTGGGTGACAGCGATGAGCCCATGACGGAATATGAAATATACAGCTATGAAGCATTCCGAAAAAAAAATCAGGATGATATACGTCAGATATCGAGAGCAACTCTTGCTGTGCTGGATCATATGCTTCTTGATGAATACATGGACCGGTTAAAAGCGCAGAAGCCGAATCTGAGTTCTCTGTCGGATGAGATGATTTATGAGCTCATGAGCATTACCTGGGATGGCGCGGTAACGCTGAGCTCTGTAATGCTGTTCTGCAGATATCCTCAGGCATTTTTCCCGCAGCTATGCATCACGGCAGTCGTGTTGCCCGGAGATGAAGTGGGAGAATTAGGTGATTCGGGAGAAAGGTTTATTGATAACCAGAGGATTGAAGGGAACATCCCGGAAATGCTGGAGCGGGCTATCACCTTTATCCGTAAAAATATGAGGATCAAAACCATCATAAATCCGGAGACAGGAAAAAGAGAAGACCGCACAGAGTATCCCATTTCGGCCATCAGAGAAGCAGTGCTGAATACGCTGGTTCACAGAGACTACAGTATACATACAGAGGGAATGCCGATACAGATTCTGATGTATCCGGATCGAATGGAAATCAAAAATCCGGGAGGCATTTATGGCCGGATCAGGGTTGACCAGTTGGGGAAAATGCAGCCTGACACCAGAAACCCGGTGCTCGTAACTGCAATGGAGGCCCTGCAGCTGACAGAAAACAGATACTCCGGCATCCCGACAATAAGGAGAACCATGAAAGAAGCCGGATTAAAGGAACCGGTTTTTACAGATGAGCGGGGCGTGTTCACGGTTACCTTATATAACGATGTTACTAATGATAAAACACATAAGAGTGAAGATGTTACGGACAGGGAAGAGAAGCTGCTGTTATTCCTGAATACGCCCAGAAGCAGACAGGAAATAGCAGAGTACCTTGGGTTAAATACCATTGCATATGTCATGCAGGTCTACATCAATCCCATGATAAAGAAAGGTCTCGTAAATATGACAATTCCGGAAAGGCCGAGGAGCCAGAAACAACGGTTTGTCAGGAGCAAATAGACGGTTCTGGTCCTGAAAGCACCGAACAGTGTTTATGCGACTCAGAGATCCCGGGAGTTTATGAAAAACAGGGAGGATAAAGGGTGAAATACAGTGTTGATACATACAGACTATATCAGAGCGAGAAATATTTTGCGCATACTGTCCGCATTCATGTCAGAATGAAGGATGAAGTCGATATAAACGTACTGGATAAAGCGGTTAACGCAGCGATTAAGCGATATCCTTACTTTGCTGTCAGAGTAACCGTTGATGAGGATGGCGGGTATATTCTCGTTCCAAACGACAAGAAGATTGTCGTGATGCCTACGTCCGAAAAATTGCCAATGATTGGAAGCAGCAGAATAAATAATCATCTGCTTTTTGTGGATTGCTCGGGAAAGGATATCTTTTTCAACATAAGCCATACCATGTGCGGCGGAAGAGGCCTTCAGCCGTGGGTTATGACAAATGTATATGAGTATGTGAAAGAAAAATACAAGGTGGAGCCTTTGGCGCCGGAAATCAGGAAATCGGACAGCGATTTTCTCCCGGGTGAGACTGAGGAACCCACTATGGATATGCTGACAACGGAAGAGCCAATTTATAAAAGAAAAACCCAAAAAGCTCCGGTTCTTGGCATGGATTACCTTATGAGTGTATTTATTCCGATAAAAAGAGCTCCGAATTATATGGTTGTTACCGTCAATCAGCAGGACCTTCTGAAAGTCTCGAAATTGAATGATTCCAGCGTGCTTTCTTTATTCTTTATTCTGTTTGCAAGGACCTTAGACAGGGTATTTCCCGAGAAAGACAGGGTTATTGTGGGAGAGGCGGCGCATAATCCGCGTGAGAGTATTGGACTTCCCAATACACATTGTGATTTTTTAAGTCATGTGTATGTGGATTATGACAGAGACAGTTTAAAAGGTGATTTAAGCAAACTGGGAACAAGAACCAGAGGACAGATTATTCTTCAGACAGATCCGACTGTCAGCCATGCACAGGTAAAAAAACTGTTTGAACTGTATGAAGAGGTCGACAAAGAGCATGGTCTTAAGGCCAAAAGGAAGTATATGGAAAAACACAGCCTTTCTACCGGAAAGGATGTACAGCACGGAAGCTTTATTGCCAATTACACAGGGCTGATGGATTGGGGGGAACTGGCGGATTACGTTGAGTTTTTTGTATTTGTTATTGAAGGTCATTTTACGATAGAGATCACCGCCATGGCAGACAAGATTTATGTTGGCTTCATGCAGCTTTTAAATACAGATAAGTACGTTAATCTCTTCCGGGAAGAACTTGAAAAGGTTGGTATTCCGTGTACGGTTAAAGGGCCGTTCCCAAAGAGACTGCCAAAGCATGAAATACCTGTAAAATAGGGATCTGCCGATTCCTTATGGAATGTCGATGATTCTTCTGAATCTCCTCCGGGGGATACAGTGCTCTGAGCATAGGATTCTTTTGTTTTCTGCTCACAGCCGATAACAAAGCCTGGATGATACGATCGGAAGTATAACTCTATCAATCGGAAATATATGCCTGAAAATCGGAAATATAAGCCGAATTATCGGAAATTAGTTGATAATATTTCCGATAAATGGTATTTTATTTCCGAACAGGAGGATTAAATATGCCGGATGAGACCAGATATATCACTGCCGCAAATGCAGCGGCTATTCTTCAGATGACTTCAAGAAGGGTGACAGGCCTTTGCCGGGAGGGAAAACTCGAAGGCGCCGTACAGGCCGGACGAAACTGGAAGATCCCTGAGGAAACTGTCCTGAAGTATGCGGAAGCTGCGGGAATATATAAAACTGCGGATCTGAGTTCGACTGCAGAGACTCGTCTGCCTTGTGCGGTAGGAAATACTTCTTTTGTTGAGATCGCAAGCGAGTGCTATTATGTCGACAAGACGCTCCTGATCCGCGACCTGGTAGATGACCATAACATGGTCACGCTCTTTACCAGACCGCGCCGGTTCGGAAAGACACTTGCCATCAATATGCTCAAGACCTTTTTCGAAAAAACAGAGGAAGACACTTCCCGGTATTTCGCCGACAGGAAGATCTGGGAGTGCGGTGAAAAGTACCGGGCCATGCAGGGAAAGTATCCGGTCATCATGCTGACTTTCAAAGACGTCAAGTACGGAAGCTTTGAAGAATCCATGGAGGCAGTCCGGCTGGTCCTCAAGGATGAGTACAAACGTCATGGGGAGCTGAAGAGCAGCACGGCGCTCGGACCGGATGATAAAGCATATCTTGACCGGATGGAAAAAGGAACGCTTTCCGATGTAGAATACAGCCGCGCTCTTCTGAACCTGACCAGAATGCTTTCTGCCCATTATGGCAGCAGGACCATTATCCTGATCGACGAATACGATACACCGATCCAGCAGGGCTATTCGAAAGGCTTTTACCAGGAGATCATTTCCTTTATGCGCAACTTCCTGTCCGGAGGCCTTAAGGATAATGAGAACCTGGCTTTTGGTGTCCTGACCGGAATCATGCGCGTGTCAAAGGAAAATCTCTTCAGCGGGCTGAATAATCCCACCGTGAATACCGTTCTGGACGAAATATACAGCGCGTATTTCGGCTTTACGGAAGAAGAAGTCCGGGAGATGGCCTCGTACTATGATAAAGAAGATCATATGGAGGAGATCCGCAGCTGGTATGACGGTTACCGCTTCGGAACAACGGAGATCTATAACCCCTGGTCCGTCACCAATTACTTCGCGAATGGCGGCACTCCCCGCGCGTTTTGGGCCAACACCAGCGATAACGAGATCATCCGCGAGATCATGAAGGATCTGACGCCGGAAGTCGCGGAGGAACTTACCCGGGTCCTGCAGGGAGAGGAGATCCATGCGTCATTGAACATGGAGGTCATCTATCCAAGGCTGTCTGACGGTACGGACACGGTCTTCAGCTTCCTTCTGCTGGCAGGATACCTGACCCCGGCGTCCGATCCGGAAGAAACGGAGATCGGGACATTTGCTTCCTTAAGAATTCCAAACATGGAGATCCGCCGGGTCTATAATACAGAGATCCTGGCATGGATGAAGACAAAAACGGCCGGCAGTGTCATCACTGAGATCGAAAGAGCCATCTATTTTGGAGATGGAATACGCCTTGCGAAATCTCTTGGGAATTACATGACCAGTTGTATTTCTTATTTCGATGGTTCTGCGGAAGGTTTCTATCACGGAATGATGATTGGCCTGGTCGCAAGCCTTTCTTCGCGGTACTATATCCGGTCCAACCGGGAATCCGGGGAAGGGCGTTTTGATCTTGCTCTGGAGCCGAAGGAAAAGGGACTTCCCGGGATCGTTATGGAATTTAAAGCTGTTTCCGCATCTGATAAAGCCGACCTGACGGAACTGGCAGATGCAGCCCTCGCACAGATCGATGATCAGAGCTATGTACAGGAAATGGAAGACCGCGGCATCAAAAGCATCATCAAATACGGCATTGCCTTTTCCGGGAAGAGAGTTGGGATAAAGACAGCATGGAACTGAACTCTGCGTTTTCATGAAAATGGCTCAAGTATTCCTGGACCTGCAGGTTCGAGTATGGAGAGTGAAAGGAATTGGATAAAACAGAAGAAAAAGCGATATTCGATAAAGCGACGGAAAAGCTCGATCTCTACGTTCCGCTTTGTCTTAAAGACAATTACGTTGACTATGCAAGAGAGTTCCTTCAGCCGGGAGGCGAGTACGTCAGATTTGCTCTGAAGGAGTTCATGAAAGAATTGCTCTTCGAGCTGATAAGACCCGTCGGAGAGTGGACGAAGGATCCTTATTATATCGATATGGCCCCGATCTACGAGACGGTAAAGCGTGAGCTGGCGGAACACTTTGAAGTCCGGCATGGGCTCGAAGGATATATTTTTTCGGAGTTCGTATACGTGAAGATCAACGATATCCTGTCTTTTATGCTTTTACGAGGACACCACGCGTTCTCGATCGTCGGTATACGTGTCGACGGATTCGATGATGACGACGACAGCGACTGGATGGGATACGTCGCCGAAAAAACAGGGGATGAACTGCTCGAGTGCCAGGCGAACGGCGACTGCGAGCAATGCTCAGCGTACTTCTTCCCCGATCAGACAACTGAGTTCTGCCGCGTCGCCGAGTACGTATACGACAACATCGACCGCTTCATGGAAATGGCGGAGGAAAAGGCGCGGGAAGAAAGACTGTTTTACGAAAAGCTCGACCTGTATGAAAAGATCGTCGGCAGATCCGCCGCGAAATACGGAGCGGAAGGTGAAAGAGAGTATCTGACCCCGGACGGCGGCTTCGTGAAAAACTGCATGACGTCTTTCGTAAAGGGTCTCGTATACTCACAAAACGGACTTTACCACGACAGCGAGCTTTGGGAGGACGATGGTTACGAGGTCGATCTGGATAAAGCATACGAAGAAATCAGTTCTCGTCTTTCCCCGAAAATAAACGTAGTGAGGGAGGCGTACGAATTTTACTATTCGGAAAACATCACTGTAGAAGTGACTGGCGACATTCATCTGATCCTTGTCAGAGAGGCACCGCTGAAGATCTTGAGGATCTGGGTGAATAAGGTCGATTCCGAGCACGAACACGGCAAGTGGCTCGCCCCGGACAGGCTCTGCGAGTTCTGCGACATGGTCGGGCATATCTGCGATATATACGGAAAATATGAGCAGCTCGCCTTACAACGCGCCGCGGCACTGAGAGAAAAGCTCGGCCTGTGAGACCGGATTCATTAAGAGAGGAAACGAAAGTCGCTGATTCTTCTAAACAGTTGTGTGCAGGTTCACCATTCTGCTTTCGCAGACTCCCTTATCCGGCGTTGAAGAAGGATTCTTTCAGCTGCTTCAGAAAGCGTTCCGCGATCGGTGTAAAGGTCTGATAGCGATTCCATGCAATATAGAGCGAGGTCTCCAGCGGCGGATCCAGGGGCCGGAACGCGAGCCCGCTCCCTTTGGATGTATCGATCAGATGACGAAAAGTCAGTAAATATCCGAGTCCTTCCCGGGCAAAAACAGATCCGTTATAGGAAAGCCGGAAAGATCCCTCCAGCTTCATTTTCGAAAAAGAACTCCCAGCCCACTTTTTAATGTCTCCGTTCCAGGCCTGCTCGGAACAGAATAAAGGCAGGCCTTTCAGGGTGTCCGCCCGGATCACATCCTTTTCTGACAGAGGATCTCTTTCCAGGATTACCAGTCCCCATACATCCTTTTCCGGAAATGCCAGATACTCATATCTCCGGCTGTCCGGAAGCTCCGCCAGCACCAGGAAATCCAAAAGTCCCTTATCCAGCTTGTCCGCGATCTGTTCGGTATCGCCGCTGGTGATGTGGTAATGCAGGTTCGGGTAACGGGTCTTAAAATCCCTGATCACACGGGCCAGATACCTGA
>Ga0256405_10007156_pt1 | contig 17105 bp, 20 predicted proteins | sample RumenRJG_02DNA_FD_189096 | JGI IMG/M metagenome (GOLD analysis project Ga0256405, IMG submission 189096) | Bovine rumen microbial communities from Lethbridge, Alberta, Canada - RJG_02 | ecosystem: Host-associated > Mammals > Digestive system > Stomach > Rumen | place: Canada: Alberta...
TCTTATTGTACACCTTCGAGGAAAGCTTTTTTTGCTATAAGCTTTTGTCTCTCACCCGCAAAGCGGGTGGTTTATTATGAAAATATTTCGCTTCGCTACATATTTTCACGGGCTCACGAGCCCATAATACGTCGAGTCAAGGCACGCTAACGCTTAAAGCCTTGACTTCGCCGTTTTGAGGGTTTTTACTACCCCCTCAATAAGTATAGTAACTGCGGTCATTCAGCAGTTACTTAGTCTGTTGCAAATGACCGCTCATGCTATGTATGATGATTCAAACAGAATCAATCACCGCACATTCTTCTTATTAGACGGCTCCTATAAAAAAGCCTTGAATTCAACTTTTTACAGATTGAATTCAAGGCTTTTTTTCAAAACTTTCGGAAAAATCTATACTATATTTAGGACTTTTTCTTCCATGTTAATTCAAGGTAAACTTTACAGGATACCTGTATTTTACTGCACAATTCTTACCGTTTACATTTGCCGGAATGCAGGAAAGTCCCTGAAGCGCATTTACTGCTGCCTGTGCAAATCCATGTCCAGGATCTTTTAAGACTTTGATCTTTCTAATAGTTCCGCCGCTGTCTATAAACAGTTCAAGATAAACAACCGCTTCTATTCCCTGTTTCAATGCCATTGGTGGGTAAACAATTCTAGAAAGAACTTCCCTTGTTGGAATAACTGGAATCGAAGAAATTTTATGCTGTGGAAGATATTCAATTTCTTCGTTGACTTCCTTATCTGTTTCCACTATTTTTTCTGCGGCCTTGGGCTGATTTGCAACCGTAACAGCTTCTTTCTGCTGAACCGGAGGCTGAACATATTCCTGAATATCTACCAATTTTAACACTTCCGCTTCCCGGAAATCTATGGTTTCAGCATCCTCTTCATTATCCGTAAAATTAAACAGAAAAATTACAGCTGCATGAAGAATCAGTACCAATGCAAAAATCAATGGTCGGGCAAATTTTGTATAGTTTGAAATTATGTCCAATTGCATTTTATTTTTCCTTAACGACAAAACTTACTACTCTATGTTGAAGCGACTGCAACACACAGACCACGGAATTTACATATTTATAAGGCGTATCTTTATCTGCAATTATATGGATACGTACATTCGGATTTTCAGAAACGGCACTTACAATGGCTTTTTCCAATGAAAGCATATCAAGTTGCTCTCCATTTGCTGAAATAGTCCCGTTTTTCTGAACCCAGATTTCAAAATTCGAGTCTGCCTGAGTCCGCTCAAGAACCGTGCTCTCTGAATAATTAATTTTTTCTTCATAACGCTGGTTCATAAGCGAAATTAACATGATGAATATAAGCAGCAGGAACCCGATATCTGACATTGAAGAAGTCGCAATGGAAGGATTTCTTCTCTTTCTTTTTACGTTTACCATAAGCTATGCTCCGTTATCCATTCGGAACGAAAAATTTTCAACCTTCAGCCTGCGTACTGTTGAAATGACATCTACAACATTCTGATATGGAGTTTCCGGTGAAATCGTAAGAAGAAAAGTCATGTTAGGCCATTTTTTAAGCTTTTCTTCGATTTTGCATGATAAATCTTCCATTAGTATGTTCTTTCCGTCCATCAATATTGTACCGTCAGCTTTTAGAGTACATTTTATAATGTCCTCTGTATTTACGATGATCGGCTTGTCTTTCGAAGGAAGATTTAGCAGAAAGCCCTTATTTACGTTAAAGCCTGCAATTACGATAAAGAAAATTATCAGCAGAAACGAAAGGTCGTTCAACGAACCGGAGCTTCCGGCATCTTCTACGTCATGTCTTACAAAACGCTTGATCATTTTTCTGTCCTAAGATTCGATCAATTCTGGTACAAGATCATTAATTGCCTTTGATGCTTCTGCAGCAAATTTGTCTACTTTCTGAATAAGAAGGTTGTAGGCAACCAGCGCAACGATTGCAATAATAAGACCGAATACCGTTGTAATCAGGGCTTCATAAATACCACCAGCAACAAGCTGGGCATTAACATCTGTAGCAACTGCGATTGACTGGAATGCCCCGATCATTCCAGAAACAGTTCCCAAAAAACCTGTAAGCGGCGCAAGAGAAGAAAGCGATGTAAGATAATTGAAGCCATTTTCCATTCGGCGAAGACGTTCCTGAGCTTCTGCTTCTGCGGCGCGTTCCATGCGGTTTTCACCATATTTTGCATTCTGCAAAAGTGCAAGAAGAATTGTTGCTACAGTCTGTTTGTGCGTACATGATGCCAGAAATTCTTCTGCTTCATGTTTTTTGCCTTCCCTAAGATAAGACTTTACCTTGTCCCGTATTGAAGCAACTTCGCAGTCATGCCATGCAAGATATATACAGCGTTCAATTACGATAGCAATCGTAGCTACTGAAAATGCAAGGAGCACCCACATGAACGGGCCACCAAGTTTGAACAATTCAATTAAACTAAATCCTTTTTCCATAATGTTCTCCTAATCTCTTCTATATTATTCTGTATAATTAGTAACTTCCTAGAACTTTACCTTAAATCCTAGCGATGGAATCGGCATTCCTATGCTGAAATCTGCTGATTGTGAGACATCGCTCTTTTTTCCTGTATACTCATTGTATGACTTATATGTCTTTGGCGAATACAGGTTTACAAATACATCCTGCAAAGCAAAATACCATTCGCATTCCGCTTTGTCGTTTTTTGTTTTCCAGGTTTTTGAAATTCTCAGATCTACAGGGCAAGATAAATCCGTTCTCAAAGAATCACTGTATACGGAACTTCGTGTGTAACGCTGGATTATTGTTCCGTCTTCCATTCTTGCCGCATAGCAGGTTATGTTTCCTACGTCATCAAGCGGTGCTCCCGATGCAAGAGTTCCCTTTACTGTGAATGTCCAACCTTTACCAAAATGAAGATTGCTTACAAGATTCAATGTATGAAAGCGGTGATAGCTTGGATAATACCATTCGTCCAGCGGTTCTCCGTAAATCGTAGACTCTGCATGTACATCTGATTTTAGATTTGCCGGATTATTCATGCGCGCATAGGTAAATGAATAAGAAATATATCCATCCCATTTTTTACCAGCCTGCTTTTCGATCATCGTGTCTATACCAAATACATGCCCATTTCCGTCTGATCCCGCACAGAATTTTGCATCCTGATAATCACTGATTGCTGTCGTGTAAGAATAAGCATAAATTCTTGAAAGATAATACTTATAGTAAGACTCAAGCTTAAAATTCCAGCCATCTGTAAGCGCAAGATTTGAACCAAGAACTGCAAAAATTGCACGGTTAGGATGTTCACCGTACTTGCTCATACCCATTTCGTCAGTAAGAATCATGGTTTCGCGTGGTATAGAAACAAATAACCCAGAACCAGCTGAAAATGAAACTTTATCTATTTTTCCAATCTGTCTCCATGGCGTAACAGTTACCGAAGCACGCGGACAAATATCAGGAACAAAATTTACACTGTAACATTCTGTAGGATTCCAGAGAGTTATGAATTCCCCACGGATACCGATTTCCGACTGAATCAGATCATTGTCTGCACCATAATTCCAAGAAAGAAATGCTGCATTATCAAGAATGAAATTGCCGTCTGCTGTAGTAGAAAACTTAGCTCTTCTGAAAAGGTTATTACCATTTATCTCTATGTCACCCCATCCGTCAACCTTTTCTTCACTGTTGCCAAAGAGGAACACTTCTTCAATCCCTGCACATAAATGATTACGAGCATTTAATTCGATTTCTGATTCAAATCTTCCTGTAAAAAGATGCGAAGTAATTATTTCCTGATTGCTTGATTCCAAAACCGGGAATGAATAAGAGCCCCCTTTCTGCACGCTCGGATAAACCGAAGAATACTTATTTACGAATTCATCATTATATCTGATTGTTCCGCTTTCTTTTATGCTCATATCCATATCTTCTGACATCCAGTTGTACGAAAGAAGACCGTGCAGCATAAGCTTATCAGAGGGAAGGTATTTTACATTGATTCCACCCAAAGCCTGATAGATATCGTAATCCATTATTGCCCTGGTCTTAAGTCCATCCTCTTCTTCAGTCTGATCGATTCCAAGACCGTCACTTCCAAAAAATCCAACCAAAGAAATAAATAGTTCCGGATTCGGAGTAAAATTGGCTTTTATGAAAGCATCGCGGATATAAGGAGCACGTTCCAGCATATCCAGATCATCATTACCTAGTTTCTGATAAGTCCATACAATCGGGTCAAGATAACTAAGATGAGTTCCAGCAATCATTCCTCCAAGATTCTTTCCAAAAGGAATCTGGACAAATGCATCTGCACAAGTTGTAGAAATACAAGCATTCAAGTGCCATTTTTCATAATCAGGAGTTAAAGTAGTTGCTTCCATAATGCCTGAACTTGCACGTCCATACTTTGCAGGGAAAACACCGTTTGAAAGTTTTATTGAATCTACGATAGAAGGATTAAAGATTGAAACACCTCCACCCCAATGCCACGGAAAAATAGTGTACATGCCGTCAAGCAAGCAGGCAGTTTCTCTTGGTTCTCCGCCGCGTACAGAAGGTTCCGAGCCCCATGCTCCGCTGAATGAGATTCCTGGCAATGTACGAACAGAACTCATACAGTCTTCTGCAATACCAATGTTCGCAGTTGTATGCATCTGTTCTTTTGTCATCACTGTAGAAACACCGACTTTTTCTTCTGTCTTTTCAGGTGCATTGCGGTTTACAACAAGTTCTTCGCCTTCTATAACATCAGAAATACTCATATTGATTACAAGAATTTTTTCCGTTCCTGAAAAATCAACAGTTATTTCTCTATATCCCGGAAGGCTTGCCTTTACTTTTCCAGAGGAAACAGAATCCGGAAGATTGAGCACTGCATTTCCATCTTCATCAGCAACTGTTTTGATTTTGGAATTTGATTCCAACGTCAGCTTTGTTCCTTCAAGGGGGAAATCAAGTTCTTTATCGATAACAGAAATTTTTAGTTCACCAGCAAATATAAAGGATGCTGAAAACATAAAAATCATCCCCAATATTTTTTTCATTGGTAATCTCCTTAAATTATCAGTGACATATCAGCCTGACTGATGCATGATATATTCTTATAGTTACGCAACATTAGTTATATAACAAACAAAACATTTTATGTCAACACGTTCTTTTTCCGTTCAACCGGATCACGAATAGATATTAAGTAGAAAAACAAAAAATTAGAACTTTTTTTTTACAACATGCATATTTTTATAGATAAAATACAATCTGCATCTTATCGTTCATGATAAAATACATGAACTTCGTTATTCTTCTATAAATGTTACTAAAAGTAACATCCACATATATATCAGAATCATGACTCAATCAATCATTTATTATAGAATCTTGACATATAAATCTGCAAATATTACCATATATATAGTAGACATTAAGCTTATGAAAACGAATTTCAATCTTTCATCTTTTTTCAGAGATCTTTTTTTAGTTATAACCGAAAGTACTCTTACATTTGCCGTAATTGGAACTATCTTTGCTAAAAATGCTGTAATTTCATATTCATATTTTTTTATTCCGCTTATAATGGGAATCATCTGCATGATCCCATGTATTCCAATCTACCTTAAAGAAAATATGACCATCCCGCAGGTTATTGTACAACGCGGAGTAGAACTGGTTATACTTGAATTTGTATGTATTTGGAACGCAAGACTGCTTGCAGGAGAATTTCTCGGAAAATCTGGACTTTGCGCAGTTGGTGCAAGCGTCATGATTTTTGACGCTCTTTCATATTTTACTGCATACAGAATGGAAAAAGCAGAAACCGAGCGCCTTAATAAAAGACTAAAAGAAAAACTTAAGGAATTAGAAGAAAAAGCTGTTAAAACTGAAAGTGCACAGCAAACTTCTACACCTACAACTGAAAAAATAGAAGTTTACGGTGATCATAACAGTCATATAAAGCTTTCCCTTGAAGAAATATTATATTTTGAAGCAGATGCAGAACTCGTCTTTGCGTATACGGCAAAAGAGATATTTCAAGTTAAGCAAAGGCTTTATCAAGTTGAATCACTTTCGCGTAATGCAGGAATTGTACGTGCTTCCAAGTCTTATCTTATAAATCTTAATAAGATTCAGTCTGTACGAACTGCACTTAACAGCCGGCTTTATGCAAAAATGCCTAACGGCGAAGAAGTGCTCATAAGCCGCAAATATGCACCTGCATTAAAAGAAGCAATGGCTTGCTAGGTATTTTACTGCCAGGCTTATATTGCATCTCATCGGACTTAACCCGCATCTTGTCTAAATTATATTCTCATATTTTTAAATTTTCATTACTGTGAAAAACGACTTGCAAAAGATAACAATGAATAACAAAATCTTTTTTGAAAACAGATTTTGCTTGACAGTGCACAATTTTTATAATAAAAATTATATATGTTATGCAACGGTTGTTATTTTTTTCATACTGAGAGGAATTTATGAAAATTCTTGTACTAAACGGAAGCCCAAAATGCGAAAAGAGCGATACAATGCACATTACAAATGCATTTATCAAAGGAATGAATGAGAAATCAAATCAGGATGTTCATATAATAAATGTAATCGAAAAAAACATTGAATTTTGCAGAGGATGTTTTACCTGTATGAGGAACGGAGGTAGATGCCAGCATAAAGATGACATGCGTGACATTCTGAATGAAATATTGGAAAGCGATGTACTTTTGCTGAGTTTTCCATTATATGCTTACGGAATGCCGGCTCCCCTTAAGGCGCTGATTGACCGTACTCTTCCCTTGTCTTCTATGGCAATGCAAAAGACTGGTGACCGTTACGAGCATGTAGGTCAGGCTGATTATTCAAAGCTCAAATACATAATGATCTGCGGATGCGGATTTCCGAACAGCAGGCATAATTTTGAACCCGCCGTTGCGCAGTTCAAATTGACCTTCCCGGACAAAGCCAAAAGAACAATAATAACTGTTCCAGAAAGTCCTATGTTTAACGCTCCAGAAGCTGCTCCTGTAACGGTCCCTAGACTAGAATTAGTGAAAAAAGCTGGATTTCAGTATGCGGAAACGGGTTCAATTTCAGAAGAACTTACAACAGAGATAAATTCTCCTATGATTCCTGAAGAAGAATATGCAAAAATTGTAAATCAGGGAGTATAATACAAAAGATAAGATTCGCTGAAAGTTTACGACTTTTATATAGTGCATGACATTTTTATAAGGAGTAAAAATGATTAGAAAGTACATTATTGCCAGTTATCTTGTTTTCTGGTTTATGGTATTGGGAATCTGCGGAACTGCCAGTATGGTATTTCATTGTCCTCAGGTTGTAATGAGGATTCTTTCTAATGTGTGCGCTTGGGCACCTACAATAGTTCTTCTTGCGGGATTCAAGAAATTCTGTCCGGGTATTACTGTAAAGCAGTTTTATAAAAAAGCCTTTAGCGGAAAAATAAGTATTGCTACTCTTCTGCTCGCTGCGCTTATAACTTTATGCGCAACCATGGGAACTGTATCGATTCTTTCTGTGATTCAGAAAAAAACGCTTTCTTCATATTTCAGCCTTGGAACCTACCCTTTTTGGGCTTCATTCCTGTTTTCTATAACGACAGGTCCTACAGGAGAAGAGTCTGGGTGGCGTGGATATGTGCGCCCTTATCTGAACGCCAAATACCATTTTTTTAAAGCATCTATACTTCAGGGAATCATCTGGGCATTTTGGCATACAGTTCTCTGGTTCGTGGATTCGGATTTTATGGGGCTTCAGTTGATTCCTTACATTCTTTCAAATGTAATCGTAATGAGCGGCCTTTGCTTTATCATGAATTTCTTTATGGAAAAACATGACAATCTTGTTTACGGAATCGTAGTTCACTTCTGCTTTAACTTCCTGTACTGCTTCCTTAAAGTAGATATATGGTTCTATATAATTTTATCCGCAATTTATATTGCCCTGATTGCTGTTCTATGTCTCATAAAAGCTAAGAAGACGGATGAACAGAGCACGACAAATAAACTCATATGAAAGCAGCAAACGGAAGTCTGACCGTGTTATTTGAAGATCCAGTCTGACCAGGACTTTTTGAACACATTGAAAACATAAAATAATTATTTTCAAAAGAGACCTTTGTGCAGAACCAAAAGACTACTAAGTAATGGATTTTATGCTGAAACACTACAGAGAGCTGAAATTCAGTATTTCTCATATGATATAAAAGGAATATATTATGGACATAAATTTTCTTTTTTTTGAAAACTATGAAACTCTAGATATTTTCGGTCCGATTGAAATTCTTGCAAGGATAGATAATGTCCGTACGCATTACGTTTCCGTTCAAGGTGGAACCGTAAAAAGCCGCCAAGGATATAAAATTCAGACAACGGCACTTTCTGTTGCCAAACAGAACGGAATCCTTGTAATTCCTGGAGGGCAAGGCACAAGAACGTTGGTAAATGACAATCATTTCCTTGCTGAATTAAAAACAGCCTGTGAAAACGCAGAATATGTCCTTTCAATCTGTACGGGCGCTGCCCTGCTTGCAAAAACAGGAGTTCTAAACGAAAAAAAAGCCACTTCTAACAAGAAAGCGTTTGATTGGGTAAAATCCGTTTCTCAAGATGTTAAGTGGGTAAAGACAGCCCGATGGGTCAATGACGGCAAATACTACACTTCATCAGGAGTTTCAGCCGGAATGGACATGGCTCTAGGATTTGTAAAAGACTTGTTCGGAATGGAAAAAGCCGTTCAGATTGCGAAAGATATTGAATATATCTGGAATTTTGAAAGCGATTCCGATCTGTTTTAAGAAAACTTATGAATGAAGACTCCTACAGCAAAAAAAATGAAGAAATAGAATGTGTGCTCTACAAAAATTGCAGGAAAAACTACAAGCCGCATACACACGCTTCACATTTGAGTATAGGGTGCATACAAAAAGGAAAAGTTTGTATTATAATAGACGGCGTAAGAAAAATTTATGAACAAGGCGAAAAATTCCTGATCCAGCCCAATGTCCTTCACGAAATCAAGACTATAGATAACAATTCATATTCTATGATGGTTTTGTGCATAAAGATCAATCCATCCGAACAGATAAAAAGCGACAGGCTTAAAAAACTGCAAAAATCAATTCTTGGAAATCCCGAAAACATCTATTTAATAGAAGAAATGTCAAAAGATTCTGAAATAAGTCCGTATCACTTGATAAGGAAATTTAAGAAAGCGTTCGGCCTTACTCCACACCAATTTCAGATACAATGCAAGGTCAGAAAAGCACAAAAACTACTTGAAAAAGAAAAAAGTATTGCAGAGGTAACCTACGATGCCGGATTCTGCGACCAGAGTCATCTTGACAGATGTTTCCGGAAAATAGTCGGTCTTACCCCTCTGCAATACCAGAACTCTTTATTAACAGAGAGCGGGAAGAATTTTGCAAATAAATACAATCCCTCGTTACCAGCACGAACTTCATGATGTATTTTTGCCGGCATTACAGATATGACACCCGGTTCATAGACAATTTCTACTCCGTTGTTTATGCAGATTCCGTGGCCGGCAATTACTTCATGTGTTTCAAGCTGAGTTTCATGAATATGATCAAAAATACTCTTGCCAGGTGCAATGCGTACAAGATGATAGCTGTATTTTCCATCTGTTTCCCGTCCCGAAATAATATGCTTAAGCTCTACTCCTTCAAAAACCGGATGCTTTGACCATTGAATCTGTTCAAAAGATACCGTTTTTCCAGGCAACCGCAGCTGTCCATTATTAAAAGATTCAAAAACTTCGTTTTTCATATTTATACCCCCGTTTGTTTGTATATCCTGAGCCTAACAGAAAATCCAAAACAGGAATTGGATAAAATTGCTTTTGTTTAAAAAAATGCACGCCGACTCTTTTTGCTTGAAACTTCATATTGACAACAAAAAAAGGATTAGATATGCTTAGCTAATTATTATTAGCCGAAGGTATTCTATGTCAACAAAAGAAAGAATCTTAGATGCAGCATTAACGCTTTTTGCAAAAAATGGCTACAGCGGAACAAGCGTAGAACAGATTGCGGAGATTGTAGGAATAAAGGCTCCATCTCTGTACAAGCATTTTAAGGGCAAAGAAGACATTTTAAACACTCTGATTGATTCAGCAGAAGCCAGATACGAGAAATTCTTTGGTTCATCAACGAATTTAGAGTATATTCCCGAAAATATCGAAATTTTTAAGAAAAATGCCATAGAAAGGGTTCGGTTTACAATTTCTGATCCGCTTATCAGAAAAATCCGAATATTTCTTGTGCAGGAACAGTTCCGTAACGAAAGACTGGCCAAAATTACAACACATCATCAGATTGACGGGCTTCTGCAAATGTACTCAAAAATCCTTGAAGGAATGATTTGCAAAGGACTGATTAAAAACTATGATCCGGCCATTCTTGCATTGGAACTTACTGCTCCAGCTACAGTACTTATTTCTAAAGCAGACAGACAGCCTGAATGCAAAAATCAAGTTTTAGAAATTCTAGAAAACCATGTCCGCCATTTTTGCGATATATACAAGAAATAAGCTGGTATTATAATTCAACTTTTTTTAAGAAAAGAATACAGATTGAAATTATAGACTTGAGATTCATGATGTTTCTGTGCATTTCATCTGAAAAAAATGTATCTTGTTTAAAATCTATTTGCAAGCAGGATTTTTCGAATTAACATGATTTCGTAAACCAATATCACAGAGTTTACAGTATGCCTGAGAATGGAGGATAAAGATGGATAAATTAATTGCTTGCTGCGGATTGGACTGTAGAAAATGTGATGCTTACATTGCAACGATGAATAATGATGACAATCTGCGCAAAAAAACAGCAGACCTTTGGTCAAAACTTAACGACGCAAAGATTACACCAGAAATGATCAATTGTACTGGATGCCGCATGGATGGAGTAAAAACACCTTTCTGCGATTCAATGTGCCAAATCAGACAGTGCACAATGACTAAAATGCTACCTACTTGTGGTTCCTGTGCAAGCATAGAATCTTGCGAAAAACTTTCTATGATTACGGATACAAATAAAGATGCCCTTAACAATCTTCGGGTAGCGAAATAGATATAAAACCAGAAGAACAAAAACAATTTTATTATGGAGAGAAGTCTGGTTAAATGAAAAGTGTTTTTAAAATAAAACCAAAGCGGATAATAATGCAGACAGAAAGACTGTTTCTGCGAGAAATGAATAATGATGACTATGACGCGTTGTATCAGGTTCTTGCAGATCCAAGCCTTACACAGTATTATCCGTACATTTTTGACAAAACCAGAATCAAGGGATGGATCGAAGTAAATCTAAAGCGGTATAAAGTAAACGGCTTTGGATTATGGGCGGTCTGCTTTAAAGAAAATGGAAAAATGATCGGTGACTGCGGACTGACACTACAGAAGATTGATGACGAGATTCTTCCCGAAATCGGCTATCATATCCGCGGTGACTGCCAACGTAAAGGTTATGCAAAGGAAGCTGCAAAGGCCGTACTAGAATGGGCATTCAAAAATACGGATTATCAATCATTGTATTCTTACTGCAAATACACAAATACAGCTTCCATAAAAACGGCAGAAGCAATAGGTATGCATTTTTACCGTAAATATTCAGATGAATCAAACGAAATTAAGCATGTTTCAGTAATTCATCGAGGTGATATTATAAATTAACTAGTCAGGGGGGCAACATGAACGTACAGGATCAATTTAATCTGGTTGCAAAAGAATATGACGAAAACCGCAGACATTTTATTCCATGTTTTGATGATTTCTACATTTCGACAACAGATTTTATAGCTAAAACCCTAGATATGGAACCAAGACGTATTTTTGATCTTGGATCAGGCACAGGACTGCTCTCTTCATTCTGGTTCAAATATCTTCCAAATGCAGAATATGTACTTTGCGACATTGCAACTGAAATGCTCGAAATTGCAAAAAGGCGTTTTTCGGGAGTCCCGAACGTAAAATACGACATTCTTGACTACTCAAAAAATCTTCCAGGCGAAAAAGCCGATCTTATTATCTCTGCGCTCTCAATACATCATCTTGAACATGAAAAAAAACGCGCTTTGTTCAAAAACATTCTTTCTTCGCTTTCCAATTCGGGAATTTTTGTAAACTATGATCAATTTTGTTCTGAAAATTCTAAAATAAATGAAAAAATCGAAAAATACTGGATAGAAGGAATCAAAAGCTCCCCTCTTCCAGAAACCGAATATGACCGCTGGCTAGAACGTAAAAAATTGGACAAGGAATGTTCTGTCATTCAGGAAATTTCCTGGCTTAAAGAAGCAGGCTTCAAAAATACAGACTGCATTTATTCTGCAGGAAAATTTTCCGTTATCATTGCACAAAAATGAACATGGTTAAAGTAAACTCGTTTGCTTTTTATCAATACCGCCTGCTAAAGCAAAGCATTTACAAACTATGATTTTGCAATTTCTTTGCATATACCAAAACAGATTTTATAAGGATTTTATGTATGAAAAAATTAATCGTTTATTACTCAATGGAAGGAAATACCCGTTATGTTGCAGAAAGAATTGCTGAAAAAATTTCAGCAGACTTATTAAGGCTTGTTCCTAAAAAAGCGTATATAGACAAAGGCTTTGCAAAATTTATTTGGGGCGGAAAAAGCGCTGTAATGGCAGAAAAACCGAAACTTCAGCCGTATTCCGTAGATTTTTCCCTTTACGATGGAATAATCATCGGCTTTCCTGTATGGGCAAGTACAATAACTCCACCGATAAGAACGTTTGTATGTGATAACATACAAAAACTCAAAGAAAAGAAAATTTCAGTTTTTGCATGTCAGGCCGGAAACGGAGCTGAAAAAGCGATGTTAAAATTAAGAAATCTTCTTGAAATAGAAGATTTCAATGCAACTGCAGTATTCATAGATCCAAAGGCAAGACCATCAGAAAAAAACAACGCAATCCTTGATGAATTCTGCAATAAAATAAATGGAATTTTTGAAAGCGATTTTGCAAGAATAGAATATATTAAAAAGGACAACACCGTTTTTCACACATGGAAGAAAGAGGCTCATTATGACAACTACCGCACTCCTGTAACAGCGTCACTTGAACTTTTACGAGAACATAAAAACAGTATTTTTATTGTAGATGCGCGGAATGGATTTGAAGACACAAAGGAAGATGTTGAATGGGGCTTTAATTATTTTCTACCTGAAATGAAAAAGACAGGCTGCAAAGTCTGGGGCTTTATCTTGCCAAAAATTTCGCATATTGAAGGAGAAATTGACCTTTGGACAACAGAAATCGAAAAGAATTTCCGTGTGATCCGAGCTACGTCATACGAGGAAGTGCTGAAATTGGCTTCACCCTGTTCTAAAATATAAAATTCATGATATAAAGGCTATTTTCAGCAATAAATGGAGGAATTTCAAAATGGAACTGAAAAAACTGAAATATAATCTTACAGTTTGCAAGGTTGAATCAGAAAAAGACATAGATTTTTCAAAACAGTTTTATTTTATTGGTAAGACTGACGAAGAATTCTCGGTTGTTTGCAAAACAGAAGATGTTCCTTCCCGCACCTTGGAGCGGGATGACGGATGGAAAGGATTTCGTATTCAAGGTGTACTGGATTTTTCATTGATTGGCATCCTTTCAAAGCTGAGCGGAATACTGGCAGAAAACAAAATCGGAATATTTGCTGTTTCTACGTTCAACACGGATTATATCCTTGTTAAATCAGAAAATTTTGACCGGGCAATGAATGTACTTTCTGCTGCTGGTTATAAAATACAATAAACGCCCCTTCTCTATTGCAAATCTGGGGATTTATTAGCCCTACTTTCGAGTTTTAATGAGCATTCAAAATGTAAATTTTTCATTCTTATAAATGTATTTAAAAATTAAAATTCGAAATCAGGAGTATTAAAACGATATCCAAAACGTTAAGAGAGGAACAAAATGAAAACAATTGGACTTATTGGCGGAATGAGCTGGGAAAGCACTATTACTTATTACGAAATATTGAACAAGGAAATTGTAACCAGATTAGGCGGACTCCATAGTGCAAAAATAATTATGTACAACGTGGATTTTTCAGAACTAGAAGAAAACATGTCAAAAGGAAAGTGGGATGACAATGCATCAATTTTATCAGAAGCCGCAAAAACACTTGAAGATGCCGGTGCAGATTTTATTGTAATTGCAACGAATACAATGCATAAACTTGTACCACAGATTGAAAAGCATATCAAAATTCCAGTCCTTCATATTGCAGAAGCAACTGCCAATGTAATAAAACGTGATGGATTCCAAAAAATCGGTCTTCTAGGCACAAAATTTACAATGACACAGGATTTTATAAAGGATCGTCTAATAAAATCAGGTCTTGAAGTCATCGTTCCAGATGAAAAGGACATAGACCTTATCAACGATGTAATCTTTAACGAATTATGCCTTGGAAAGATCCTGGATTCTTCCCGCAAGGAATACCAGAGAATCATTTCATATCTTAAGGAGCAGGGGGCTGAGGGCGTGATTTTGGGCTGCACGGAAATCGGTATGCTTATCAGCCAGCAAGACAGCGTTCTTCCTGTGTACGACACCACGATTATCCACGCGAAGGAAGCCGCAAAACTTGCTTTGGAACAGGATAAACAGTAGGGTATAAGACTATTTATAAAAACATGGAGGAAAAATGTTTATGCGAGACAAGATAATTTTAGCTTTATTTTGGCTGTTCTCAGTGTCTTTTTACAGCTGTTCAACGACGGACATGCGTGCATTTATCCGGCGTGATGCCAGCGTTAAGGATTACTTGTATTTCTCGAGCCGGGAAGTTGCGGCCAGCGAAAATCCAAAGCCTTTTGCGCGAGAAATAGACAATAATATAGAAGAAATGGTAAAAAAAATGCTTGGAATTGATGATTTGGAAAAACTGATTGCCAAAACAAAGACACAGGCCTTTCTGGTCATCAAAGGAAATTCGATTCTTATTGAAAAGTATGGCAAGGGCTATAATGAGTCTTCAATCGTAACGTCTTTTTCGGTGGCAAAAAGTTTCGACTCTGCGATGATTGGCACTTTGATTGACGCGGGGAAAATCCTTAGCGTTGACGAGCCAATCACCACTTATCTTCCTGAGCTTCTGGAGCGTGACGAGCGCTTTTCAAAAATTACAATCAGGCATCTTATCACGATGTCGAGCGGCATTTTGTATGATGAGGGTTTTCCGCGGGACGATGACACAGAAACTTATTTCAATCCCGATTTGCGGAATCTTGCGCTTACAAAAACGCTGGTTTATGAAGAGCCTGCCCAGCATTTTTTTTACAACAATTACAACCCGATTCTTCTAGGGCTCATTATCGAACGGGTGAGCGGCGAATCCGTAAGCTCTTATTTGAGCCGCTCAATCTGGTCAAAAATCGGCACTGAAGCAAACGCAAGCTGGAGCCTTGACAGCGACGAGGACGCATTCGAGAAAATGGAAAGTGGAATCAACGCGCGGGCAGTAGATTTTGCCAAATTCGGCTGCCTGTACCGTGACGGAGGCGTTTTTGACGGAAAAGTGGTTGTCAGTAAAAAATGGATAGAAGAATCACTCTCGCCCGGGAATGGCAAAAACGACATAGATTATTACAGAGAGCCGTTTGGAAGGCAAATCTTGATCGGCGCAAACGGAAACGGTGGCTTCTATGGTTTTCACTGGTATGTGATGAATCGGCCGGATGCAGAAGGCGATTTTTTTGCTTACGGAAACAAAGGTCAGTTTATCTACATTTCACCGCTTGCAAACACTGTTATCGTTCGGTTCGGTGAAAAGTATGGCATGAACGGCTGGAAGTATATCGAAGCATTTTACAATTTGAACACAAATATTGGAGCAAAAAAATGAAAAAAATACTAGAGCTTGCGTTTTTACTTCTTGCAGCAGGTACAAATCTTCTGAGCGCGCAGGAAAACAAAAATGCGGAGCGTTCATCACTTTCTGTTTATGTGACAACTGATGTTGCCTATTATCCTGAGTCAAAAACAAAAACTGGTAGAAGTGACACACATTTTGCTGGTCTTACAGGCGCGTTCAGCGGGTTTGAGTGCCGTTCCACACTTTTTGCGGATTATATGATAAAAACTCCGCTTGGCGCACACTGGCTTTTAAAAGATGCGAACGTGGTTTTGACAGGTGCTTTTGAATTTTCGCCGCTTTCTGTCCGTCCTCAGCTTGCCGTTGGTTTTCAGCCTTTTCCGTTCCTTGTCTTTAAGGGCGGCGGTTCTTTTGGCTTCGGCTGGAATATGATGGGCTTTGAAGGGCTTTGCGCGCTCGACGAAAAATCAAGGAAATACGAGTCGATTGCAACATTCTCTCATCCGTTTTATGAAGTCTGGGCACAGGGAACTTTCATGTTTGACACTGGTGCTTTAATTCCCGGCGACTGGAATCATGTTGTCATGCTTGCTTCTTATAGAACCTTTTATTCTGGAATCGCAGGATTGGAGCGGCACACGCCTTATGAATGGCAGGGCGACAAAAATAGGATTGAGGGGCTTCAATACGAGTTCTGTGGAATCCTTGCATACCAGATGCCCCTTATGCTTTACCGGGCGGGCTTTATGTACACGGCTTACGGTCATTTTGATGGCGACGATTATGGGGATTTTGATGATTCGTATGACGGAGCATTTACTCAACATTCTTTGGCGGGGCTTTTTCAGTTCAGGCTTGCCAAAAACGATGAACTGACCTGCATAGCGCAATTTACGACACGCCGTTGTTTTGATAGAGAACTTGATGAGGCAGAAGATGCTCTTTTTGCCCAGAAAGTCGGAACTGAATGGTACTTCCAGAGATTGAGTTTCAGCTGGAGTCATAAATTTTAATTTCATGTATCCATGCAACGCCGCTAACGCGGAGTTTTTAAAGGAAGCGGTAAAGGCTCAGGAGCTGCCATGATGATGCTCATTCTTGGCCTTGGTGGAAGTGCCTGGTGTCTTTTGAACGCAAGGTTCATGAAAAAATATCATTTCAGCGAGGAATAAAATCGTAATTTCAAGATGCATTTCATCGGCAATGGAGTGCATCTTGTCTAAAAAACAATGCTT
>Ga0256405_10007158_pt1 | contig 17097 bp, 31 predicted proteins | sample RumenRJG_02DNA_FD_189096 | JGI IMG/M metagenome (GOLD analysis project Ga0256405, IMG submission 189096) | Bovine rumen microbial communities from Lethbridge, Alberta, Canada - RJG_02 | ecosystem: Host-associated > Mammals > Digestive system > Stomach > Rumen | place: Canada: Alberta...
TATTTCTATCGAAAGAGTTTGGAACAATAGTTCGAGATTGAAACCAAGCCGTTTCCGAATCGGGGGCTTTCATTTCGCATCGAATAGCGAACGAATCGGGACAAAATGCTTCGGGTTCTCTCCAATATTTTATTATTGGATTCGTTACAAATCGACGGTATTCTTCAAGTTTAATATGTAGTTCTCCGTTTATTTGTTGAAGTTCGGCATTATGCATGCCCATCAAAGCAAGTTTGATTATATTTTGTTTGTATTCTTTTAGAATTCTCCTTTTGAAATCTCTTTGTTTCTTTTTTCTTGTCATTATTTTTCCCTTTCTTCATTTTCGATAATTTCCAAAATTTCTTCAAAAACTTTATTGTCGGAATGAGGTCTTTTGTTTATTACATTCAAAATATAGATTTTTATTTTATCGATCACATCGCCCGAATACCAAGTTTGTTCTTTTCCAATCCTGTCAACAACCCATTTCATTGATTAACCTCGATTCGCTTTTCTGCAGGTTTTTGCGATTTTGTTTCTTTTGCGATTTTTGGCTTTTTTATTTGTTCGACGATTTTTTTCACATTCGAAAAAATAATCCGAAGTTTCTTTTTTATTTTCTTCCGGCTTTTGTTCTTCACGAATTGCCGCTTTTTCCTGTTCTTTTCGTTCTTGTTCGTTGTAAAATTCTTCTCTTGATTTAATTGTTTCCATTGTTTCCATTTTTAATTCTCCTTTAATCTTTCTCTTAAAATTTTATTTTCTTCTTGAATATCTTCGAGAGTTTGAACCAAACGCTTATTAAAACCATTCAAAGCCTTAACCACTCTCCGAAGTCGGGCAATTTCGCCCAACAAAACGATTACTTCGGCATCGTTCATATTTTTTCCTCGTTAAGTTCTTTCCATTCGTCGGATTCGTCAAGTTTTTGGATGTCGGGGATATAAACCCCTTCGGAATTCCAAAAACCGACATCGACATTTTGTTCTTTTGCTTTTCGGCGATTTATTTCGGCGACAACATACTCATACAATTTGTATAATTTGTCGGTCGTCATTGTTTTTATATACGCCGTCAATGTTTGTTTATTCGGCATCGTTTTTCTCCCTGTTTATACTGTCCTCGCAAGTAAACCCGTTCGGGTATCTCTTTTTTAATTTTTCAACATTTTTCCTCATAACTTCGTCGATTTGAATGTCGCAAATACTTGTAAGCATTGTAAAATACCACAACACATCCCCGAGTTCTTCAATCAACTTTTCTTTTGAAAATTTATGACCGTGAAAAACGATTTTTTTAATATAATCAACAACTTCGCCCGATTCACCGACAAGCCCCATACTATAAGAACAAAGCGATTCGGCATAATTATCAAAAACGCCCGAAGTTCTATGACATTCTTTTTTGTATTCTTCAAATTCCATTATTTTTCCTCCATTATTTTCGGGAATTCTTTATATTCTTTCCCATTGAGCAACGCTCCCGATTTACCTTTTCCAACTTTTATTGAAATTATATGAGCCAAACCATTTTCCCAAGAAAATATATTGTATTTTCTTTTTATAAAATCAAGGGGCATTGACTTTACAACGCCTTGATGCTCAATAGTTTCGTGCGGCGTTATTGTAATATAATGAGGTTCTTTTTGGAACAAATTAAGTTGAGCCGGAAGCCATTCTCCCCATTGTTTGAAGAAAAACGGAACTCCTTGTTTTTCGCATTGTTGTTGAATGTTTTTAATCCATACGGGATTACAAGGGCGAGCGTTTCTTCCCGACTCGCCCCCTGCAATAACCCAATCAATCCCCCTCAAATCAAGTTCGCCCAAATCTCCCAACAACGGTTCGCAAGAAAGAAATTTGACCGTTGCGTTTGTTTGTTTCAAAAGTTCAATTCGACCTGTATATTTTGAGTTTTCAACCGTTACGCCGAGCCAAACATTCTTCGGATAAACAAAATCGGGAAGTCTTTCGGCTCTTTTTGTTAGAATCTGAAAATAATTCCAATTATTAAACTCGCATTCATCGAGAATCCATTGAATTTCTTCATCCATAATTTGACGATGAAAAGTGTCGGACATCGAATTTACAAAAATCATTTTGTTTTTACCTTTAATATTGCTTGCTAAACAATTTTTATGAAAAACAATTTGATTAAAGGGTTTTGAATATTTCTTTTGCCCCATTGCCGTTAAGCGTTTGTGCATCTTTTCGGCATAACAATTTTGGCACCCTTCGGAAGCGTGCGAACAACCCGTTATCGGATTCCAAGTTTCGTTCGTCCATTCAATTTTTGTTGTCATTATATTTCGCCCTCCAATACTTCAAGCATGCGTTGAAAAACTGAAATTTTGTCGTTTACTTCGTTTAATTGCCAACTTGTCAAATCTTCGTAATCGTGTTTATATTGCAATTTGTCGATTCGGCGTTGAAGTTTCAAACATTCATTTTGTAAAATCTCGTTTTCTCTCGATGTGAGTTTAACTTTTTGTTCTTCTTTTATAAAATCGGGAAGAATTTTGTTACAAAAAGGACATCTTTTTATAGACATTCGGGAACCTCCTCTCCAAGCCCTTCGAGAGCATATTTATATATTTTTGAAAGTCGTTCATTTTGGTTCTTAATCATTTGTGATTCGGTTTTTGCCCCTATTGGCTCACAAATAAGTTTCTTTATATTTTGCAGGCTTGTCGTTGCTTTTTCGAGTTCTTCTTCTCGTTCATCAAGGAGTTCTTGGGTTTCTTTACAAGATTCTAAAAAACATTCCTTACAAGCCCAACCCGGACCAAGTTCGGCATCGTGTATTTCGACAAAAACATCGGGGTTGATTGTTCCGTCTTTTTCCTTACAATATAAGCACGCTTTTTCTTCGTCCGTTTCGCTTTTGGTTTCGTGTTTACATTTGCCGCCACATTTACAAATCGGCTCTGCCCATTCTCCGAAATCAAATTCTTTATTGTATTTCATTTTTACAATCGGGCATTGTTCATAGAGGGGAATATCGACTCGAATTGTTGCCGCAGTTGAATCTTCAATTTCGGTGCATAAAACATCCAAAATATAAGCGAGAATTCTTCCGACTTTATAACCTCCAAATTCGGTTCCCAAATCCTCCCAACTTTGAACCCGAAGAAACGAAACAAAAGAAGCCGCCACTTCATCAATCATTAGAGGGTGTGGAACATTCGCTTCGGTGTGTAGTTTTTCGAAATCTTTTTCGATTTTATCTGTTTTCTTTTTGCAATTAGCAAGTCTGATCTTCAATTCTTCCATTCGTTCGCTCATAAAATTTTTATTTTTCATTTTCTTTTCTCCTTTTGTTTTTCCTATACTTTCCAAATTTAATTTGTTTTATTTTATTTTTAACTGCCGAAATACTTCGAGTCGGAATCAGTTCGGCGACCTGACGAATTGTTTTTTTTGAATAGTTTTTGTAAACAATTTCGAGTTCTTCACTCGTCCAAAGTTCCCCGTGCTTTCTCTCCTCTTTTTTCTCCATTTAAGCCACCACCTCCATAAAACTAAAAATATGCGTTATTACATCGACCGTCCAACCGTCGCCGATCACTCCGGCGGCTTTGTTACGAGTCAAAATCTTTGTATATCCTTCGGGCAAGGTTTGAAGCCGTTCAAGTTCCGTTTGATTCAGATGTCTGCAAGAAAGACGGTCGTTTGGATCCTCAAAAACAAGCGTAAACATCCCCGTTGTTTCATAACGACGAAGCATTTTTTCTTTGTTGCTATAAGGACGGCTTTCACTTTCTTTTATACAATGGGCTTTCAAACGGTCGGCATATCCACTTGTCAAAATATCTTGTAAATAAATCTTTTTGTCTTTTGGTTGTGGAATTGCACAAGTTGGGAACCCGAAAAGATTGTAATTTTTTTCGCCAATATTCGTCCAATAAAATCGATTCCTTAATTGAGCCGAAACAAGTTCCGAATTTATATTGACGGGGTATATTCCGAGGGCTTGGGAAATTGTTTCATAATCTGCAGGCGGCATTTCAACATTTTCAAGAAGAAAATATTTTGGATTTAATTCTTTTAATGCCCGAACATATTCCCAAAACAAAGAACTTTTCGCCCCTTGTAATCCAAGGCGTTCGGAATGAGCATGCGATAAATCTTGACAAGGACTTCCACCAATAAGCAAATCACACCCCCCCCCCAACAACAGCGGCGAAGTTCACATTCCGAACATCGCCGAGTTGAACCGTGTCGGGGAAATTATACATTGTAACTTTAATCGCTTCGGGTTTAATTTCGCATGCCAAATATTCACGAACGGAAATTCCTGCTCGTTCAAGTGCAATTCGTCCACAACTTATGCCATCAAATAAAGAAACTACTTTCAAACCCTTTTTCACGAATTAACCCTCGCTTGAATCTTTTATTTTCTGACCATATAAAGCAATGCTTACAACATCTTTTTTAAAATCTTTTCCATTTGAAGAACCTGCTCCGAGGTACATTTTACGAATCCCCGAATTCTTCCATTCGACTTCTACAATTCCAAGTTGAGCAGGAAGGTTTGGAATGGTAAACCAAGCAGACGAAATCAATATAAATTCTCCGAAATCCAAATTGTTTCCCGAATTCATTTCATAAGGGAAGAATGGCTTGTCTTGGAGTTTTTTCAATTTATTGCTAATTATTTGAACCTCGCCTTGTAGATTTCTATTTTGTTGAACCGTTTCTTCGTGGTTCAACAAAGATAATTTGATTGTATGCAGGCGTTTAATAACTTCGTCGTCCTCCATATATTCGGGTTTTAGATCGTCGTCGGGCTGAGAAATTAAATCATACATTTTGTCGGCGACACATTTTGAAATAATTCTTTGTTCTTCCATTTTTCTTTCTCCTATTTTTTAGTTTTTTTCTTTGTTGCTTTTTCGGTTTCTTTCTTTTTGTTTTTAACCGTTGCCCCTTCAACACATTTGAAGTCGGCTTTTGGAATGAAAAACTGTATTCCGTATCCTTTGAAGTGTAAGAAACGCCCGTTTTTAACGGCTTTCAATTTTGTTATGTAATAATTAAACCTTTGTTGATGTCGAACTTTTCTTTCGATCGTTTGAATTTGAATCAAATCATTGTCCCTTAGATGTTTGAAAATCTCATATTGAACGCCGAAACATTCGCACATATTTCTTTTTTCATCGGCATGGAATTCGTGAATTTCCGTGATTACATTTGTTTTTCGTAATGTTACCCGATTTGTTTCTATGTCGTGATATAGAACGCCGATGCATTGTTTTGGAGCGTATTTCGTCGAAGAAAAATAACCCCCTTCTTGAATAATTTTTTCATAATAAATATGAACATAAGTTCCGATTGAGTTTGATTCATAACTCAAACGAAATTCGTCATATTTACGGCTTGAAATATGTTTCGCTATTTGTAACGAAATCGGATAATAACAACTTGAATCGTTCTGAACAACATTCGGTTCAAAATCAATATTGCTATATAATTCGAGCATCATTCCGTCAAGTTCTTTAATAACTTGTTGATTGATTTGTTCTTCGTTTTCCATTTAACCCCCTAACCTTTTGTTGTTGTGTGAAAATTGAATTATTTTGGAATTATCTATATCGGCAAGTCGTGAAACAATGGCTTCGTCGAAATAGTTTAGATCTAATTCTTCGGGGGTATGGTTCGCCGAAATTATTGTCGGCAATTCGTGTTCCGTTCTATAATTTACAAGAGAATAAATAACTTCTTTTGCGTAATCGGTCGGCTTTATTTTGTCTATATCATCCAAAAATAAAAATTCACTTTTGCAATAATTGTCGAGAACTTCTTTTGTAGTTTTTTTTGTTGCAGTATTGAAAGAATCTTTTATGTCATTCATAAGATCAACAACATTCACAAATCTGCAGTTGAACAAGTAATCTTTCGCCAAAGCCCGACAAAGAATAGACATCAACATTGTTTTTCCTGTTCCATAATTGCCGAATAAAATTAAGTTCATCCCCGTTAAGTAATGACAAACGGCTTTTTTGTAATATTCAAGAACGCCATTCAAAACTCGTTTTTGCGATTCGTTTTCGGTAATATAATGCTTGAATTCCATTCCTTCGAATTTTTTCGGAGTATGAACCAACGGAAGAATATATTCGTTTTGGATCTCTTTCAAATTTACATTGATGATTTTATATTCTTCAATTTCTCTAACTTTCGCCCATGCCCGTTTGTAAAATCTATTAATCAAAGCGGCTTCGGAACAATCGCAAAAATCGTTGTTTAACTCTTTGCCACAAAAAGCACATTTTCCGTCGATTATCCTTTTTCCAAATTTTTCAAAAACTTGTTTTTCGTATGTTTCGATTATTTTCTCCAAAACTCCGTCCTCTTCTTTTTAGCCGTAACATCTTGAATATTTTCCGTTATTGTTGCCGTCCGTGATTTGTAATTGTTGAACCGTCGGGAAAACTTTCGGATAAACCCAATTTGAACGGTTCAAAACGGCATAATCTGATTTATATTTACGCCCCGATGATTCTTTGTAATTTGACAATATTTCAATTCCTTTGTTGAAATTATTTTCATTCACATAAAGGTTTTTTAATTTTTCAATCTCTTTTTGAGTTAGAAAAACATTTTTGAATTCTCCGAATGAAAATTTTTCTTCTTCTTTTTTTTCTTTCTTTTTTTTCTTATTAGTATTTATTTTTAATTCTTCTTTATTAGTATTTATTTGTTCGGGATTTTCCGAATCGGCTAAACTGCATCGGGAAACCTGCATCGGGTTATCCGTATCGGGAAACCCGTTACGGCTATTGTCGGAATTTTCAACCCGTGTCGGGAAACCCGTTACGGTTGAATCAATGTAATTCGGGTTTTCTTGGGGGTTTTCATAAAATGTATAAAAAGTAGAAAAAGCCCCTTTTTCCGTTCTTTTCTTTTCTACCGTCAAAAAGAAATATTTTTTTAACTCGTTCAAAGTGTTTGTTACCGCTTCTCGACCATCGCTCGATAGTGTAACAAGTCCTGCGATCGAATAATCCCAAGTTTCGGGAAGCGATAAACACAAAGATAATAAACCCTTCGCTTTGAGCGACAAATATTTCGCTCGTAAGTGAATATTACTCATTGTTGTAAAATTTTCATTTTTTACAACCCGACATTGTTTGCCGTTGCTTTCTTCTCTCATTCTTAAAGGCTCCGTTATTACTAATTACTTTTTATTTTTAAGATTTTGATTAACAACTTGAAGTTGTTTTTTGTAACATTTTTCAATATGCTTTCGTCCCCATAATAATTCGGCTTTGGCGACGGCTTCTTTTGAAAGACGAATCGCTTCTGAACATATTGTCAAGCGTTGTTCATACATAAAACGAGGAAAATCAACGACCTTCGCTTTATATCTTTCGTCTAAAATTTTTTCCAAATAAAATTTGTAACATTCATTTTCTAAAAATTCGATTTTTCCTTTGTAAATTGCTTCTTTTCGGATTTTACAAATTGTTAGAAAATTTTTAATTTTTTCGCTCATTGTTTGTTTTTTTGTTTTGTTGAGCATGCTTGGGAATGTTAGTACATTTTGCATATTTTTTTCTCCTTTTGTTGTTGAGCGGCTTCTGCTAAAATTACAATGAAACGCCCGAATAATAACTCTCTCTCTTCGTCGGAGTATTCTTTTTCATCAAAATCTACAATTACGCCGACATTTTTAACCAATTTGACACCCCTTAAAATCTTCAAAATTAAGATTCAACAAAGAACAAAGAGCCAAGAATTCTCCCGTTTTCAAATTCCGTTTACCATTCATACATTGCGAAAATTTAACTTGTTCCATTCCTAACTTTTCACAAACGAACTTGTATTGAAGCCCTCTTTCTTGAATGATGTCTTTAATTCGTCCTGCGACCTTTTCTTCTATTGACATAGATTTTCCTCTTTCTATTCTCAATGATTTTGAGAATTTCTCAATCAAATTTAATTTACGGATTCAAATTTATAATGCTTTTTGAAATTTGTCAAGCGTTTTTCTTAAATTTAATTTAGAAAATCTTGATTTAATTTAATAAAAGCATTATTATAAAGCAGTAAGGAGGACTTTTTATGGAAGATCAAAAAAATAGATATGCTTCGGAAATTGTAAAGAAATATGTCCCCGAAGAGATTGAAAAAAATCTTCCCGAAAAATTGAAGATGTTTCGTGCAATTTCGGGAATGACAACAAACGAGGTCGGTCAAGCATTGAATAAAACATCTTCGACGGTTACGATGTGGGAAAAGGGAAAAAGCATGCCCGACATCGGAACATTGTTTAAACTCCGTAAATTATACGGCATAAGCGATTTGAATGAATTCTTCGACGAAGAACTTCCGTTTGAATTAAAATCACTTACCAAAAGTGAACAAGAATTGATTTTTTTATGGAGAAAAGCCCCCTCTTCGGTTCGGGCTTCAATTAAAAATATATTAAAACATATAAAATAAAGGAGTTTTTATGAAGAAAAAAATATTTATTACACTCGGAATTTTTTATTTGTTTTTTATGATTTTAATGTTTGCCGCAACAAGCAACGACGAACCCGAAAACAAAAATTCAAATATTTTAACAATTCGAGAATATGGCGATAAATATCCTTATACTATCGATAATTTAGAATTAAAATGTTCTCCCGTGAACGCAGTTTGGGTTGAAACTACTTCCGGCGAAAAATATTCATTGAATGGAAATGCAATGAATTTATTAAAAAGCGATTCAACTCATAAAGGAAGCACAAATTTGATTCTAAAAAAAGGCAAAACCGATATTGAAATATTAAACAAAGGTTTTGAATTGTGTAAAAATAAATAATTGAGGAATAATAATGACTATATACGATGCCGTAATATATACAAGGGTTTCGTCTGATGAACAAAGACGGAGTGGTTTTTCGTTAGATTATCAAGAAAAACAAGGTCGGGAATATGCTCAAAAAAACAATTTGAAAGTTGTTAAGGTTTACACGGAATCTTATACTGCAAAACGACCGGGGCGACCTTTATTTAATGAAATGATGATGTTTGTTAGGAAAAACAAAGTTCGTCATTTAATATTTTTGAAATCGGATCGGGCTTCGAGAAATGGGGTTGATTCTGCGGCTTTGGTTTATATGGCTGAGAGAGATATATTCAACATCCATTTAATACAAGACGGACTTTGTTTGAACAAGAATTCACGCCCAACGGATTTCTTAATTTTTGAAATAAATAATACTTTCGCTAATTTTTACCCCCGAAACTTATCCGTTGAAGTTACAACAAAACTAATAGAAAAAGCCGAGCAAGGTTTTTATCCCGTAACGGCTCCTGTTGGATATGAAAACAAAAGAATTAAACATCGTTCATATATTCAAATAAACCCCGATAAAGCCCCGTTTATCAAAAGAATTTTTGAATTATATTCAACGGGCGAATATTCTTACAAAACATTAGCAACTAAAATGCGAGAAGAAGGGTTTATGATTTCGCCTGCAGTTAAGTGTGGAAAATCAAATATTGAAGATATATTGAACAACCCGATATATATGGGCGATTTTGTTTATAAAGGAAAGCGTTATTATAACGGGAAACACGAACCGATTATTTCGAGAGAATTGTATTCAATATGTCAAGAAATAATAAAAAGCCGTACTTCGGGAAGAATTTCGAAGCACGACTTTGTTTTTTCAAATTTAATAAAATGTTCAAAATGTGGTTGTTTTATGGTTGGAGAAATAAAAAAAGGTCGTTATATATATTATCATTGCACGGGAAATCGTGGGGGGAATTGTAAATCCAAAAGTTATATTCGGGAAGAAAAAATCGAAAAAGCAATTCTTGACACATTGGCAACAATTAGATTAAGTGATGATGTTCTTGAATTAGCAAAAAGAAGTTTCAAATACGAACTTGAAAATCAAAATATTTACAATGAAGAACGAATTAAATCACTCGATGAAGAAATAAAAAAAATGAAAGAACGATCCGATAAATTGTTTAATTTGGTTTTGGATGGAAAAGTCAACGAAACAATTTTCGAAAAAAAATCTGCTGAAATAGAATCAACTTTGGATGATTTAATATTGTCAAGATCTGCTTACACAAAAACGGGCTTTGAATTATTAAAATATAGCGAAAACTTGTTCGAACTTTTCAAAATGTCGTCGGGGCTTTATTCTCGACTTGATAATGCAAAAAAACGAGAATTATTAAAATTGTTATGTTCGAACTTTTCTTATGACGGCGAAAATATACGAATAACAATAAAAAAGGCGTTTCAACCTATTGTTGAAATCGCCAAATTAGAAAAATTGGGCTTGAAGCGACAAAGTTCGAACTTCTTAAAATGTATTCAAACCCTTGTAAACACTATGCAAACGCCCGAAAATATTTTGATGTTGGAAAAATTTTCAACGCTAAAAAAAGATTTTCTTGTTGCATAAAATTTTTCAAAATTTTCAAACGACGAAAATTCAAAAATTTCTCTCAAAAATTTTTATTCAAAAACTCAATAGTAATAATGGTTTTTGTAAATTTTTGTAATAATATTTTTATTGCCGAAAAATCAATGGCAATTCCCCGAATGTTCAATGAAAATAATTGAAAGAGGTTTGAGCATTGCCGAAAAAATCGTCGATTTTGAAAAATCGGGGGACTAAAAAAGACACGGCGGGCGGGACAACAACCCCCGTCGGTTTTCGAGGTCGGCACAGTACCTAACGAGCCAAAACGCCCGTTTTGTGCGTGTTTTGGCGAATAGCCCCGACCGATGTTTTTTGAAGCAATTATGAAGCCTGCCGTCCCTTTTTGGTTCGATGCCGAAAACAAAATTTTATTGCCGAAACATAAAAATTTTTCATTTCTGAATAGAGAAAAATATTTGAATAATTTGTTGAAAAAATTTTTCTTCCGGCTCGCATGCAAAACCCCCGTTCATAAGAATTCAAAGAGGGGGCGACGACATCCCCCGTCTTTTTTCTTGAAGCCCTGTTTCTATAATTCCCCTGCGTGCAATACCTCCCCCGACAAAACGGCGTTCCCCAAATAACAAAAAAGCCGACCTCGATAATTTTCGAAGTCGGCTTTCAAAATTTATTTAATTTTATTTCACAAATTGCACAATCGATTTTTAGACGGGTTTAATATGTAGGAATACCAAAAACATATTTTCCCCCTCTTATTTTTTATTCTAACCCCCTATAATTTAATTTTTTTATTAAGTTCTAAACGGCATTTTTTATTTCGAACTTTGAAAATTCTTGGACGGTGTTGGACGGAATTCTCTCAAACGAGGGCGAAAAACTATAAGCAAACGCCCCGAAATACCCTTGTATATTGAAGAATAAAGACGGGAATAAATATCGTCAATAATTAACAATGTTGGACGGGCGTTGGACGGATAAAAGAAAAGGGAAAGCCCGATGCCGAACTTTCCCTTTTTTCGGAGTTTTTCCGAACATTGAAGAATAATATTGACTATCCGAAATAATTCTCCCCCAAAACAACTTCTCTCAAAAAAAAGAAATACCCGAAGCAATTTCTCGCTTCGGGTTGCCTTTAAGAAGAGAGAGCCTTATATTTTTATAATAACCCTTTGTTTTTCAATATCTTTATGGCTTCCCAAATAGCATTTGAAAACATTTCGGGTTTTTCTTTCATAAGTTTTTCTTCGTTCGGATTCGAAATAAATCCGAGTTCAACGAGAACTGCAGGGGCTTTTGTTTTGTTCAATACATGCAAGGTTGAAGAAGCCTTGATTCCCCTATTTGTTAAGCCCGTCCCTTTGACGAGTTCGTTTTGGATTATTGAAGCGATTTGTTCGCCCTTTTTGGATTCGTTACAAAACCAAGTTTCAACCCCGTGGGCTTCGGGTTTTGTGAACGAATTACAATGAACGGAAATGAACAAAGTCGCTCCCGATTTGTTTTCAACTTTTGAAACTTCATAAACCGAATTTGTTTGTTGAAAACACTCGACGGGGTACCAATTCGCCTTCATGCGAGCCGCCAAAATTGAAACGACTTTCGCCGTAATATCGGCTTCCTTGGTTCCCGATTTTGAACACGCACCGGGATCGGTTCCCCCGTGTCCTGCGTTAAGAAATATTTTCATTGATTTTCCCCTTTGGTTTTATTTAATAACCTCTTCCAAATCGCCGATTCGATGATTTTCGACTTTGATTTGTTCTTTAATAACTTCGACATCGGATTCAATTTTGAAAGTTCTTTCAATTACATTGTTGTGCTTGTCTTGTTTCATAGCGAGGTTTTTAATTTGTTCCGATGTATTTTTTGAATTTTGTTCGATGATATTTTTTAGCCCTTGAATCGTTAGATTGAACGAATCTTTCATATTTTCGATTTTTAATTGAAAATTATTTTCAAGTGTTTTAATTGAATTATCGAACGATGTCGTTATAGTTTCGATTGTTTTGGCGTTATGTTTTGAGGATTGCCACCAAGCCCCTGCGAAAAATACGACGGCAAGAACCGAAATTATTGAACTTAATTCGCCCCAATTTATAGTCATTGATTACGCCCTCCAACCTTGAAATTTTTGGAAGTTATCAACGGAATGGAACATCGCCCAACGCTTCACGGCAGGAACGCCCGACACATAAAGCAGGCGTTCAAAAACCTTGTCGGCGAAATAACGATCATTTCCGGCGAAATGATGATTTTCGCATAACATATCGTGAATCATAGACGGAACCAAGAAACGAGGATCGGTTTTTGCTCCGATAATTCTCCAAGCAAACCAAGGAATTGAAGCCCCGTCCCAAGTGTAACCCTTTTTAATAATAAAACAATAACGACGATCCCGTCTTAAATCAAAAAGAACAACTTTGATTTCTTTTTTATTCAAGAATGGTTTTTCGGTAATGTCATTTTTTTGTTCTTTTGTCATATTGGGTTCAATGACACGAAAATCAACATCGGGCGTTGAAGAAAAATAAACAACCAAATCGTCGTCTGCATACCATTTACAAAGCGATGATTCTTCCATTATTGCACCCCCAAATCTTCGCCCGTAATACGATTATATTTTTCTTTTGCTTCGGCGATCGCCGCTGAGTATTCGGGAAGAAGTTCTTCCAATACTTGATGAATTTTTTCGAAAAATTTTAACCCCAAAATACAACATTCTAATCGTTTTTTAAGTTTTTCGGGTTCGGTTGTTTTGAACATTTTTTCAACGGCTTCGCCGAATGATTCAAGAGCCGATTTGAAACGGTCGTATAATTTTTCATACAAACTTTTTCCGAGTCTTGAAATCGCTGATTTTACAATTTTTTTAACGGCAGGAACGATGTATTTTACACAAAGTTGAATGCCTATGCTTTTGAAGTCCATTTTTCTTTCTCCTTATCCTTCGGGAAAATTCCCCCTTAATCGCTTCTTGAAATATTTGATTTTATTTTCGTTGTATTTGATTTCTTTTTGAGCGTTTTCTATACCACGACGGCATGCTTCGATGTCGTCCTCAAAAAGAACGAATTCACAACCACAATCCAAACATTTCATTTGAAAAAATACTCTTTCGGAATCGCCTTCTGCAGACTCGGTTATTTCTATCGTTTCGGATTGACACAACGGGCAATAAACCCCGACATTCAAACGGGGTTCTTCCCGTTCTTCTCCCGACAACAACAAATCAACCAAATTTTCATCTTGCCGCTCGACGACTTGCCGAATCTCTTCGGCTTTTGATTTTTCTTCATACATATTTATTCTCTCCTCAAAATAGACTTTTTATTCCCCAAAACCCGAACAACGGAAAATCGGACGGGTTTCTTTCGATTGCCCGTGTTTCCGATTTACAAAGTTGTTCAAGTTCCTTTTCTTCTTTCGGGTTTAAGTTCTTCTTTGAAACTAATTCCCGAATTCTTTTACTTGGTATTAACGCCATATTATCCCTCTGCCGCTTCGTCGAAAATATCCATTTGTTTTTCTTTTGCTTCGCCACGAATATATAAAACGGCTTGTCGCTTTAATTCTTCGACTTGTTCCAAAGCGTAATCGGGAATTGTATAACCTTTTTCGGCTTCTAACATAATATGCGGCGTATTTATACAAAGAGGTTGTGGAACTCCGTTGTTTAACGGAACCTGCCCCGAAATAATTATGCCGCCCTTTTCTGAAAAATTGACGGTTGTAATCAAAACATCGTCCACTTTGTCTTTAATCTCGCAAATTTCACAAAATACGGTCGCCAAATCCTGCATCGCTTTTAAGAAATCATCGAGGGGTTTGGCTTGCCCTTTTAGAATAACGGTTTTGTCGTTTTTCTCGTTTCGCTCGTTGTAACAAATATCGGGAATGTCCGTTTTTGCATCGATTCTGATTTTGGAAATAAACCCGTCAAAATCGGGTTTCATTTTTGTTGTGATTTTTGTAACTTTACCTCTTGCCATTTTATTTTCTCCCTTCACTTCTGACAATTTTTTTTATTCCGTTTTCAAAATAAGTAAGTTTTGATTTAACAAAGTTTCGGAAAAAATCGGACACATAAGCGAGTTTGTGAACGAGTTTTCCGTTTTCTTTCGCCGTATAAAATTCGAAGTTGTGGTTTTTGAAAACCCCGTAATCACATTGACCGTAACTTGTTTTTCGGGTTCTCAAATAGATTCCGAAACTTACGGTCGGGTTTATTGGTTGAGTTTTCATTCATTCCTCCGTTATTCTTCTTCGGCTTCCACTTTGTCGGCTTCTTTTGCGGCTTTATATTCGCCGTAATATTCTTCTTTCTTTTGGTACAAGAAAAGCCACAAATCGATTACTTCCTTTATATTCATCAATTCGGCGTTGACAAATTTACCCGTTTCGTCGTAAATATATGTTTTAATTCCTAAAAACGGCGTAATATCTTGACCTGCTAATTTGTAAAGATTGATTTTTGGTTCGAATTCATCAATTATTGAAGAATATATTTTGTGCCAAATCGGTTTGTATTTTTTGCCGTTTGTGTATTCAACGCCCGTGCGTAATTTTTCGGCGTATTCTTCGAATTCTGACGAATTATCCTCCTCGTTTAATTTTTTTGAAAGAACTGTCATTTCGTATTCTTCCCATTCGTCGAATGTCATAAACGCTTCTTGGTATTCGTAACGAATGACGATTCCGTTTTCGGTTTCGGCTTCAACCTCTTTGATGTTTCTTCGGTAATAAACGCCGTTTGGCGAAGAAGTAATGTCAATTTCGGTCGGTTTTTCCTTGCTTTGAACTTGTTTGAATAGAATTGTCATTTTTAATTCTCCTTTTTTCTTTTAACTTTTTGTCGTGTTTACTCATTATTTTTTTGCATAGATCTACCGAAACCAAAGGTTCAATATATCTTTTGTATGCTTGAAAAGTGTCGGTCGGATAAAACCAACCCATATATGAAAGAAGTTGGCATGCATCACGCCAACAAATCTTCATTTTCTTACTTATTCGCCGTGCTGTTCTGCAGGCTCTTAAAAATATTGATTTTCGTATCGTTGTTTTATCCCGATAAAATTTGAAACCCATAAAATCAACGGGGCGACCTTTTCGCTTTCCTTCCTTGTCGATGTAATCGAATCGGAAAACCTGCCAATTCGATTTCACTTCCAACCCGATTCCTTTCAAATATTCTTTAATTTGTTCGAAATCCCGATGAAGTTGGCGTTTATTATTTCCGAATATAACGATGTCGTCCATATATCGCATATAAAAAGCAACCCGAAGTTGTTCTTTTACAAAATGGTCGAACGGTTGTAAAAACCAATTAGCGAACCATTGAGAAGTATAAAAGCCAATCGGAAGTCCCCGATTCACGACGGTTCCGTCGGGCATTATCCCTTTGTTTGAATCGAGAATGAAATAAATCAAAGCAAGCATTTTATCGTCTTTGATTGTATCGGCGAATTTCTTTTTCAATAAATCAATATCGACATTTTCGTAAAAGTGAAATATGTCGAGTTTTAGCCCGTATTTTATATATTTTGGATTCTTTTTAATAAATTTTTCAAGATATTTCTTGCCGTAATGTATGCCCCGATTCGGTATTGAGCCGCAGGAAAATTCATACATTCCTTTCATAAATACCGCCTTCAAAACGACAACAACGATATGTTGAAGCCATTGTTCGGGTTTTCGGGGCGTAAAATACGGTTGAATTATTATTCTCTTCTTTTGTTTGAATCCGTCGTTGATTATATGTGCTTTATGGATAATCGGAGCCAAAGAACAAGCGATTATTTTTTCTCTTAATTTTTGTTTTATTATCTCCTTGTTTTGAATAACGGCTTGAACTTCGGGGCGATGCTTCTTTCTCTCGCATGCCGATTCCAAAGCCGAGTCCATAACCTCATCGCTCAACGCTGATTCAATAAGGTTTTTATATGTTTTCATAATAAGGTTCTCTTACTAATAGCCTTGCGGTTGTTCAACATTTACTAAACCGCACCTCTTGTTCGGCTGATTTTCGCCAAGGGGCGAGGATTATAACCTGCATTGTAAGAAAGTAAAATAAAATTATTAGTAATCGAGCGACACGCCGTAGTTCCAATTCGAGTTCGAAACGGCTTGGTTCACATTGAAAGCGAAAGCCCCGACAATCAAGCCGTTGTTCGGGTTGCTACCGAAACGGGCGAAGCCGCAAGTTATAACCCGATTATTTTCTTTTTTATTAGTAATTGAGCGACACGCCGTAGTTCCAATTCGAGTTCGAAACGGCATTGTTCACATTGAAAGCGAAAGCCCCAACAAGCAAGCCATTGTTCGAATTGCTACCGAAACGGGCGAAGCCGCAAGTCATAACCCTTTATTTCTTATTTATTAGTAATTGAGCGACACGCCGTAGTTCCAATTCGAGTTCGAAACGGCATTGTTCACATTGAAAGCGAAAGCCCCGACAAGCAAGCCGTTGTTCGGATTGCAACCGAAACGGGCGAAGCCGCAAGTCATAACCCTTTTGTATTAAATAGAATTTTTTATTTGAATCTTACAACCACGGGGGAGAGTTCCCCCGTGTACCCCCTTTAAGAGGCTTTTTTGTAAGAGAGCGACACGCCGTAGGTCCAAGCCGAGTACGAAACGGCAGCGTTCACAACGAAAGCGAAAGCCCCGACAAGCAAGCCGTGGCACGGAAGGCAACCGAAACGGGCGAAGCCCAC
>Ga0256405_10007160_pt1 | contig 17093 bp, 16 predicted proteins | sample RumenRJG_02DNA_FD_189096 | JGI IMG/M metagenome (GOLD analysis project Ga0256405, IMG submission 189096) | Bovine rumen microbial communities from Lethbridge, Alberta, Canada - RJG_02 | ecosystem: Host-associated > Mammals > Digestive system > Stomach > Rumen | place: Canada: Alberta...
AACAGGTTTGCCTGCCTCATAGAAACTTTTCTGATTGATGATGGTATCAACGGCAATAGCCGTCTTACCCGTCTGGCGGTCGCCGATAATCAACTCACGCTGTCCGCGTCCGATAGGAATCATGGAGTCGATAGCCTTCAGACCGGTCTGGAGAGGTTCCTTCACGGGCTGACGGTAGATCACACCAGGAGCCTTACGGTCGAGTGGCATTTCGAAAGAATCAGTAAGGTCGATATCTCCCTTACCGTCCACAGCCTGACCCAGTGGGTTGATAACGCGTCCGAGCATATTGTCGTTGACACGGATAGAGGCGATACGCTTGGTGCGCTTCACCACCTGTCCCTCCTTGATACCTGCTGTAGGACCGAGGAGCACACAACCGACATTGTCTTCCTCCAGGTTCATCACGATAGCCATCGTGCCGTTCTCGAACTCCAGCAACTCGTTGGCTTCAGCATTGCGGAGACCGTAGATACGAGCCACACCATCGCTCACGGTGAGCACGGTGCCTACCTCGTCAAACTTCTCCTGGCTGGAAATGCCCTGCAACTGGTCGAGCAGTACCTGGGAAACTTCGCTTGGTTTAATTTTATCTGACATTGTTTGTTACTTTTTAAGGGTGTTGAGAATATTGTTGAGCTTGGTCTTGACACTGGCATCCATACGGAAGGTGTCGTACTCGAGGATGAAGCCACCGATGATATCAGGATTCACCTCGGTCTCAAACTCCACAGTTCCATTAGTCTTGCTCTCCACCATCTGACGCATTTTCTGCTCCGTCTGAGCCGACACGCGGGCAGCAGTGGTGAGTTTTCCACGGATGACGTTCTTCTGCTTGCGATAGAGCGTGATGTAGCTATTTGCCATAAACTGCAACACGTTCTCGCGGTCTTCCTTCAGCACAAGTTGGATGAAGTTCTTGGTGAGCTGACAAGGCTTTTCGCCGGCAGCAGCCAGAAGCAGTCCTTCCTTCTTGTCCTTGGACAGCATGGGATTGTCTATCGTATGGCGCAGCTGAGGTACCTCCAGATAACTCTTGGCGATGGTCATCATTTCCTGATAGACCTGCTCCTCCAGTTTCTGGTCGGCAGCACTCTTCAGCAGTGCCCTTGCATATCTTACAGATATTACTCCGATATCCATACGCTCATGCTTTATCAGTTAGCAGAAACATCATCCAGCATACGGTCGATTAAATCCATCTGTGCCTTGTCGCTCTGCAGGTTCTGACGGAGAATCTTCTCGGCAATCTCGACACTGAGCGTAGCCACCTGTTTGCGAATGTCGGCAATGGCTGCCTTCTTCTCCTGTTCGATAGCCGCTTTGGCATCGTCGAGGAGACGGGCGCCCTCTGCCCTCGCCTTCTCCTGGGCTTTCTCTACAATAGCATCACGGGTGGCTGCAGCTTCTTTCAGAATCTGTGCCTGTTTCTCGCGAGCTTCTTGCAAGATGGATTCACCTTCTTTCTGTATATTAGCCAATTTCTCGTTTGCCTCATGCGCCTTCTTGAGCGAGTCATCAATGAAAGCCTTGCGCTCTGCCACCATGTTGGTGATGACAGGGAAACCAAACTTCCACAAGATGAACAGGACTACCAGAAAGGTGACAGACATCCAGAAAAGTAAGCCAGTACTCGGAATCAATAAATCCATACGCTGAATTTCTTATTCACTTTACACTTATCTCTCTTTCGCCACTGCCTTAGATGCAGAGGAATGCGATAACGGCTGCGAACAGGGCAACACCCTCAATCAGGGCAGCTGCTACGATCATGTTGGTGAACAGCTTGTTCATGACCTCTGGCTGACGAGCCATGGCGTCCATAGCCTGACCACCGATTTTACCAATACCAAGACCTGCGCCAATAGCTGCGAGACCTGCGCCTACTGCGGCACCTAACTTTGCAACACCTTCTGCTGCTAATAATGCTGTAATCATAATTTTAAAGTTTTAAATTGTTATTGTTGTTATTATTTTCGTTATTTCGTTATTTTGATGTTTCGATGCTTGATTAATGCTCATGCTCCGGTTCCACCCGAGCCAAGCCGATGAACACAGCGGACAGCATGGTGAAGACCATGGCCTGGATGAAACATACCAAGCACTCAAGACACATCATAAAGACGCTCATCAATACGCTCAATGCCGACATGGAGAGCTGGACGGCTATGGCTTGACTTGCCACCAGGAAGATGATGCAAGTGATAGCCACGGCAATAGCGTGACCTGCCATCATGTTGGCAAAAAGACGAATCATCAGCGCAAAGGGCTTTGTGAAGATTCCCACAAACTCAATGACGGGAATGATGGGAATAGGAGCCTTCAACCAAGTGGGCACTTCAGGCCAGAAGATTTCTTTCCAGTAGTGCTTGTTTCCCGAGAACTGTACGATGATAAACGTGCAGAGCGCCAGGAAGAAAGTAACGGCAATGTTACCTGTCACGTTTCCAGAGCCTGGAGGGAATGGTATCAAGCCCATCACATTACACGTGAAGATGAAGAAGAAGCAGGTGAGCAGATAGGGAACATACTTTTCGTAGCCCTTGCCGACACCAGGCTTGATGATTTCATCCACCACATACATGACCATCATCTCGATGAAGCCGACGAAGCCACCAGGTGCAGCATCAGAAGCCTTGCGATTCTTGTACCAGCGGGCACTGAGCAGAATGCAGCAAAGCAGGATGATGACATTGATGAACATCACGGCAACGGTCTTGGTGATGGAAAGGTCGAGAACCGGTTCGCCGTTCTCAACAATCTTGCCTGCATGTTCGCCTTCCGTGGCAATAGCCAGACCGAAAGGACCCTGACGAAGTCCTGCGGCATCAGCATGATGTTCGAACTGCGAGGAGCTGAACACATGCCAACCGGTGGAACTCTTCACGATGATGGGCAGAGGAATAGCCAGCGGTTCCAACTTGCCATCAGCGGTCTGAATGTCCGTGATGTGCCAGTCGTGCGAGTCCTTGATATGCTCAAGCACTACGTCCTTGGCTGAGAAATCTTCTGCCTTCACCGCCGGTAGTATTGCCATGGACAGCAACACCATGCAGAGCAGTCGTTTCGTGTGATTCAATATTTTCATTTAATGTCTTAATTTCAGTGTAACCACCATCATCACTACATACATTATTATAATAGTAAGAGCGAATCGGATAGTGTCTTCTCTATTCTCGGTGAAGAATACGTAGAGTGCCACGACGGTACCGACGAGCAACATACGTATCGTTGCCATGATGAGATAGAAGTGGGGTAAATGTTCGGGCGAATGTTGTTTGACCACGTCATAACCCTTCACATAGAGAAAGCCCAGAAACAGGAAGAACAGAGCTGAGAGCGCTATCTCCAGTATCATTCTGACTTCTCGATACAGAGTGACACCTCGTTCTTCTGAACCTCAACGAAACCACCCAGAATGGGCAGCTCCTCCTTGTCGTAAATGACGGTACCCTTCTGCAATACAGAAATGATGGGAGCGTGATTGTTCAGAATCTCAAACTGTCCCTGCAGTCCTGGAACGACAACTCGCTCCACTTCTCCAGTGAATTCTATCTTCTCGGGCGAAACTATCTTCAGCTTTAGCATAATCTTCAAATCTTCAATTTTTCAATATTCCAATGCTCAGATTATCCTTTAGCGGCTTCCAACAGTTTCTTGGCCTTGGCTTTCGCATCTTCAATGGTTCCGACATTGAGGAATGCCTGCTCGGGCAGGTCGTCCACTTCACCGTCAAGAATGGCATTGAATCCCTTGATAGTCTCTTCGATAGGAACCATGACACCAGGCAGACCGGTAAACTGTTCTGCCACGGAGAATGGCTGTGACAGGAAACGCTGCACACGACGGGCGCGGTTCACCGTCAACTTATCCTCGTCAGAGAGTTCGTCCATACCAAGAATGGCAATGATGTCCTGCAACTCCTTATAGCGCTGTAGAATCTCCTTCACACGCTGAGCACACTCGTAGTGTTCCTTGCCTACTACCAGCGGGTCGAGGATACGAGAGGTAGAGCCCAGTGGATCCACAGCGGGATAGATACCTAACTCGGCAATCTTACGGTCGAGCACGGTGGTAGCATCCAGATGGGTAAACGTGGTGGCAGGAGCAGGGTCGGTCAAGTCGTCGGCAGGTACGTAAACAGCCTGCACAGAGGTGATAGAACCCTTCTTGGTAGAAGTAATACGTTCCTGCATAGCACCCATTTCAGAAGCCAGTGTAGGCTGATAACCTACGGCTGACGGCATACGGCCGAGCAGGGCGGATACCTCAGAACCAGCCTGAGTGAAACGGAAGATATTGTCGATGAAGAACAGGATATCGGCTGCACCGCCATCCTTACCGCCACCATCACGGAAACCTTCAGCCACCGTCAGACCAGACAGGGCAACGGAAGCACGCGCACCGGGGGGCTCGTTCATCTGACCATAGACGAGGGTAGCCTGCGACTTCTTCAGCTCTTCCGGATCAACCAGCGAGAGGTCCCACTTACCCTGAGCCATAGCCTCCTTGAATTTCTCGCCATAACGGATAACACCCGATTCAATCATTTCGCGGATGAGGTCGTTACCCTCACGGGTACGCTCACCTACTCCAGCGAATACAGAGAATCCGTTGTGACCCTTAGCGATGTTGTTGATCAGCTCCATGATAAGCACCGTCTTGCCTACACCGGCACCACCGAACAGTCCGATCTTACCACCCTTCAGATAAGGTTCCAGCAAGTCGATGACCTTGATACCCGTAGCCAGCACTTCCTTGGTCGTAGAGAGCTCTTCGAACTTAGGAGCCTCGCGATGGATAGGATAAGCACCTTCCATGTCGAGTTGTTTCATACCGTCGATAGGCTGACCGATTACGTTCAGCATACGACCTTTGATTTGTTCACCTGAAGGCATCAGAATAGGTGACCCCATTGGCTTAGCCTCCAATCCGCGCTGTAGTCCGTCGGTATTGTCCATAGCCACACAGCGAACGGTATCTTCACCGATGTGCTGCTGTACCTCGACTATCAGCTGCGTGCCATCGGGACGCTCAATGGTGAGCGCCTCATGAATTTTAGGGAGCACTTTCTCAGCATCCTGCCCCTCTGTATTGAAATAAACGTCAATAACAGGGCCGATAATCTGCGAAATGCGTCCATTAATTTTTGACATAAGCTGTAATAATATTAAATTGTTTTTCCTATTGTTTTAGCTAATCGTGAATGCAAAGATACAAAACTTTTCCAAAACAAAGAAACATTTGCGTTTTTTTTTCGCAAATGTTTCTTAAATTTTACTTTCCGAGGGCAGCTTAGCGTACTATCATTATTCCCACCCAGGGAATGTTTTGTTCCAAGGGTGGGAATATTCAGAGGATAGTATTCTATTAGAATGTATATACCAAGGAAGCCTGAATCTGATGGCGATTATCCTTCACACTGACGGCATCGCAATGATTCCTAAGCTCTTCTGAAGCACCCGTTGCTTCGTCAACATAGGTAACGGCAAGGTCCTTCATGAAGGGATAGAAATCGCCTTTACGAGTATTGTACTGGTAAGCCAGATCGAGACGGAACTTGTCGAACGAGAAGCCTACACCGGCAGTGATGCGATGAGTGTCCTTCCAGTTGATGTAATGGGTGGTAGAAGCATAATAGACACCAGGAGAATAGATGGTCTGGTCGCGCACGCCATCCTCTTTATACATAGGCGACACGTAGTTATAACCCAGACGGAGGGCAATGTTCTTATCTACCTTGAACTCAGCACCCAGTTTAACGGTATGCACACCCTTCAAAGTCTCTTCAGTATGACGCTTCATATTGTTGTCGGTCGAACTGCTTGATGAATAGGTGTCGTAATAGGGATCATAGTAAGTTCCGTCGATAGTCCGCATGTCGCAGGCTCCGTAATCAGCATATTCATAGACAGCGCCCAGAGCCAGATAATTGCCAACGGTATGACCCAGGCTCAAGCCGAACTTCCAAGGAGTGTTGAAGCGGAAGTCTTCCTTAGCTGAAGAACGATCCACATTGCCACCGATAGTGGTGTAATTTTCTGTGGTCAGACGATAGAAAGTGGGTGAAGCCACAGACAGACCAATGCGGAAAGGAGATTCCTCGACAGGACGGAAAATCAAACCAGCCTTGATGTTGAAACCAGTACCCGTAATCTTGTGATTGTCGGAGATGAGCACGTCGGTCACCTCGGTGCTGTTGAGCGTCTCGTAATATTCGCTATAGTTCTTATAGTTGACATTCTGAATACCAACGGTCAAACCCAGATAGAGACGGTTCTTGATGTTGCCGCTGATGTTGAAATCGAACTCACCGATATAGCCTGTAACAGCACGGTTGAAGTCGTAGGCCTCACCTTCATAACTGTATATCATGTCCGTACTTTTATCGTAAAGCATATTGCCATAATACAAGTCGTCGAGCTGCGACCATGCTTGGGTGTCGAACAAGCCCACACCATCCTTAATAACTGTCTGAGTGCTCTGCGAAGAACCATTCAAGGCACGGGCAGCATACAGCACATGATTGAAGTTACGGTTCTTATGGAAATTGAATCCGAAGTTCAGATAACTGGTCTTGCCAGTACGACCGGAGAAGACAATACCAATCTGGTCGAACGACACATGCGTCTTGCTGCCATTCTGGAAAGTCTTACCGTCTTCCTGAGAAACAACACTCAGAGAGGCAGATACCTGATTCTTACGGAAGAGACCAATACCGGCAGGGTTGCTGCCCATCGTGGAAATCTCAGCACCTAAGGCATCCATAGCTCCACCCATACCCACATAGCGGGCTGTACCATTAAGGTCTTCGGTAGCCAAAGCTGCTCCCACATACGTATCCTGTGTGGCTCTCTGAGCCTGCACCTGCAACGCAGTCATAGCTGCGAATGCGAACAAATATATCTTTTTCATATCTTATACAACTTTAATCTTTCAACTGTCAACTGTCAACTATCGTCTTCCTCCGTAGCTATGGCCACCGCCACCTGAAGAGCGCATACCGCCACCTCCACCGCCACGGCCGAAGCTGCCACCCGATGAGCGCATACCACCACCGAACGAGCTGGTGCCATGAGAGATTCCGCTATGGCTGCGATAACCGCCTAAGCTGCGTGTACCCTCATTATTATAGGTACGTGAGCCGTAATTACGACCACCGTTCGAGTAGCGATGATTAGAGGCAGAATAACGGTGGTGAGAATATCCTGCACGGCTCCAGTGAGCACCTGAACCACCACGATAAACATAGTAGCGAGGACCATACCAGCCACCCCAGTAGCGATAACGCCAAGGCGAATACCATGCGGAGTAGTAATAGGGTGAATACCAACCACCATACCAGCCACCATAATAGCCATAATACCAAGGATCGTAATACCAGGGATCATACCAAGTGTAGTAGCTGCCATAATACCAGGGCGATGTCCAACGACCGTCACGATAGCCCTCCCAATAAGCCTCTGCAGGCGTATAATCGTCGAAACGACTCATACGACGCGTGTACTTATAGTCGGACACATCGCTATAGGCTGAATCCGGATAAACACCACGACGACCATCGAAATCGATGATGTCATTGCCCGCTGAGTCAATTGGTGCCACACGACTCCATGCACGGCGGTTGTATTCGTCAGTGCTACGAGTACTGCCTGCATAATAAGTATCGGTAGGCATACCATACTTCTCAACTTCTTTTGCCACGTTCTCCTTCGTAGGTACGAAGTAAAGATCGTCGTCCTGTGCCATCATGGTGATGGGCATGGCTCCTAAAAGGACTGAGAGTAGAACTAACTTTTTCATATTCTTTTTCATCATTTTATAGTTTCACGTTGCAAAAATACAACGAATTTCATTGCAAAATTAAGGAAAAACCCTAAACTAAGATAGGTTTTTCCCTATTTTTTGTAATTTTGCACTATATTTTTAACATCAGCATGAAGTATTACGAAGTAAAATTCAGTATTCAGCCGTTTTCGCAAGACGCCAGCGACATACTGGCTGCTATGGCAGGTGAAGCGGGTTTCGAAACCTTTGAAGAGACGGAAGACGGTTTGAAGGGCTATGTGCAACAGGCTCTTTTTGACCAAGAGGCATTAGACCAGGCTATTCAGTTCTTTCCGATGGACGGAATAGAAATTATATATAATGTGAAGGAGGCGGAAGATAAGGATTGGAATGAACAGTGGGAACAGGAAGGTTTTGACCCCATCGTCATAGCCGATGGCCAGATGATAATCCACGACGGTCGGCATCTTCCCAACACTCAACTCTCAACTCCCAGTTCTCAACTCTCCATAGAAATCGATGCCCATCTGGCTTTCGGAACAGGTACGCACGAAACAACTCAGATGGTGTGCGCAGCACTGCTGAAGGAGTCGCTGAAGGACAAAAATCTGTTGGATGCAGGATGCGGAACGGGCATATTGGGAATAGCTGCACTAAAACTTGGAGCAAAAAACGTAACCGCTTATGATATAGACGAATGGAGCGCAGACAACACACGGCATAATGCCGTGATTAATCAAGTGGACGAACACCTGAAAGTGATGTGTGGCGATGCCTCCCTACTCGATGCCATTTCTGACCGTTTCGACTATGTGGTGGCTAACATCAACCGCAATATTCTGTTGCAGGATATGCCACGCTTCCGTCAGGTGATGAAGCCACAGGGTACAATCATACTGAGTGGCTTCTACACAGAGGATATTCCCCTGTTGGAAGAGAAAGGAAAAGAGTTGGGAATGGTTCTCGAAAAACAGTGGGAAAACAATAACTGGGCGTGCATCCTTATGCGCGAACCTAATTAATTTTATAATTTATTTGCCACAGTCATAGCTTTTTTGTATCTTTGCACCCAAAATGAAAAGAAAACAACAAATATCAAAATAGAAATAACACATTATGCTTACATTAAAACTCATCACTGAGGAAACAGAACGCGTGATTCGCGGACTGGAAAAGAAACATTTCAAAAATGCCAAAGAGGCTATCGATGAAGTACTTGCTGTCGATAAGCGTCGTCGTGAAGCTCAACAGAAACTGGATGCCAACCTGAGTGAAGCCAAGAAGATGGCTGCACAGATTGGCGGACTGATGAAGGAAGGCAAGCGCGAGGAGGCTGAGGTCATCAAGACACAGGTAGCGCAAATGAAAGAGACCAACAAGCAACTGGAACAGCTGATGAACGAGTCGCAAGAAGAAATGACCCGTTTGCTCTGTCAGATTCCAAATATACCATACGACGAGGTGCCTGAGGGTGCAGCTGCTGAGGATAACCATGTAGTGAAGTCGAACCTGAAAGAGTGTACGGCTGAGGACACGGTAGGCAACTGGAACGTCAACCCATCACTGGGTATTGCCAATCCGCTGCCCCACTGGGAACTGGCTAAGAAATATAATCTGATAGACTTTGACCTGGGCGTGAAGATTACGGGTGCCGGTTTCCCTGTGTATATCGGTAAGGGTGCCCGTTTGCAGCGTGCCCTCATCAACTTCTTCCTGGACGAGGCTCGTAAGAGTGGTTATACGGAGATCATGCCTCCTACGGTAGTGAATGCTGCCTCCGGCTATGGCACTGGTCAGTTGCCTGATAAGGAAGGACAGATGTATCACTGCGAGGTAGATGATTTCTATCTGATTCCAACAGCCGAGGTTCCTGTAACGAACATCTATCGTGATGTGATTTTGGACGAGGCTCAGTTGCCTATCAAGAACTGTGCATACACAGAGTGCTTCCGTCGTGAGGCTGGTTCTTACGGTAAGGACGTTCGCGGACTGAACCGTCTGCACGAGTTCTCGAAGATAGAGATTGTTCGTATCGACAAGCCCGAACATTCGAAAGAGAGCCACAAGGAGATGCTGGAGCATGTAGAGGGACTGCTGAAGAAACTGGAACTGCCCTATCGTATTCTGTTGCTGTGTGGCGGTGACCAGTCATTCACCAGTTCTATCTGTTACGACTTTGAAGTCTATTCAGAGGCTCAGGGTCGTTGGTTGGAGGTTTCATCGGTATCTAACTTCGATACCTATCAGGCCAACCGCCTGAAGTGTCGCTACCGTCGTGCAGATAACAAGAAGACGGAACTCTGTCATACGCTGAACGGTTCGGCATTGGCATTGCCCCGTATCGTAGCAGCCCTGCTGGAGAACAACCAGACGGAGAATGGTATTAAGATTCCTGCTGCACTGGTGCCCTACACAGGTTTCGACATGATTGATTAATCAGAAAATAACAAACTAAACAGATATGAATAAAATAGTAAGGAAAGAGCAATTCTCTGAAAAGGTATTCCTCTTTGAAATTGAGGCACCGCTGATTGCGCAGAGTCGCAAGGCAGGCAATTTCGTGATTGTTCGCGTTGACCAGAAGGGTGAACGTATGCCACTCACTATTGCAGGTGCAGACATTGAAAAAGGTACTATCACACTGGTTGTGCAAATGGTAGGCCTTAGTTCCCAAAAACTCTGTGCACTGCAGGAAGGTGACTGTGTTGCTGACGTGGTAGGACCTCTCGGCAACCCTACTCACATTGAGAAGTATGGTACAGTAGTTTGTGCAGGCGGCGGACTGGGCGTAGCTCCCATGCTGCCTATCATCCAGGCACTGAAGGCTGCCGGAAACCGCGTGCTGTCTGTGATGGCTGGTCGCTCGAAAGACCTGATCATCCTGGAGGACAAGGTGCGTGAGTCAAGTGATGAAGTCATCATCATGACCGATGATGGAAGTTATGGTGAGAAGGGCGTTGTGACGGTTGGTATTGAGAAATTCATCCAGCAGGAGCCACACGTTGACAAGGTGTTTGCCATTGGCCCTCCCATCATGATGAAGTTCTCGAACCTGACTGCTCAGAAATACAACATCCCCTGTGAGGTAAGTCTGAATACCATCATGGTGGACGGTACGGGTATGTGTGGTGCTTGCCGATTGACGATTGGAGGCAAGACCAAGTTTGTATGCATTGACGGTCCTGAGTTCGACGGTGCTTTGGTTGACTGGGACGAGATGTTCAAGCGTATGGGTACCTTCAAACGTGCTGAACAGGAAGAACTGGAGCATTATGAAGAGCACTTGGTTGCTGCCGAGACTGCAAAGAAATCAGATTCAACGAAAGCTGTGCATACTGATGCTTCTGGCAATAACGATCCTATTGAGGTCCTGACCGACCGCAATGCCCCTTGGCGTGAAGAGATTCGCAAGAGCATGAAGCCCAAGGAACGCACGGCTATTGAGCGTGTGGTGATGCCTGAACTGGATCCTGTCTATCGTGCTACCACTCGTACGGAAGAGGTGAATATCGGTTTGACCAAGGAGATGGCTGTTCAGGAGGCTAAGCGTTGTCTTGACTGTGCCAAACCAACCTGCGTAGAAGGTTGTCCTGTCAATATCAATATTCCTTCGTTTATCAAGAATATCGAGCGTGGCGAGTTCCTGGCTGCTGCTAAGGTTCTGAAGCAAACCTCTGCCCTACCCGCTGTCTGTGGACGTGTATGTCCTCAGGAAAAACAGTGCGAGAGCAAGTGTATTCATCTGAAGATGAACGAGCCTGCTGTGGCTATCGGTTATCTGGAGCGTTTTGCTGCTGACTATGAGCGTGAGTCGGGCAATATGTCTTTGCCTGAGATTGCTCCTGCCAATGGTATCAAGATAGCCGTTGTAGGTTCTGGTCCTGCCGGACTCTCGTTTGCTGGCGACATGGTGAAGAAGGGTTATGATGTTTACGTATTCGAAGCACTGCACGAAATCGGCGGTGTGCTGAAATATGGTATTCCCGAATTCCGTCTGCCAAACAAGATTGTGGATGTTGAAATCGAGAATCTTGCCAAGATGGGCGTTCACTTCCAGACGGACGTGATTGTCGGTAAGACCATCAGTGTAGAGCAGTTAGAGAAGCAAGGCTTTAAGGGAATCTTTGTAGGTTCTGGTGCCGGTCTGCCTAACTTCATGAATATTCCTGGCGAGAATGCTATCAACATCATGTCGTCGAATGAATATCTCACTCGCGTCAACTTGATGGATGCTGCCAATCCTACTACCGATACGCCTATCAATCTGGGTAAGAATGTGCTCGTAGTCGGTGGCGGTAATACGGCTATGGACTCTTGTCGTACGGCTAAGCGTCTGGGTGGTAATGTCACACTCGTTTATCGCCGTTCTGAACAGGAAATGCCAGCCCGTCTGGAGGAGGTAAAGCATGCCAAGGAAGAAGGTATTAATTTCCTGACGCTGCACAATCCTATCGAGTATATTGCCGACGAGAATGGTGCTGTCAAGCAGGCAGTGCTGCAAGTGATGGAGCTTGGCGAGCCCGATGCTTCAGGCCGTCGCAGTCCTGTCCCTGTAGAAGGCAAGACCGTTACATTGGATGTTGACCAGGTGATTGTGGCAGTTGGTGTTAGTCCTAACCCACTCGTTCCAAAATCAATCGAAGGATTGGAATTGGGTCGCAAGAACACCATCGTGGTCAACGAAGGTATGCAGTCTGCCCGTTCAGAAATATTTGCCGGCGGTGACATCGTACGCGGTGGCGCTACGGTTATCCTTGCTATGGGTGACGGTCGTCGTGCTGCTGCCCACATGGACGAATATCTGCAAGCTAAGTAGTCATGAACGGACTTTATACTATCATTTTGCTCATACTAAGTAATGTGTTTATGACACTTGCTTGGTATGGGCATTTAAAATTATCAGAAACGGGTGTCAGCAGCAACTGGCCGCTTATCGGGGTGATTGCCTTCTCATGGATGATTGCCTTCTTTGAGTATTGTTGTCAGGTGCCTGCCAACCGTTTGGGTTTCGAGGGCAATGGCGGTCCCTTTAACCTGGTACAGCTAAAAGTAATTCAAGAGTGTATCTCGCTGGGCGTTTTTGCTGTGATAGCCAACATCATGTTTCAAGGTCAGAACCTGCATTGGAACCATATTCTGGCTTTCTTCCTGATTATCTGTGCTGTCTATTTGGTATTCATGAAGTAATCAGATGGACGTAGAAAGACGACTGCAATGGCATTTTCACAAGGCTCTGCGCGACTATCGTCTGATAGAGGATGGCGATAAGGTGCTCGTAGGTCTCTCTGGTGGCAAAGATTCGCTCTGTCTGCTGGAGTTTCTTGCCCGTCGGTCAAAAGTCTTTCGTCCTAAATTCTCTGTAGAAGCGCTTCATGTACGCATGGAGAATATCCAGTATGAGAGTGATACTGTTTATCTCCAGCAATTCTGTGATAATCTGGGGGTTCCTCTTCACATCATTACGACCCGTTTTGACGATACCCAACATACGAAACCTGCCTGTTTCCTATGCTCATGGCAACGTCGTAAGCAATTGTTTAATCTGGCTCAGGAGTTAGGGTGCAACAAGATTGCCTTGGGACATCATCAGGACGACTTGATTCATACGGCATTGATGAACCTGACGTTCCAAGGACATTTTTCGTCTATGCCCCCACTGCTGAAGATGGACAAGATGCCGCTTTCCATTATCCGACCGCTGTGTCTGTGTCAGGAAGCTGATATTGAGGAATATGCCTCGATACGGAAATATGAGAAACAATTGAAACGATGTCCGTATGAGAAGGATACGAACCGCACGACTGTTCATGAGCTGTTTGACCGCATGCAGCAGATGAATGCGGAGGCTCGATACTCTATATGGAATGCTCTGGAATCTGCCATGAAGTTGCGCCCCATGATGCTGTTGCTGATGCTGTTGATATCAATGGGTGTGTCGGCTCAGCGCCGTAAGCAGCATCGGCAGAAAGTGGCGCCTCCCACAGAACAGTCGGAACAAATGAAGCGCATGACGGAGTCAACGCAGCGCATCATGTTTATCGACAGTGTCGTGCTGCCCAAGAAAGATATCCTAAAGGCTTATCCTGTTTCTGCTGAGGTTGGACGCTTGGCGCCCTACTCTACATTCTTTCCCCAAAGCAAGTCTCAGACGTTGACGTATATGAACGAACTGGGTAACCGTTGTCTTTACAATGATACCGACAGTACGTTGGCTTATCGGGAACGTCTCCTCCAAACTTGGAGCCCTGCCGATACATTGGCTGGGATTAACAGTGACCATCAGTTCCGTCATATCCGTTATCCATTCATGATGACCGACGGAATAACACTTTATTTTGCAGCACAAGGCGAAGGGAGTATTGGCGGATATGATATCTTTATGACCACTTACGATGCTGTGGAAGGACGATTCCTGAAACCCGAGAATATCGGTATGCCTTTCAATTCTACTGCCAACGATTATCTGTTTGTGATTGACGAATACAATCAGTTAGGCTATTTTGCTACAGACCGACTGAAGCCGGACTCAGACAGTGTGTGTGTCTATACTTTCATCCCTGCCGAGAAATACCAGACGTACGATGCTGCTCAGTATGCTCCAGAGCAGATTGCGGCTTATGCCCGCATTGCTGACATCTCACAGACATGGGATAACCAAGATGCTCTTGCATCGGCTCAACAACGACTGAAGAAGGTCAGAAATATCCGCACAAAGAAACGGGAACCGGCTTTTTCGTTTGTCATCAATAACCAGACCGTTTATCACGAATTACATGATTTTAAGGCTCCAGGCAATCAAGAACGTTATAAAAAACTCGTAGAGCTAAAACAACGTTATCAGCAAGTACTCCTTACGTTGGAAAAGGATCGTGCATACTATCATAAAGCTACGGCTAACGAAAAAGATGCTCTTACTCGTGATATTCTGGATGGCGAGCAGATACAGCATGAGTTGTACAGTGCCATTCAGCAACAGGAGATAGATATCCGACAAGCAGAAAACAATTATCTAACTAAAAAATAGAAACTATGGCAAAAAGACATTTTCCAGAATCCGAACTCATCATCAATAACGACGGTTCATGTTTCCATCTGCATCTGCGTCCTGAGCAGTTGGCTGATCGCGTCATCTTAGTGGGCGACCCAGGTCGTGTAGAAACTGTTGCCTCGCATTTCGATGCTCGCGAATGTGAAGTCAGCAGTCGAGAATTCCGCACAATCACAGGAACATATCAAGGCAAACGCATCACTGTACAGTCAACGGGTATCGGTTGCGACAACATCGATATCGTGATGAATGAACTTGACACCCTTGCCAATGTTGATTATAATACCCGTACAGAAAAGGACGAGCACCGCACACTGACCATCGTACGCATCGGTACTTGTGGCGGCTTACAGCCTTTCACACCCACTGGATGCTTCATCGCCAGCGTCAAGAGCATCGGTTTCGATGGACTGTTGAACTACTACGCAAGACGTAATGAGGTGTGTGACCTGAAACTCGAAGAGGCTTTCAAGCAACACATGAAATGGAACCCCATCAAGGGTGCTCCCTATGTTGCTGTCGCCAACCCAGCTCTCATCGACCAGATTGCCAAAGATGATATGATTCGTGGCTATACCGTAGCCTGTGGTGGCTTCTATGGTCCCCAGGGCCGCATCCTCCGTGCCGATGTAGCCGATCCCGACCAAAACAACAAAGTGGAGTCTTTCGAATATGACGGCATGAAAATATGCAACTACGAAATGGAGTCAAGTGCCCTCGCCGGTCTCGCCGCCATCTTAGGCCATCGCGCCATGACTTGTTGCATGGTGATTGCCAACCGCTACACCACAGAAATGAATACGGAGTATAAGAACTCCATTGATACACTGATCCAAAAGGTTCTCGACAGAATATAAATGAACGATACTATTTGTGCATTGGCAACGGCTCCTGGTGGGGCACTTGGGATTATCAGGATCTCAGGGGTTCAGTCGTTTGAGATACTGTCTCGTGTGTTTAGTAAAGACATTAGCAATGCCCAACCTAATACCATCCATTACGGGCACATCAAAAATGGCTCTGAGATTCTCGATGAATGTATGGTCAGCATTTTCCGTGCTCCCCACTCTTACACTGGTGAGGACTCCGCGGAGATTAGTTGTCACGGCTCACGCTATATATTAAATAAGGTGTTAGAGTTGTTGGTGCAGCATGGTTGTCGGATGGCTGGTCCTGGTGAATACACCCAACGCGCCTATCTCAACGGCAAGATGGATTTATCGCAGGCTGAGGCTGTTGCTGATCTCATTGCTTCTACTAATCGGGCTTCCCACCAGTTGGCGATGAGTCAACTGCGTGGTGGCATCTCATCGGAACTGGCTCGGTTGCGTGAACAACTGCTCAAACTTACCTCGTTGCTCGAATTGGAACTCGACTTCTCAGACCATGAAGACTTGGAGTTTGCCGACCGTTCGGAACTACTTTCATTGGCTCAACAGATAGATACTCATATTACTCATCTCGCTCAATCCTTCAAGACAGGACAGGCGCTCAAAGAGGGAATACCAGTTGCCATTGTCGGAGCACCGAATGTGGGTAAGAGTACATTACTCAATGCCCTGTTGAACGAAGAGCGTGCTATTGTCTCAGATATCCAAGGCACTACTCGTGATACTATTGAAGACACCATTCAGTTAGGTGGTATCACTTTCCGTTTCATCGATACTGCCGGCATTCGACATACTGATGACCAGATAGAACAGATGGGTATCGAGCGTTCTGTCAGTGCCGCCCAGCGTGCCCGTATCATCATCATGATGGCTGAACCTGGAGTACCCTACCCCGACATTGATGTACGTGATGACCAGACCGTCATCCGTATCGAAAATAAGACGGAGGCATTCCAAGCTAAGTTTGGCGTTGGCATTGATGAATTGAAGCAACAGCTCGTAGCAGCCATTCCCCATGCTTCCGATTCAGATGTCATCATCTCCAATGCCCGTCATTACGAAATTCTCACTCGTGCTCAAGAGCATTTAAGTCAAGTAATCAAAGGTCTGAATGCCCAAATCAGCGGAGACTTGCTCAGTGAAGATTTGCGATTAGTCCTCTCAGAATTAGGAGAAATCACAGGTCAAGGTCAAATCACTCCCACCGAAGTCCTCAACAACATCTTCCAGCACTTCTGCGTGGGAAAGTGAAACCACTACAAAGAAAATAATAAAATCTGCAAAAATAAGCCCGTAACACCCTTATTTTCAAGTGTTAAAGTTTGTGCTTATCTTTGCAGATTTTTGTTTCGGGTATTGTTTATTTG
>Ga0256405_10007162_pt1 | contig 17091 bp, 15 predicted proteins | sample RumenRJG_02DNA_FD_189096 | JGI IMG/M metagenome (GOLD analysis project Ga0256405, IMG submission 189096) | Bovine rumen microbial communities from Lethbridge, Alberta, Canada - RJG_02 | ecosystem: Host-associated > Mammals > Digestive system > Stomach > Rumen | place: Canada: Alberta...
TATATTCTACAGCCATATGACATCACTGCAATAGCGGTTTCCGCATTTCCAGACTCCCGGTTTCCGGAACCCGGATTTGCGGTTTCCGCTACTCCGGAATGACGGTGTTTACACACCAGAAAACTCAAATGATATTACTATTAGCTGTGATATGAGCTGGTTGCTTTTTGTGGCCAAAACAGAAGCAAACGCTGTCTATAAGGATCATAGATAGGCATTTCAATTTCAGCCGCTTTGAATGTTTGACGAGATTGCGTCCAGGTAAAAGTGGTTTCATTAAGTAAAGACCTCAGAGATCGATGGTATGGAAGGGGCTTATTATGGATATAAACGTTTTAATGTTGTTGCATAATCTACGTGTTTCTGCAGGCGTATCCAGCTACGTTATGAACTATTTTAGGACAATAGACCACATGAAAATACACATGGATTTTGCAATATGGAATGACGTCGACACACCCTATTACAAAGAAATAGAGTCAAAAGGGTCTAAAGTCTATGTGCTTCCGTCTGTTAAGAATATTTCCACACATGTGAAAATGTGTCAGGAGGTTCTTCAAAAAGGACATTATGATGTGATCCATGACAATACCTTGATGATCTCATTTCCGTTAATGAAGGAAGCAGAAAAAGCACATGTCCCAGTAAGATTACTTCATAGCCACAATTCTAAGCTCGGAGAAACAAGAGCGAAGGAAATCAGAAATAAGCTGTTTTTACCTTTATTGAAAGAAACATCAACAGACTACGCAGCGTGCTCAAAATTGGCTGCTTTAGCAATGTTTGGAGATTTATACTATGACTTTATTCCCAACGTTGTTTCGGCCGAAAAATTGAATTATTCTTCGGAAAAGAGAAGGGTAATAAGAAAAGAACTGGGTGCAGGAGAAAAAGTAATCATAGGTACAGTAGGCAGGGTAGCTGCGCAGAAAAATCCACTATTTGCGATTGATGTAATAGAATCACTCATGGAAAAGGACCCAAATGTCGAGTATTGGTGGATAGGTAGCGGCTTAATGGACAAAGAACTAGCATATAGGGTTCAGAATAGCAAATATAAAGAAAGAATACGGTTGCTTGGAAGTAGAGATGATGTGCCAGACCTTTATCAGGCAATTGATGTTTTCTTTTTACCATCATTGTTTGAAGGATTACCGGTAACAGGTGTGGAGGCGCAGGTAATGGGACTTCCTTCTGTGTTGTCTGACACAATAACGAAAGAAGTAGTTTTTACCGATCTTGTTAAATTTGTTGATTTAAGAGAGTCTGTAGAATATTGGTCTAAAGTTTTACTTGAACAAATTAAAAGAGTGCCAAGTAGGCGTTCATATATAGAAGAGCTTAGGAACAGTCCGTTTTCAGATCAAAAGGCGGGCGCATATCTTGCTCAAATATATGAAAAACTAATAAAAAAAGCTAAACGCGAGTGATGAGAACATTATGACAATATACTTAGTTCAGGTCTTTACGATAGGTTTTTTGGGGTTGCTGATACATCCTAACATGTCACAAAGACGGAAGAGGGAGTTCCTGTTTTTGGTATTCCTTCTACTTACCATCATTTCTGGAATCCGGGCATATAGTGTTGGAGCGGATACCAGAAATTATGTGAATATGTTCAATAACACAGATTATATTGGTATTCTTAATACCCGCATTGAAATGGGTTTTATGACATACCTTAAGATTTTGCATGGAATATCAGATGACCCAGGCATAATGCTGTTTACTTCATCCATTATTTGTGTGGGGTCTGCATGCTTGTTTACTTACCAATTCTCTAAAAACTGCGTCATGAGTATGATGCTGTATATACTGATGGGATCGTATTTTGGGCAAATGAATACGATGAGGCAAGCTATAGCGCTTTCAATTTCGGAGGTGGCATTTATGTTAGTTATATCTAATCGGGGGGGGGTACAGCGGAAAATCGTTTCCGCGATTCTCCTTTTATTGGCAACATCAATGCATACGATTGCTGCCGTGGCATTTATTCCATATGCGCTTGTAGTACGTAGCAATGAAAACGAAAACACAGGTGTTACTGTCCAGAAAACATTGTTGCGTGCATTTGGATTTGCGATTTTGGGCTTTGCGGGTTATTCGTTTATTATGGCTATTGCGACAAGGCTGTTTCCCGCATATGCATATTACTTCAGTAATAGTCAATGGAGTGATTCTAATTACAATGCAGCATTGTTTAACACTTTGATCTCAGTTGTTTTTGCTTTGGCAGGAGCTTGTGTTTTCAGAAATAAAGAACTGAACAATACTCAAAGATTCGCCGCAATTATGATAGGCTTTTCTATCATCTTCAATGTGCTTTCTATGCGCATGGAAATATGGAATCGCCTTGTGGGAATGTTTGGTATTTACACTAATCTTTTATGGGTTTCGGAGTTTTCCTCCGAAATTCAGAATGTAAAGAACAGGTGGATACTAAACAGTTGTATTATTCTGTTTGCACTGGCTTATATGCTGATTGTACTGATTTTTCGCCCTGAATGGACGCAGGTTGTTCCATATATGGTGCGATGACGAAACTTTCACAGAGCCAGGCTAACGAATGACTCTGTAGAAAGAAGGCGGTTATTGCTTTCACATGTATTCTCCTGGGCTTTATCGAAAGCTGGAGGGTGAATACGTGTTTTTAACTGAAAGACTTATCAGTCTTGCAACCTATGGATTGGCATTGGCACTTTTTTGCTGGTTGGTGGGTTCAACAGCGAGAAAACAATACAGAATCGTTGTTGTTGCCTATCTGATTGTACTTGGAGCTTTTGCTTTTTTCTACCAGCCTTATATCACCGCCGACCTATATCGTTTGAGGAAATACATGGAGTGGTGGATTCATAAACCGCTGAATGAGATTTTTGCGTATTCGTTGCGAAATAGCGCACCGACATGGGTTTTATATTCATATTTCCTCAGACAGCTTGACAACATTAATTGGCTCCAAACCGTAACATGCCTTTGGACCTTCGGGAATGCGTTTTACATCGTTATCCATGAGATAGAGAATGATGATGTGCGAGGCCGTAATAGGGGAGTAATGCTCTTCTTCGTTATGGCTGTTGGTGCGCTGTTCCTGCAGGCAATATCGGGTATACGTACAATGCTGGGAATCAGTATTGTGGCATTTTGCTTTTATCGGGAAACCGTTGAAAAGAAATCTCTTGTTCCGCACATGATCCTGTACTTGTTTGCAGCATTGCTGCATTCTGCGTCGATGATATTGGTAATCTCAAGGTTTGCGTTCTTGGTAATCCAGTATAAAGAGCCAACAAAAAAAGTGCTGATGTCAATACTTGTACTTGCCTTTGGAGCATTCTCTTTGCATTACCTGGGAGACTATATCAGTGGCAGTTTCGTGTATGGACGAAGATATTTGCTGAATAGAAACGAATATACATATATTTGGGAAATAATAATTGGATTGTTTGAAACAGTCCAGACAGGGTATGTGCTTTATCAGTTTCGAAGAAGATATCGCTATGCAGAAGGAATGGAAGATTATTCGGCGGTTTGGAAATTCTGTACTCTTTGGACGGTAATCAGCGTAATTGCTCTTCCGTTTAGTTATTCTATTTTCAGACGCTATACAATTTTCTGCACGTTAATTGCGGTACCACTGCTTGGAAAGTTGATAGAAGATGAACAGAAATCCGAAAACAGCAGAAGTCCTATGTTAAGAACTATTTGGATGCTGTCGTTCATCATTTTCGCAATCTCTGGTGTCAGGGGAGATTTATGCGGATATAAGTTCTTTGTTCTATAAGAATGTGACAGCCCTAAAGTGGGTAATAGATGGGAAGTTGGCATGAAGAAAAAGAGCATTGTGGCATCAACGCTACAGGTTTCGATAGCTTTGTTTTTTATAAAGATATTGGGCGTATTAAAACAGGCGCTGATTGCAGCAATTTGCGGGGCTACGGCAGAAACAGATGCATATTTTGTGGCTACTGGAGTAACAGTAGCTCTATGCTCTGTGATTTTTTCATCGGTTTCTATTTCTTTGCTTTCAATGCACACAGAACGGCTGATTGTCAGAGGACGGGAATCATCAAACAATCTGATCAATGCGGTTCTTCGTGTGTTTATTCCAATTTCGATTGGGATCGCACTGTTTTTTGCGGTCTGTGCTCCGGTAGTAGCAAAATTCTTGGCTCCGTCTTATCTGGGAGAGCAGTTGCAAACCCTGGCAAGTTATATACGGACTATGTCCGTAATGTTTGTTTTTACCTGCTACTATCTGATCGTCAATGTAGTGTTGGAAACAGACAAACGTTTCCTGCCAGGCAAAGGACAGAGCTTTCTACAGAATTTGTTCATCTGCGTTGCTGCTGTAGCGTTCTACCCACGCTTTGGTATGCCTGCTTTGATATATGCATTCCTTCTTGCAGGCTTTGTGCAATGCATTCAAATTACTTGGAATGCCCGGCATGAGTTTCGCTTCGTTCCAAAGGTGGATTCAGAAAGCACAGCAGTAAGAAGACTTTTACAGCTAGCATTTCCGTTACTTGTAGGGAACGCCATTTATGAAATTAACGATATTGTAGACAAACAGATTGCAACAGGACTGGGACATGGTAACGTATCTTTTCTCTCATACGGGGCATCGATTAATGAAATCGTTACAACTTTGATTATACAGTCAGTGTCTACCGTGCTGTTTTCACATTACACCACATGGGTAGCCGAAGGAGAGTACGAAAAAGTTGGAGACAATCTGAAAAAGTCGATTGAATACCTTGTCGTCCTTATTATGCCAGTTATGGTGATGTGCTTTGTGTGTGGAGACTGCATTGTAGATATCCTATACGGGCGAGGAAATTTTGATTCATCTGCTGTGACCATGACAACAAGTGTTGTCTTCGGGTATGCGGCGGGCTTTCTGTTTCAGGCAACTAGAGCAAATCTTGTACGCGTTTATTATGCGTTTCAGAACACAAAAACTCCAATGATTAATGGAGCTATTTCTATTGCAGTTAATGTGACACTCAGCATTTTACTCTCAGAAGTGATTGGTGTTGGAGGAATTGCATTAGCGACAAGTATTGCAATGCTTCTAGTAACAGTGCTTTTGCTGCCAGGGGTTAAGAATTATATTCCTGAGTTTAGCTTACGAAGCAGCCTGACTGAGTATGTGAAAGCAGTCAGTATAGCCATTGTAATAGGTATCGTTGCGTATTGTCTAAGAAAATTGATATCATTCGGGACACTTGTTTCCTTTATAATTATTGGCGTCTTTACGGTCCTGACTTATATGGGGGCTGCATATCTACTAAGAATACGCGCGATACAGGTAATTGTATGGCATATCTTGTCACGAGTAAAAAGAAGATAATACCCTGATTCTTATTTTCGTGTACAAGAGTTTATGAGTTGTTAGATGAAGCCCGAAAGCAGACTGTATTTCCTGTAGCGTTACCATATTATTATAAAACACTACCAACGAATGATATGCTGTAGCAGTGTAAAAAGCGGAAGCGGAACCTGGTTAGGGTGTAGAAAGCATTCCTGAAAGAGTTGAGAGGAGTACAACTCGAATGACTAACGAACAAAGCTTCTTTCTTCGAGCGCTGTCTGATTATTACCATCAAAAGAAAACCAGTGCACCGTCTGCTGTTCTTGATTGGAAAAAAATAACTGAATATGCGAAAAGTCATTCTGTCGGCGGTATTATTTTCAAGCAATGTGAGGAATTTCTTTCACGAGATGCGTCTATTGCAGATATCAGGAAGAGCCTGAAACAAGAACAAAATGCTGCATATTACTCCTATATCCGCAATCAAAGCGTATTTGAGGAACTGAAGACGTTTTTCCGACTTGAACAAATCAGATTTGTTGCGGTGAAAGGCCTTGAAGTGGCAGAAGCTTATCCCATTCCGTCGCTACGCACCATGGGAGACATAGATCTGGTGATGAGTCGTTCTGACCGTGACCGTGTTCATGATGTTATGCTGAAAAACGGATTCATTCTTCAAGGCGGAGGCAATGAGAAACATTATGTGAAAGCCCCCGTCACAATAGAATTACATTATGCGCTGACTTATGGCGGCGAGGATACCAATGCACAAAGAATGAACTATCTTAATTCGTTCTGGGATCATGTAGTGTCTGAAGATCAGGGATTCTGCCGATTGGATTACAACTTCCATTTTCTGTTCCTTGTCTGGCATCTGATGAAACATCTCAGCAGTGGCGGTGTTGGATTCCGGCAGTTTATGGATATCGCCGTTACTGCAGAGAAATGGCCGTTGGATTGGGAAAAGATTGAGAGAGAGGCAAGGAAAATTGATCTCTGGGAATTCCTGCAGAATGTTTTGCTGTTCTGCCACAGATGGTGGCAGGTTGAATTGCCGTTTCAAGTTAGGGAGATAGATGACGATTTCTTTGAAGAGGCAACAGAGTCCGTTTTCAGGAATGGCGTCTTTGGTTTTGCAAAAGAAGAGGAACGCTGGGCTGAGCTGGCCGGAAAGTATATGGATTTCACAAGAGTTCCAAAGGCACTTCGTCCGGCCGCGGTTGCGTGGAGAAAGGTTTTTATCTCCTATGATGCGATGCTGACAAAGACATACTGCAGATTTGTAAAAGGCAAAAAGTATCTCTTACCGTTTGCGTGGTTTTACCGGGTATTCTATATCGCTGTACACAAGCACGGACGGATCCGGACGTGGGAAAAAGCGATTTTTGAGTCAGAGGATATAATTGACCGAAGACAGAAGATGATGGTAAAATGGGGAATATGAAGGTGCTATGAATTCTCTGTAGCACAAAACTCTTTATTATCGCGATAATCGCCTTTTCTTAAGCGCTTTATTGTAATTCATAACCCGCTTGAAGAAACAAAGGCATCATAAGGAGGGCTGTGTGATAATATGACTATACAGCAACGTGTTATTAACTATATCAATTTGCAGCATGAGGGAGACTCTTGGGACTTTAAACGGGAATGGCATCATGATACAGCAGATCTACTCCACGATATCATATGCATGGCAAATCTGCTTGTTGATGATGATGGGCTGATCATCATTGGGGTCGACGAGGCTTCTGGCTATTCAATTCGTGATGTTACGTCCGATGCAAACCGTCGTGACACGATGGAAATGGTCAATTTTCTGCGTGACAAATCCTTTGCGGGTGGAATCCGACCAATGGCACATGTCGAGAATCTTTGTTTGGGAGGAACGACAATTGACGTCATCGTTGTTGAAAAGTCATCTTATGTTCCTTTTTATTTGACACAAGATTTTAGAGGAAAGGCAGGTAATCACCCAACAGGAAAAGTTGTCAGAGCAAACTACATCTATACCAGAGTGGGTGATGCAAATACGCCCATTGATAAATCTGCCGATCCAGATAAGGTCGTGGCCCTGTGGAGAAAACATTTTGGACTTGATCTGGCACCTGCGGACAAATTTGGGATTTTTTTGAGAGATTATAACAACTGGGAGTCACTTGACGGATGTGAAAGCTGGTTCTATAAACCTTCGCCTGAATTCTGGATTGTTTCGAAGCGCGATGAGAGTGCAACATGTTGTGAGTATTACTGCTTGGTCGGGGTGAATAACAAACCGGCATGGTACAACTTCAAGCTTTTTTACCACCAGACGGCAATTGCCCAAATTCGATGTGTAACTATTGAGGGTGCTAGTGTCTTTTTCGCTGCGCCAGAACTCGAAATGCCCGGAAAGGATCCCTTCTATTATTATGTTGCCGGGAGTTTGAATCAGTTACTGAATGAGTTCTTTTATCAGCGATATACAGATTCGACCTATAGATTTGAATATGGAAGGCTGAATAGAATAGTTCCAACATTTGACTCAGAACAAGAGAAAAGAGATTTTTTCAAATGGCTGGAGAAACAGCCGTTCCCTTCGGAGCCGGAAAATGCCATTGAATGGATCAATGTGGGATATCCCGGAATGAAACAGGCGATGATTCTGTCCGAGATGTTGGAAAAATTCAGAGAGGAACGGTAAAAACCTGAGGTGTTCAAAAAGTTGAGATGAACAATAAGAGAACACCATCTTGTATATTCCCTAAGAGTTGCATCTTTTTTTGGTAAGTGTTATTTGGTGTCGGGATGGGCTATAGAATGCTCTTTTTACTCGCTGCGATCGTGCTCGGGCTGGTTTTGGTTCAGCGGAACGGAAAATGGGCCTGGCCGATTGCGGTGGTGTGGCTTGCGGCGCTGGTTTATGCAGCGTTTTTGATTCGGCGGCCGTACGCGGTGCCGCGTGCTCTGCTTGACCCGTTCCATGCGCTGAAGCTGTTTCTGAAGGCGGACAATGTGGCGCTGCTCAAGCGCCTGCGGTATCTCGAAGGGGCGGGGCTGAACATTCTGCTGTTCGTTCCCTTTGGGTATCTGCTGCCCATGCTGTGGAAGCGGGCGGACCGCTGGTGGAAGGTCGTGCTCTGCGGCTTTGTGCTCTCGCTGGGGATCGAGCTGACGCAGCTGGTGACGCATCTGGGCATGTTCGATCTGGACGACCTGATGAACAACAGCCTGGGCGCGTTCCTCGGCTGGCTCTGCTTTTGCCCGGCGCTGAGGCGGGAACCGGGCGACTGACGCGCCACAGAACGGGCCGGGGTGCGGCTCTGACGTGCGTAAAGGTTTGATACGTTTTCCCCGGCCGGGGAGAATATAAAATGACCGCCTTCCGGCGGTCACGGGCTTATTATGGGGTGTTACTGCTTCAGAAGCTGCGTGTACTTCTGCTGTTCTTCCTCGGGAATTTTCAGGGCGTTCATGGCCTGAAGAGGATTCCAGTTCATGGTTTCCATCAGCGTTTTGATGTTATTGAATTTTTCTTGCGCAATACCCTGCTGCATACCCTGCTGCATGCCCTGCTGCATACCCTGCTGCATGCCTTGCTGCATACCCTGCTGCATACCCTGCTGTATACCCTGCTGTATACCCTGCTGCATGCCTTGCTGTATACCCTTTTCCAAGACATAAGTGCTGTAATTACACATGTTTGCCACCATCCTCTCCATGTGTTCGGTAACTGGGATACTGAAATCCCGGACTAAGACGGTTTCTTTTTCGATGGGTGATAGATCTGAAACGAAAAGCATACTGAGCAAATTCACAAGACGATCTTCTGATTTTGCAGCTTCATTCTTTTGCAAGCGAACGATAAATGCCTCTGCTTTATCATAACCGTGATTGTCCTCCGGATCACCGAGAAGTGCGGTCTGACGGAACGCGATGGAAGAGATCGTGTTTGCGTTCCGTTGGGTCGGGTTCATGACGATCCAAATACTGTAAACCTTGCGCAGTTTCTCATATTCCGAATGACCGAAATCTCTCTGATACTGAGAAGAGAGAAGTCGGGCAAGATAGTAAACTGCCCGGGTTTCCAGGTGATAGGGGAGATCTTCGCTGTTCTGTGCTTCGAGATCGACATAAACTTCGACACAGACTTCGTCTGAATTCGGTAGAGTCAAGGTGAAGAGAATGTCAAAGGTTGCGAGTCCTTCATTCTGAATTCTGCTTTCCTGGCCGAGAGATCTTATGGCTTCCTCAAAACTTGGATTGGTCTCACCGGGATTGAGGTGGATCTTGCTCACATAAGGTGTCCCATTGATATAAGTCTGAATCTCTTCCGTCGGAATACCGCGGAATTCCGGAATCAATCGTTGAATGATTTCCGAGAGAATGGTTTTGTCCGCCAGCAGCTCTTTTGCATGTTCGTCCAGGTTTGCCGCATAATCGGCGTTTTCTAATGTTTCCCCCAGATGATTATGAATACTGATCATCTCAGCCTGCTCCAAACGGAACCACCTCCATCCCTTTCGTCTTTTCCGGAATCTATTTTACACAGGTTTTGTGAAGAATTCAAGACGGAAAGCCATAAAATCTCAAGACAGCCTTAAGCCGGGCGGCTGAAGGTGCACAGAATGTGCCGGGGTACGTAAGCGCCGCTGTATATGCTTTTGCCGCCGATGTGTAAGGAAACAACCTTTAATACAAGATATTGTATTGAAGAGGGAACACAACAATAAAATAATCAATATATTGTACTTCGATCTTGACGGTTTCTCTCTCTTGTGGTAAGCTTTTAATGGTGGAGAACTGTGTTGCTCCCGATTGATGCCCTGAGGAGTACCCTGTGTGTTAGAATAGTTTTCAGTGAAACAAATATGTTTTTGTGGTAGTATAGAGGTACCGCCACAGAAAGGAGTTTCACATGAACTACAGTCCAGAATTGAAGGAATCACTTCTCCGGCGAATGCTCCCACCTAACAATGAATCAATCACGAAGATTGCCAGAGGTTCTCTCGTATACCCACGTTGGAAAGATCTGTCCATCTGGATCTGTTTTGGAGTTATCTGTCTCAGAATCATGCGCAACAGATCTTTCTGAATGTAGCCCTGTTTATCCCGCTCGGCTTTTTACTGGCGAATATCTTCATTGCACACCCAAATCGACATTTATGGATAATATTCTCCGGATTTGCTGTTTCGATCGTTGTAGAAGCAGCACAGTTTTTCACCTATCGTGGGATGCTGGATATTGACGATCTGGTTAGTAATGTGCTGGGAACAGTGGTTGGGATGCTGATCTGGCAGATAGTGCGGCGAATAAAACCGCATAAAGCCGTTAGCTGGCTGATGATCGGGGCAGAGATTTTGGGATGCGTCGCAGTTGCTGTTCCTGCTGCTAAAAGCAATATCAGCACGAGGGTTACCCGGCAATTTGATTTCACTGTTGATTCAGTTTATGGGAATGATGAGAAAGTGAACTTGACGGGCACCTGTTACACCTATAAACGAGCTACACCCTCTTATGAGATTTTCATTGGTGAAGCGAAAGCAAACTCGACGGTGGAAGGAAATAATTATCAGGCTGCAGGAGAGAAGATTGAAGAAAAGGCTGAAGTGAGAATCAAGTTTAGGGGATACGGACTGATGCCAACAGGGACATATCTAAGGCCGACAGAAGATGGTATCTCGGTCGAATATGTTGCAGGAGATGTGAAAGAGCCTGCCGGTGTGCCGGATAATGCGGTGCTGAAGGCGTATAATGAAGAACATGATGTTCTGATTTATCAAGACGGTGATCGGCTGTTATGGCTGATTGGAGATTCCAATATTGACCGGAACACAGAAATCATTTATCATATCCATACAGATGAACCGGAAAAGTTGCCAGAGCATCGGGTTCAGTATGGATTTGATAACCGGGGCTTCCGGGTATCAGTTGATCAAAAGGCAGCGAATGAACTGGATGGAATTGACCATTACAGAGTGTTTCAGAAGGAGATTCCGGAGGAATATCGTGTAACAGCGGTTATCGTGGGGTTCAACACAGATGGTACTGTTACGTGGACGGATAGCTTCAGAATCGAGTAGGCGGAGAACAGAATGAGCTTTGGAGAGAAAATAGTTTCGTTTCTACAGACGAGAGAAATATGCGGAGTTGGCGACGATCTTGCAGAGAGACTAATCATGGCTGTTGCAGGTGGGCCTGCAGATACTGCACTTGCAATAAGAAGTACGATCAGAGATATTGCTCATCTTCCAACTTATGTTTTTTGGTATAAGATGGAACGTTTTCTGCGGGGAGCTTTCCACAGCATGGAAGATCAGGTAAAGATGGCAAGAAAATTTGATCCTGATACCGATGAGTACGCACGATATGTGGAGGACCTGATACAGTTCGTTAATCAGATAGAGAACATTGAGAAAGTTGATTACTATGCTGCCCTGACACGCGCTTTCCTCCTGACAGGAATGGAGAAACGCCTGTATAACAAGCTTTCAAAATTTCTGATTCTTTGTACAAGAGACGAGCTAGAATTCGTGAAAACCATTTCATATGACTATTATTCCGAAAATACAACGGAAATATCTGCGTTATATCAGTTCGGATTGTTTACACAAAAAGAGGATTCCGACGATAGTAATGTTGAGTATGAGTTATCAGATTTTGCAAAAGCTTTGAAACAAAACTGCCTGAACTTTGAGGAAGGATTGGGTACAGAGAAACGTCTGATTTCGTACAGCAATCTGAAACCGTTGAATAATCCGGAAAAGGTGACTGCGATTACAACTGAAGAGATTGACAGACTTTGGGATAATGCAGTCTATGCGACCGATGACAACAACGATGGCAATGTAGTGATCCATACAGGACGAAGATCACTATGAACAATGGACTTAGTCGAGACTTTCTACCTGCAATTTTTGCCGGATCAAGCTGGAAGGGAAGAGTTCTATAATGATATTTAAAGAAGCGAGGGATGTTTATTGGAAGTACTACATCTCTCTTGAAGAACAGTTTATGGATACGCAGCGATACGTTGAGTTCGATTATATTAATAATGGCAGGTCTTATTCCATGGAATACCTGAAGCTGTTTCAAGCAGTGTGCAGCGAGGTTGATGTCGTGGGAAAAGTCTTGGCTGCTCAGATTGATCCAAGCTTTAAAGCGACAAAGACTACTGGGATAAACGAATGGTGGTATTTCGTTTCTCGGGGAGATGCGTCTTTGGTGAGTAGAAAATGCAAACTACTCGAGGAGCATGATATAGAGCCATGGAAGGGGTTCGCAGTGAAGATTAATCCAATTCCAGGGGCCAAAAAGTATATCCTTGATGATACATTGAGTCCAAAGGCGAAGACTCCAGAGTGGTGGAACAGCTATAATAGTGTTAAACATGACCGAACCGGAAAATATGAGAGGCATTCAACGAATTATGCAAAGGCGAACCTGAAAAATCTATTTATTGCGTTTGCCGCGCTTTTTACGCTTGAAATAAAACTATTGGAGAATAGTTACAATACTGGCGACGATCGTCTTCCGGTGGATTTGGAAAGCAAGCTCTTTACAGAAGATTTTCCGTTTTATACGCATCTACTGAGAGTTTGAACACAATAAAGCATAAACATGCGTTCTGTAATGATACGCCGAATCAGAATCTCAGAAGGGCAAAGGCCAATTGGTGCTGTTTCAGGATATGATGGTTCATATGGGCGATATGAAGAGGATTATCAGGGAAGTAGCTGCGAGGGGATAAGACCAAACGTAAATGATGTTGTGAAAAGCAAAGAAAATACAGTGATAAACTCACATATAGTTCTGCCGAAGTTCCTACGGAAAAACTTTGAGATCGGATATTCCTTCTGGTATTATGACAGAGATGGTTGTTGCATTGAAGAGGCAGAACCTTTATATGAAGGTGAAGCTCTTCAAAATGTAACTACAGCCAGAAGTCAATGCCCTTGAGAAAAGCCTGATAAAATATGTTGGGAGCATTGAATAAACGTAGATAACAGCATCTGTTTTACAGCTAAAGAAAGAAGCAGTGAGAGGAAGTAAAACCATGATAAAGCTCGACTTGCATATTCATTCCTATGCGAGTAAGTACAAAGAGGGCAGAGGAATTGTAGATGACTCCACGATTGAGAATGTTAACGTTTTGCTTCAAAAGCTTAATGAGTATGACGTTGCACTATTTTCTATCACAGATCATAATAGGTTTTGGCCAGAACTGTATGAAAAACTTGATGAATTGATCGCTTCAGGGCAATATCCCAAAGTACATGGACTTTTAGCAGGCGTAGAATTCGATGTTCAAATTGACCCGGAGATGTCGAAGTGTCACATCATTACTGTCTTTGATGCTCAGAGCAATAAGGAAAACTATCAAAAGATTTATGATGCCATCGAGCAGCACAAGCTGGAAGACCAGGATGCTTACTACTCAAAAAGAGATTATGAGGATTTGCTCCGAGAAATTGGACTTGATGTAATCTTAATTGCCTGCCAAAGGAACAGCCTAGATAGACACAATGGTCACCATAATTCACTTAGTGAAACTACAATGGAGCCGCAAAAGCTACTGATGGCAGGCTACATTAATGCACTTGAATTCCAGAGGCCTAATGTCGAGGGCATTTTGAGGGACAATCTTAAGAAGGTTCCAGTACAGGTAGGACTGATTATGGGAAGCGACTGCCATGAATGGGCAGCATATCCGAATCATGATGGTGGACAGGGTAATCCAGAGTTTATTCATCCTCGGGCAAATATTCTTCCTACCTTCAAAGGACTGCTGATGGCGGTGACTTCTCCAGAGACGAGGATTAATCAACAAGAAAATAGAAATAGAGAATACATACAATATATTCAGCTTGGAGATAAAACAATTCCGTTGGCTAATGGACTGATAGCTGTCATAGGGGAAAATGGTTCTGGAAAATCTTCATTGTTAAAGATACTCCAGGGAAAAACATCAGAGACTTTTGTTAAGAAAATTCGAGACAAGAATGCCATAACCTATTCAGAGACAGATAGCTCCAAGAGGCTTTACATAGAACAAGGCCAAATTGTAGACAAATTTGGAAAAGGGAGCCTGTTTCCACCTGACAATTACTTGCCAGTGGATCATTCGGAGTTTCGGGCTGCGTACACTTCATTTGCAAAAGGAATACTTGATTGCATAAAGAAAAAGATAAAAACAAGGGAAGCATACAAACAGCTTAATGCGGAATCATTGGAATATAATGAATTGATTCATCTGGCCTCGTATTATATCAATTTGCTAGTAGACGGTGACTATGCAGAAATCGATAATGCGCATGAGCAATATGACAAGGATCTTCACAATTTGTTGGAAACATTTTTCCTCATGCGATCCGATAATTATTACGTTAACTTCCAAAATGAGCTAAATCAGATTATTGAATTGCTGAGCAAAATCTATGGTGCAGTTCATGAAGCTTCTGATGCAAAAGTGGTTGAGAGGTTGGTTAAGAATCATATTGTTTCAGCCCAGATAGAGTATGATCAAAAAGTCAAAGAAGCGGCAACATCACAACAGTTGGATCAACGGGATTATTTGGAAAAAAGAAAAGCATTCATTAGCAAGATTGTTAATGCCGCAAGAAAGAATTCTGAGGATACTCATTTCCCGGATAGCCCAAGAGTAATTCATGGATGTAGTATAAACCCACGCCATGGATTCAGTTTCAATTCTGAAGCAAAATATAATGATAGAGATGTAATAGACGATTTTCTCGGGAAAATGTTTACTTCAGACTATAAAACGTTTGAGGCATTACAGACTATTGAGACATATGATGCGTTAAAAAACGCAATATATCGCTGTACATCAATCGAACAAATAGACAGGCAATTCGAGCACAATTTAGATTCTTTCTTGGACGAGATGTGCAAGACTACAGATTATATTGTGGATACTTCCCAGCGCAATGAAACTTTGGGAAATACTCTTGGAGAACTGTCACTAGCGTATTTTAAATATATGACAGAGCATGAAACAGAGAGATGCATATTTTTGATTGATCAACCGGAAGACCATATTTCTAATAATAACATAAGCCAAAAGCTTCTTAGATACTTCAATTCAATCAGGACGAAGAAGCAGATCATTATGGTTACACACAATCCACTTTTAGTTGTCAATCAGGATGTAGACCAAGTCTTATTTGTTCGGAAAAACGGTGATAAAATAAATGTTGTTTCCGGTTGTCTTGAATATGAAGATGAAGATATTAATATTCTGGATCTTATTGCAAAGAACATGGATGGCGGAAAAGATTCGATCGAAAAGAGGTTAAAAGTCTATGGAAAAGAAAATCGTCTTGACAATGCAGCCATCTAAGGATATTGATATTGTAATAAATGATTACAATCGAATTACCATTGGACAGGCCAGTAGAGCGGTAAAAGCAGACGACATATATAATCTTTTGGGGTACGAACGGGGAGATATCTACACTGTAGAGAGCGTAAACGAACAAAATATAGATGTCCCAGTTTTGCAGTTTTTCGTAGAATTGTTTAAAGATATAACTGATCGTTTGAATCGATTGAGTGAGACGCAGAACGATGACTTAGATGAGAATGCGGAGGGAGAGGAAGAAACCACAGGAAGAGGTACGTATTCATTTGATCAGATGGATGATGAGGAACTTCCTTTTTAGGTTTTTGCTTTATGTCGAGCACCTATGGATCCCACTTCGCTTAAATACACGCATGACGAATGCCCTGAAAAACGCCTGGAAAACGCGGTAATCCGGCTTTCTTTTCCAAAGGTCCGATTAGAACGGCCTGTTTACTCTGAGGGAGGAGAATGATATATGGCCCGACCAAAGAAGAAAAATACAAACCCGGCTCTCTCTATGGAGCGACTACTATCTCAAGCAATCGAGCTTTTCCAGGAACCCTATGATGATCGGGATGAGCGGGATGCTTCCTTGCCGTCCCTCCGGACTGTTGCAACCGCCCTTAACACTACAATCCTTCGCACACGTAAACTACTGATCACAGCGGAGTACTTTTCGACCAATACATCCCGCACAGTCCAGACCCTCGTTGTAGAAGGAAAAAGTGTAGATGAGATTATGGCGAAAACTGGTCTCGAACGAGCTTCCGTAAATTCATACTTGCCGTACAAAAATCTAGCCTTTAACCTCGATCAGACCAGTGTCAACGCTGATCGGCACCGTGTGTTTCGGAGGCGAGAAAAAGCTGTGAATGAGCTTCAGTCCCATAGGGATTCTCCTGATGCAGGAGCGTGGTTGTGGAAAGCTATCATCGCTTTTGAAGGATATCCATTTCGGACCTCTGGGCGCGGCAGCAGAGAAGGGACGAAATTCAAATATGAAATGAGCAGAGAGCCTGGAAAAAGCGGTCGCCATTACAACGGGGAGAATGTTGACGGCTTCGGAAATGAGCTGTGGATCATAGTAGACGGCGTGAAGAGAGAGAAGAGCATAAGCCGATCAACGGTGGAACTCGGGTATAAGAAGGCACGCGAACTAGGCGTGGTTAAAGGCCCGAAAGCGCTGGAACTTCCGGGAGCGGGGAGTTATCTGTGGCCGGTGATGATTCGGCTCGGTGTGTGCACAGCGGAGTGATTTTAGTGATACGAGTGATTAGAACGGCACTAAAATTAAGCTTTGCGCGTTCACACTTTTTTATCATCTATCCCCGCCTATAACACACAACTTTCTGTTGACTTTCCTGCCTTTCAGAGTGATGAATGTCATGCGGCCGGGAGGGGAGAAACCTCCGCCTCGACAAAACAGGGGTACGAATGCCCTGG